>Ga0115565_10001857_pt1 | contig 16892 bp, 11 predicted proteins | sample COGITO_mtgs_1105_FD_87199 | JGI IMG/M metagenome (GOLD analysis project Ga0115565, IMG submission 87199) | Pelagic marine microbial communities from North Sea - COGITO_mtgs_110530 | ecosystem: Environmental > Aquatic > Marine > Epipelagic | place: Germany:Helgoland, sampling site Kabeltonne... | reverse complement strand
GAATGGTTTAAATTTATTAGGAAATCCTTTCGCCTCTTATATAAACTCTAAAACGTTTTTAGATGATGCAAACAATATCACAGAAATTACTAACAAACAAATTTGGATTTGGGATTCAACTGCAAATGCTGGAGCAGGAGATTTTATAGTAAAACCAAGTGCAGAAGAATTTCAAATTGCACCTGGTCAAGGATTTTTTGTTGAAGCTGCTGTTGCAGGTTCTGTAATATTTGCAAAAACAAATCAAAGTCATCAAACAGATTCTTTTGAAAAATCAAATAAAAAAACAGAAATATCTCTTAGATTGAAAGATGGTACTAGTGATAAATTTACAAAAATTTCTTTCCATGATAATAGCACAATAGGTTTCGATAATGGTTACGAAGGAGAATTATTTAATGGAGTTTCAACCGATTTTAATGTGTTTACTCAGTTAATTGAAAATAATAGTAAAAATTACCAAATACAATCTTTACCTATGGTTTATGAAGATTTAATAATTCCTATAGGCGTAAAATCTGCTGGGAATAAAGAAATCACTTTTTCTTCTGAAAATACAAATTTACCAGAAAATCTTAATGTTTTTATAGAAGATAGAGCAAAAAATATCTTTATAAACTTGAATGAAAATAATTATAAAGTCACTTTAAATGAAGTTTTAGATGGCGTTGGAAGATTCTTTTTACACACTTCTTCTAAAGCAGCATTAAATATTGATGATACCTTAGTTTTAGATAATATTAGCATTTACAAAGCAAATTCAACAACTTTAAGAATTTTTGGTTTACAACAAGGAAATGCAAATATTAAACTTTACAATGTTGTTGGTAAACAAATTATGAATACCGATTTTGAAGCAAATGGAGCTAAAGAAATCTCTTTACCTAATTTAACAACAGGAGTTTATATTGTTCAGTTAGAAACTGAAATAGGTATACTAAATAAAAAAATCATTTTAGAATAAACCAACCAAAAATTCATAAAACAATACTGTAATGAAAACAAATATACAAAACACTAAACATACAGGTCAAGAGGAAATTAGTAGGAAAGACGCTATTAAAAAGATAGGTAATTACGGAAAATACGCAGCATTAACTGCATTAGGAACCTATATGATTTTAAACCCACAAAAAGCACAAGCTTCTTCTGCTCCTGCAGATCCTGGAACAGGATTTTAAAAAGTTCAACGAATAATGCTCAACAAAAAATTCCAACTCAAATTGAGTTGGAATTTTTGCTTTATAAATAAATGTATTTTATTTGTTTTGTTTTTTTAAATAGATGTTATAAACTAACCCTAACAGAATTAAAGAAATGCCTAACAAAGTCCAAAGATTATAAATTTCATCAAACCAAAATGAACCGATAATAATCATAAAAACAACTTCTAAATATTTTAAAGGTGCAACCATGCTAGTTTCGTCCGACTGAAAAGCTTTGGTCATATATAATTGACCTATGTAGCCGAAAAAACCTAAACTTAATAACAAAAACCATTCAGTTGAAGTTGGTTGTTTCCAGTTATTTATGGATAGAATTCCACCAAAAACAAAAGCCATGATCATAAAGTAATTTATAATAACTAAAGGACTTTCTTTATCACCGATTTTACGAATTACAACAAAAATTATCCCAAGAAAAATTGCGGAAATCATTGCAAAAATCAATCCCATAGAATCCATACTTGCACCAAAACCTTTTATAATCAACACCCCAATAAAAGCGATAAAAAATAACACCCATTGTAAAGGTTTTATTTTTTCTTTTAAGAAAATAAATGCAAAAATAGCAGCAAAAATAGGCGATGTATAACGTAATGAAACAGCTGTACCTACAGCCAAATAATTTAAAGACTGAAAAAAACAAGTAAGGGAAATAACACCTGCAATACCTCTAATTAGCATCCATTTTTTTTTATCATTTCCAAAAAAAGGAATCTTTTGCTTTAAAACAATAGGTACTGTAAGTACTAAGGTTCCAATCGATCTAAAAAAAACAATTTGATATACATTAAAAGCAGTTAAATATTTTACAACAGCATTCATCATTGCAAAAGCAATTACACTAAATACCATATAAAATATTGCTTGATTTGTTTTCATAAATTTTAGTTCATAAACTTATTAAATATGATAAATGTAAACAATAAAAGCCGTTTTGTAAATGTTACAAAACGGCTTTTTATATATTTAAAATTCTTTTTGCTTGATAGCTTAAATTCCTAAAGCTTGTCCACCACCAACTTGAATAGTTTCTGCTGTAATAAAAGCAGCATCTTTACTAGCTAAAAAGGAAACAACTCCAGCAACATCTTCTGGTTTTCCTAATCTACCTAACATAATATTATTTGCCCAAGAAGCAAAAACTTCTGGTTTAGTAGCTTTAATTTGTGCGTGAAAAGGAGTATCAATCGTTCCTGGAGATACTGCATTTACTCTAATGCCATATTCTGCTAAATCTTTTGCCAAAGCTCTTGTAATTGCATGCACACCAGCTTTAGAAGTACCATAAATACCTGCACCTGGTCCACCTGCATTCCATCCTGCATTTGATGTATAGTTTATAATTGATGCATTATCACTTTTCTTTAAAAAAGGAATTGCTGCTCTAGATGCAAAAAATGCTGAATCTAAATTTAATGCCATTACAAATCTGTAGAATTCAGTTGTCATTTCTTCAAAACGAGATCTACCACCTAAACCACCTGCATTGTTAACAAGTACATCGATTTTTCCGTATTTTTCTCCTATTGTATTAATATTAGCTGTTACTTGATCTTCTTTAGTAACGTCAAAACCATAATACTCAGCTGTAATTCCACTATCTGTAAGCTCTTTTAATCTTTCAGCTCCAGCTGCATCATCAATACCATTTAAAATTACTGTGTAGCCATCTTTACCTAATCTTTTTGCTACTTCAAAACCTATTCCTCCAGTAGCTCCAGTTATAATTGCTACTTTACCATTTGTATTACTCATATTATTTAATTTATTCTTTAATAATTCTTTTTTATTTTACTTTTCTTTTAAAGGTTGAATTTTAGGACACAATACCCAAACTGCCAATAAAGCTATAATTGCTAATGCACCACCAATTAAAAATGCTGGAGTATAATTTCCTCCTTTTGTAATAAAGGTTACTAGAATAGTAAGACCTGCTGCACCTAATTTAGCTGCCATTCCTGCAAAACCAGAAAGTGTCCCAACAATTTTCCCACTAAAAAGATCACTTGGTAAAGTCTGAATATTACCAATAGCAACTTGAAAACCAAAAAGTAAAACAGCCATAATTAGTACTGCATTTATAGCTGAACCTGGATCTTTTAATAGAAAAAAGCAAGGAATCATAATTACACAACCTAAAGTAATGGTCATTTTTCTAGTTTTATCTACAGACCATCCAGCAGACAACCTATTTTTAGCTAACAAACCACCAAATATAGCTCCAATCATTGCTCCAACATAAGGTACCCAAGCAGAAAATGCTATTTCTTTTACATCCATACCAAAAACTTCTGATAAATAAATTGGTATCCAAACAATAAAAAGCCACCAAATAGGATCTATTGCTGCTGAAGCTATTACAACTCCCCAACTCTCTTTATGTTTAAATAATGTTTTAGTATCAGGCGTATATTCTTCTTCATAATTCCCTTCCTCATCAATTTCTTGATTTTTTTGCCCAGAAAGTATATATAATTTTTCAGTTTCTGTTAACCATGGATGAGCATTTGGCACACCTTTTACGATAAATAACCAAGGCAATAACCATAAAAAACCAAGAACAGCTACAACTATAAATATTGCTTGCCAATCAAAATAAACCGACAACAAACCAATAACAGGATATGCAACTATACCTCCTACAGCAGCACCAGAATTAAAAATACCTTGTGCAAGTGCTCTTTCGTTCGTTGGAAACCATTCTGCATTCGCTTTGGCTGCACCAGGCCAATTACCTGCTTCTGCAATTCCTAAAATTGATCTAAATATTGAAAAGCTTAGTAAACCTTGTGCAAACGCATGAAGTAAGGTAGCAATAGACCAAACACCAATAGAAAGTGCAAAACCTATTCTTGTACCTATCCAATCGAAAATTTTACCAAATAAAGCCTGACCAGCAGCATAAGATATTATAAAAACTGTTGAGATTGTTCCATAAATTGCTTTATGACCATCTTTATCCATTTCTGGAAATAAGTCGTTTGCAATATCTGGCCATAAGGCTCCAAATGCTTGTCTATCTATATAATTGATAACTGCTGCTAAAGCCACAAAACCTACAACCCACCATCTTAAACCTTTTACTTTCATGCTTGTAATTTAAATTAACGTTAAATTGGTTTACCAATTTGGTTTACCAAATTTAAGGTTTTTATATCAAAAAACATCTATTAAAAAGAATATTTTTAATAATCGTATTAATAAATGCTAATTCCGATATATTTTTAGTAATATTTACTTTAAATCGTAGCAATACATGTACAATTCTTTAAAATGATCTTTCATTTTTTGTTTTGCCAATTGAGGGTCTTGATTTTTAATGGCATCAAAAATTGCTTGATGGTCTGTAATTCCTCTTTGAGATAAGCCTGCATCACAAACATGATACTTTTGAAAGTTTGTAATAATTTCTGGAATAATTATAAGCATAAAATTATTCATAGTACTATTACCACTTGCTTTTGCAATCGCTAAATGAAACAATAAATCTTCTTGTACTGCATCTTCTCCATTTAATACTTTATCTCTATAAGCATGCAATGCTTGCTCCAACATTTCTAAATCTGCAGTTGTTCTTCTTGTAGAAGCTAACCTAACTGTCTTTAACTCTAACAAAATTCTTGTTTCTACTAAAGACTTAAAATCAGGCTCTTCTAATCTTAAAATATCATCAATCATTCCATTCATAGCAATAACACCAATGTTTGCTACAAATGTGCCACTTTGTGGAATCGATTTTAAAAGACCATAAAACTCCAATTTTTGTATAGCTTCTCTTACGTTACTTCTAGATACTTCAAATTTTTCCGACAACATTCTTTCAGAAGGTAATTTGTCCCCTGGCTCTAAATTCTTATAATTTATTAAATCTTTAATTTTAGATATTATATTCTTTTGAATAATTGAATTGTCAGATTTTGCAAGTGCATCTAGTTTCATAGTTCCGTTTGTTAAATTATTTGCAAAGATAAAATTTAATTAATAATTAGTTTTTAGTGTTTTATACATTTTATTAATAAAGAATATCTTTTTTATGCTACTTACTATCTAGTTTATAATAAGTAGCATAATTTTAATTTAATTGTTGAATTTTTAGTTTAAAATCCTGGTGTAATGATATCAATATTATCATAAAACACCTCTCTAGATCCATCGATTGTATTTGCTGAGATGGCTCTTACATAAATAACAACTTTATTTGTAGAAGCTTTAAAACCAAATGTTGTTGTTGTAAAAGTATCATTAGAGCTTGATGCTTTAGAGCTGTTGAAATCATTATCGATTAAAAAGTAAGCATCTGTATTTGCATCTCTTTCAGATACTGTATTTATAGCATCTTCACTCGTAATTTCATTATTTAAAATAAATACTTCTGTTTGAGTATCATCTGATTCTGAGCGAGATTGAATCGTAAAGCTATATTCTACACCTGCTTCTACAGTTACAACTTGATATAATCTTCTGCAAGGTTCATTAATTTTTAATCCTCTATCTCCTAAACCTGCAAATTTATTGCCATCACTTGTAGAACCTGGTTGCTCATCTGTATCTACACAATTAGCTGCAAGCCAATCATCTAAATCAGAATTACTCCAAAGTGCTCTATAAGGGCTATCTATTTCTGTACCAGAGTTATCTTTTATAGTTGAGTTTGGAGTCATATCCCAAGCATCAGCATTATCACCAGTTGTGTTAGTCCAATCATCTCCTGTTCCATTTAATACAATTGCTTTAAACGTAGGTTTTACACCACCAATTGGTACCGCTTTTGTAATACTTCTTTCTACGTTTGCGGTATTTGTAATTGTTAAAGTAACATCATACGTACCTTCTGCAGGGAAAATATGTATTGGGTCCTTTTCTGTTGATGTTGTTCCATCTCCAAAATCCCAACTATACGATTCTGCTAAAAGAGATTCGTCTGTAAATTCGGCTCTTAATCCGTTTGAAGAAAAAGAGAAATCTGGAATTGCAGCTAACACTAAACCTTCTACTTTTTTGGTTACAGAAACTTCTCTTCCTAAAAACGTAGTTGCAGTTATTGTAACATCAAAAGTATCTGCTGTATCATAGGTATGTATTGGACTAAAATCTGAATCTGTTTGTGTATCTGCAGCTACCCAACTTACTGATTCTCCATCACCAAAATCCCATACTAAACTGCTTGCACCTTGAGTACTATTTGTAAAAGTTACTTGAGAATCTATACTTTCCAAACTAAAATCAACAAAAATTGGTGCTACATTTGTAGAATCTTTTCCTATTAAACCTTGTGCACTAGTTGTAGTTAATTTAACTTGATATAAACCACCTGTTGCGTAAACATAATCTGGATTTGCCTCTGTTGATGTATTACCATCTCCAAAATCCCATAAATAAGAAGCAACATCTGTTGAATAACTTCTAAAGATTACTCCTAAATTATCACTAGCATTTGTTGTTGCTGTAAAAAGCGTTGTAGGTTGTATATTATTTACATTTCCTGTTGGTGGCACAAACTCTTCATAACCAGAATCATAACAAGATGCAAAACTTATAAAAATAACAAGCAATGCAAAAAGACTTCTGTAGAATTTTTTAATTAATTTATAAATCATATTATTAAATTTTAGATTCTATTTTATTGTTTAACGATTATTTCGAAAGCATCTAATCTGCTTTCTACGCCTGTATTTGTTATTAGAATAATTGCTGATTCATTTGTACCAGCATCAAAAGTAATAGCATGCTTTTTAAAAACATTATCTATTCTTCCTATATTGTTATCTGTTCTTGAAGCTATTACATTCGCTGCTAATCTAGCATCTTCAAGACTGTTTGCATTTGTACTTACAATAGATACAGTTAAATCTCCAAAAGTAACCAAATCATCAAAAGTTGTAAAGTAAGTTAATACATACGTTGCTCCTGGAGTTAATGCAATTTCTTGATAACCAGTTCTAGTTCCATCAGCAGGAAATTTTGCTGCTTGTACACCATCTGGCAAATCATTTCCTTCACCTCTACCATTAGAATCTGTATTAATTTGAAATACAGAACCCCATCTAGAGCTGCTTGGAGATCTCCAAGAATCTCTACCATCTCCTGTTCCATCAAACAAACTACCATCTTCAAAACTCGGTTCTCCTATTTCTGGAGTTGCAATTGTTGGTACTGCTTGATTTACGGTAATTATTTTTTCTGTAGTTGTAGATTTTCCAAGATTATCCGTAACTGTTAAACTTACTGTATACAAATCTGGTTTTGGAAATGAAAAAATTAATTCTCTGTCCTGTAAAGTTGCAGCTGGCAAAGCAGCAATTTTAGCTTCTAAATTAGCAATATTTTGCAAAGTTGTTTCTGATAAATTGTCTTTAGCATTTTGTAAATCTACTTTTAAACCTGCAATTTGAGACTCTAAAACAGCAACTCTTGCTGGGTTTGCTTCACAAGGTAATTTAAATTCTAATTTCGCTATTTCATTTTCAATAGCTACTACAACAGCTCTTTCGCCTTGAATACCTTGTTGAAGTATTGGTAAATCTTTGTTGATGAAAGTTACACCCTCTGAAGGAGAAACTGCCCATTGATATTGTGTACCATTCACTGCTAAATTAGAGCCTGCTTGAAAGTTAAACTCATAATTTGCAAAAATTTCTACATCATTACAATCAAAACTCGACGTTGAAACATCAGTTGTATTGTAAAAAGGTGTTGGACTAGTAAAATCTGGCAAATCACCTTCATTTGGTAAAGAATCATCTAAACAAGAGGTTAGCGAAATTAAAATCACTAACACAATATATTTTAAATTTTTTATATGTTTTTTCATAATTATATTATTTTAGTATCCATTATTTTGATTGTAAAAACCAGGTAAATTGTCTATTTCTCTTTGTGGAAAAGGTAAATACTTCTTTTCGTTTGTATAATTTAAACTATTGTCTATTGAGAATTGTCTTAATACATTATCTGCTTCTCCAAATCTAATTAAGTCAAATAAACGTTGATTTTCGAAAACGAATTCTGCTCTTCTTTCGTCTAATAACTCCTGTTTTGTTAATACAAAACTTATGTTTTCTTCCAAACCTGCTCTACGTCTTACTTTGTTATATGCCTCAATAGCTCTTGCATCTGTTGTAGATTGTGCTCCAGCTAAAATAGCCTCTGAATACAATAAAAGTACATCTGCATATCTTAAAACTATCCAATCATTATCACCAATCTCCCCATTTGTTGGGAATTTTGAGTTAAATGTATCGTTTGTTAAAATAGTTGGGTTGTAAGAAAGTGCTATAAAAGTATTATTAAATCTTACAGGTTGTAATTCTGGAGACATTACCTCTAAAAGCTCGTTTGTAGCTATATTAACTCCATTTGAAGGTCCTTGCAGCGTCATTGCAAAACTAAATGATTCTGAATCCGTTTCTACTTGATCTCCCAAAGCACTATCAGCAGTTACATAATTATCACTATTTACCAAATCATAGGCTATAGAAAAAATTACTTCTTTGTTTATTTCTCCACCTGGATTATTGCTCCAAGAGCCATCCAATACTATTTCTTCATCTGCAAAATCTCCTGTAAAATTATTTCCAAAAACATTACCAAAATCAATTGCTAAAGTAGCATTGTATTCATTATCACTAATGATTCCATCTCCATTAAAATCTGTTGCATTTGCTCTTTCTGTATAAATTAAATCATATCCATAAGCACCATTATTTTCTACTACAGATGCTAATAAAAGTTCTGCTTCACTATAATTTGGTGTTGGCTGACTTAAATACGCTTTTGCTGCTAAACAAATTGCTGCTCCTTTAGTTGGACGATATTTGTTTTGTACTGCGTTATCCAAATAAGCTATAGAAGTTTTAAAGTCTTCAATAATTTTTGCATAAACATCTGCTTCAGGCAATTGTTTATATTGCAAAGCCTCTTCTGTAGTAATATCTAAAACTTTATCTATATAAGGTATATTTTGATAAGCTCTCACTAAATTAAAATGACATAATGCTCTCATAAAATATGCCTCTCCAACAGTATATTGCTGGTTTTCTGGCGCTAAAAAACGGTTATCTATAATTGTATTTGCATGTTTAATGGTGTGCATATTATTAGAATAATACGTAGCCACATCTCCATTATTAGGCTCTACATTATAAGAACTAATTAATGGGAAATTACCATTTTCTGAATTTGCTCTAGAGTTATCCGATCTTAATTCTGTCATATAAAATTCATTTGCAGGTACTTTTTGGTACGCATCTAAAACTCCATTTGATAGTAAGATAAAACCATTATCGGTTTGTAGTAATTCCTCTAAAGAAAGTGCAGTTGGGTTCTGAAGATCTAATTCAGTTTCACAACTAGAAAATAGTGCTATGAAAGAGCAACAAACGATTAAATTTTTATATATATTTTTCATAATTTTTTAAAATTGAAAGTTAATACCTGCTGAAACCGTTTTAACTATTGGGCCATCTCCTCTTTGATAACCAGATGTTAAAGGTGTATTAGCGTTCGCTGATGATTGTCCTTGAGCTTCTGGATTAAAGCCTTCATATCCTTTTGCCGTAAAAAATAGTAAATTTTCTCCAGTTAAATAAAGTCTCAAATTAGTACAATTAAGTTTTGATGTTACAGACTCTGGCATATTATAACCTAAAGTTACATTCCTTAATGCTATAAAAGAAGCATCTTGAATATGATCGTCTGTAAATCTTCTATGCACTGTTAAATCTCTGTCTGGAAAGTTAGCAACTTCGTTTACAGCAGATTCGCTAGCAAAATATAATTGATCTAAATCTGCAACTCTAACTTCTGCTCCATGAGAACCTTGCCAAAGGAAAGACATATCAAAATCATAAAACGTAAAATCAGAAGCAAATCCCCATTCAAAATCTGGGTATGGGCTTCCTAATTCAGTTCTATCTTCATCATCAATAATACCATCTCCATTTAAATCTTTTACATAAACATCTGCAAAATCGTTATTAAATCTGTTAAACGGATTATCAATCCACTCTAAAGGAACTTCTTTCTCGTAAACCCAGCCATAAAAGGAAGTAATTGGTTGCCCAACTCTTGCTATAAATTCTGTTGCTCTTGTATCTTGATCGATTCTAGAAATAATTTGCTCATTATTTCCTAAACTTTTTACTTCATTTCTATTTAAAGAAAATTGTCCTGAAGCACTCCATCTAAAATTTTGCTTTGTAATTAATCTAGAATTTAGTTCAATTTCTACACCTCTATTTTCTACTTCACCAATATTTTGTAACCAATTATCTGTTCCATACGTTGCAGAAACAGGTGCAAAAAGTAATAAATCTTCACTGGTTCTTGTATAGTAATCTACAGATAAATTGATAAGTCCTCTACCAAAAGTAACATCTAAACCTGGGTTAAATTCTATTAATTTTTCCCAACCTAAAGCTTGGTTTGCTAGTGTTATACCCTTAACTCCAGTAGTTCCATTATAACTAATTGTACTAAAGGATTCTTCAAATCTGTAAAGAGATTCAAACACATTGTTAGATATTTCATTAGAACCAGAAACACCATAACTAGCTCTTAACTTTAAAAAGCTGATGACGTTGCTAGATTCTAAAAACTTTTCTTTTGATAAAACCCAACCTGCTGATGCTGCAGGAAAATAACCAAATCTGTTATCTGAACCAAATCTTGTACTACCATCTGCACGTGCAGAAATTTGTAGTAGATATTTTTCATCGTAATTATAATCAATTCTACCAAAATAAGAAACTAATTTATCGGTTCCATTATCTGTAAAAGTAGTACCACCATCTGCTATTGCAATGTTATTATTAAAATCATCTGTAAAACCTACAGCATCCGATTGTTGTCTATAAAAATCTCTTTGTGTGTATTCAAAACCTAATATCGAATTAAAATTGTGTTTTTTATATTCTTTCTTATATTTCAATGTAGATTCAAATGCATATTGATTTAACTCATCTCTTCCTTCAAATCTTGTAGATTCTTGATCTCTATTTTCTTGACCCAAAACAAAATCGGTTTGATTTGTTTTATTATGTCTAAAAACTCCTGCAATAGATTGTCTGAAATTAAGTCCTTTTGCTAATTTAATATCAAAATAAGTAGATGCGTTTAAATCTAATTTCTTTTTTGTGCTAGATCTTTCTAAAAAATGCACTAATGGATGCACATTTCTTGTGCTTGACAATGTTAAACCACCAGATGTAAGTGGGCTTGCTATTGGCAAACCTGTAATAGGATCTCTAGCAATTGCTCTTGGGTTATTTGGATCTTGTGTAAAAACGTGATCAAAAGCTCTTGAAAAACCATAACTACCAACACCTAAATTTTCAAATAATTTTCCTGCATCTGTAGAAACACCAACGTCTGTAGAAAATTGAGTTACATATTTTAAATGTTCTTCATTTAAACGTAATGGTATATGACCAACTTGTCTTAAAGGATCTGTAAATCTTGATGGCAATCTTTCTTGATCGTTATAATTTAAACGAATGTTTGCACCATATTTAATCTTTTTATTTTTAGATCTACTATCTATTTTAACTCGAGCATTATACTTGTTAAAATTATCTTTAATAGCAATTCCTTGATCTTCCAAATAACCTAATGAAGCTGAATAGCTCGTTAATTCTGTACCTCCTCTTACTGCAAAAGAATGGTTTTGTATAAAACCGCCTTCAAAAATTTCTTCTTGCCAGTTTTTTTCTCCACCTCCTAAAGAAGCAATAAAATCTAAAGCTTCTAATTCTGCAAAAGCAGAATCATATCTGCCTGTAATTCTATCGAAATTAGGGCTGTTTGGAGAAATAGCATCAATAGTACTTTGCAAACCATTTAATCGATCTCTTTCTTGAGCTATTGTTTTGTTAAAATTATCGTTTATTGGAGCATATTTATATCCTGTAAAAGTATTGTAAGAAAACGTTGTTTGTCCAACTACACCTTCTTTAAGCGTAACTAAAATAACTCCATTTGCTCCACGTGAACCATAAATAGCAACAGAAGAAGCATCTTTTAAAACACTTATTGTTTCAATATTGTTATTGTCTATAGTTCCTAAAATATCTGCATCGTTTCCTAAAACAACACCATCAACCACAATTAACGGAGATGAAGAACCTGTAATAGAACCTGGCCCTCTTAACGTAATTTTTGGATCTCCACCAGCTTCAGAAGCCACAGTTTGTATTCTTAAACCTGCAACTCTACCTCTTAAAGCGTCTTCTACTCTTGCTACTGATTGTTTTTGAAGATCATCACCAGAAACTTGACTTAAAGCACTTGTTACAGTTTTTTTCTTTTGATCTCCATAACCAACAATTACAATTTCATCTAATTGATTAGAATCTTCAACTAATTTTGCATCTATTATTCTTTGATCTGTGAACGTAATCGTTTTCGTAACAAAACCTAAATAAGAAAATTGAATAATTTCTCCAGACTTTACTTTAAGGGTATACTTACCATCAAAATCTGTGCTTGTTCCTTTTGAGGTTCCTAAAACAACAACGTTTGCTGCTAAAATAGGTTCACCATCATCTGCTGATGTAACAGTTCCTTTTACTGTAACTTCTTCTTGTGCATACAAGAAAGAGCAACTTAAAAGTAAAAGAAAAAATATTGACTTTATTTTTAAATTCATAGTTAATTGATTTGAATTAATTTTTTCAAAATATTATTTTTATAAAGACTTGTTATTGATTATTAAATATTTAATTGGTTTGGTTTACCAAACTGGTTTACCAAATATATATATTATTATTGTAATAATTAAGAACTAAATAATTTTTTAGTTTTTATCTCCAAAATAAGATGGGCCATCTCCAGTTAAAAAATCTTCTCTTACAGGACTAAATGTATCTATCAATTGTCCTTCTTCTAAACAAATTGCGCTGTGTAACAAATTAGGTTCAATATAAACACCATCTCCAGCTTCTACAATTTTCTTTTCGCCATCAATTTCGAATTCGAATTTTCCTGAAACACAATAGGTAGCTTGCGTATGAAAATGTTGATGTGGTGCTCCTAAAGCTCCTTTATCAAACTTTACACTTACCATCATTATTTGATTATCATAGCCTAAGAATTTTCTAGAAACTCCTCCTCCAAGAACTTCCCAATCTAAATCTTTTGCAATAATGTACTTTTCACTAAATCGTTTCATTTTATATTTTTATTAGTTTATTTATAATAGTAAAACCCAGTCCAAGAATAATTCTTGCCATTAATAGTTAATGTGTGGGTTTTATTTTTATCGTTATTTAAGTTTGATAAAATAATTGTTTTCTCTTTATTATCTGCAAATTGAATTTTAAGTGCAGTATAATTTGCATCATCACTTAAAACATCAATCTTAGAAAAATTACTATACGCATTTTTTGCAACTTCTTTTATAGGATCATAAGTTCCATGAGATTCTATAATTGATGCGTACACTGTATTTTGTGTGTTCTTTTTTCTGATGATGATAGATGGATCTTTTCTCAAATTAAATTCAGGATCATTCGCGCCAACTCTTGCTAAAATAATTTCGTCTTCTTTATTTGTTGCTGATGTAATGGTATAAAAGCGTCTATGATCTAACCATGTAAATTGAATACTTGAGGCGCTTGCAATTCCAGCACCTTCTTTCCAGAGATGATTATAGCCAAATTTATCTCCTAAAGTTGATAGTGTTTTTGGAACATCATACTTAAAACTAGTCGAAATAATTTGCCCAAAATAATGAAAAGGTAAATCGTATTGATTTTTTTTGTTAGATTGTACTTTATTGACATCAACAATAAAAGGCTTTTCTAAGCTTTCCTCTTTTATCATGATCAATGTTCTGTGCATTTCTGTTTCTGGATATGCGTTTTTTTCTTTTGCACTTACAATTTGAAAATTTTTATCAGTAGCATCAAAAACATATTTTTCTGGATGATATTTACTACCAGTTTCAAAATCGTACCCAAAATGAGAAATTTCATTCTGTGTAATTGTATTATGAGCAATGGTTTGCTTTGCGTAGGTTTTGTTCTCTTTTAAATAACCTCCACCATTTTTTTGCTCCACATTTACGAAACGAGATAAGCCATAATCTTGTAAAACCTCATCACCATTTTCGTACATAGAAAACGATAATTTGTCATAATGCCCATGACTTAAACCTTGTGCAGCATATTTGTACACCAAAGCCATTGTTTCATTTTCGTTATTATAACGTAAGATTCCAATGCCACCTTCATCGCCTTTTGAGCCATCAGACAATTCCATAGATTGTTTTATAAAAGGTTTTTCTTCACCATTTTTTAATGCTAAAGCTACTTTTAAACCTGTAGCATCTAATTGTACAGCTCCTTGTTTTTTGGCTACTGATAACAATCTTGCATCTTGATTGCCATAATAATACGCAATATCTACAGCAGAAACTAAAGAAGGTGTGTAGTAGGACATTCCTTTTTGCCCATCGTTTAATGGGAAAAATTCGCCATCTGCATCTGTTAAGTTTAACAAAGCATCCACAGCTTTTATTAAAACACCATTTTTATATTCAAAAATCTTTAAATCTGGTTTTTTATTTTGAAGTGCTTCTGCAAAAATTAAAAAAGGATACATGGCATATCTTTGATAATAAGGCCCTTCTGTATAAAAACCATCTGGAGAAAAAGGAGAATCTACATTTGCTAAAAAACCTGCTTTGCCATCTTTATCAAAAATAAAACCACCATCGTTATCTTTTTCGGTTAAATCTACATCACTTTTATCTAAGCCATATAAAGCTCTGTTTACTAATTCCTCATCGTCCATTACTAAACCAATCATACCAACAGCTACATTTCCCCAAGTGGAATGGTTGTGTACTCTGTTAAAATATTTTGGGTTTTCGGTTGATAAAAAATCGGCATAAGGTCTAAATAAATTTTTATTTAAATACTCTGATTGTTCTTTTGGTAACCAACTATAAATACAATCGTACGCCTGACTTGTGTATGTTAACCAATTAGAATCGTTTAAACATTGCCAAAAAAACTTACCAGTTGCATAACTTCTTGGTTCTGGGTGTGTTTTAAAAGTTGGGAATATTTTTGCGTATTCCAACAACATATCTCTAATATAAATTGCATATTTTTCATCACCTAAAAGCTGAAATAAAACCCCAGCCTTTTGCATGTTTGCATAATTTAATTTGTGCTGTGTATGTGTGTAACCACCAGCCATATCTTTTGGCATTGGCACATCAATTCCAGTTTCAATTGCAACATCAACTTCTTGTTTAGCAACTTCTAGAGTTTCATCAAACAAAGGAATTGAACCTAATTGAGCTTTAATTTCTGAAACACTTTTTTGAGTTAATATTAAATTTGGATGCTGATTTTCATCAACAGAAACCAAAACTTCTTCTTTTTTAGAATCGCAAGAAAAAGTGATTAATAAAATTAATAAAAGTGTTTGAAATTTTTTCATTTTTGAAAATATTTTGAAAAAAATAAGAACTCATTTACACGAGTTCTTATTTTTTTAGCAGAAATTGTATTACTGCTTAATTATTTTTTTAGTAGCAATAGACGTTCCGTTTGTTAATCTTAACATATACATGCCAGATGATAAGTTAGAAATATCTACTTGATTATTTTTTAAATTTTTAATTGATAAAACTCTTTTACCAACAATATTATAAACTTCTACAGAAGAAATTTCTTCAGGTGTAGAAATATTAATAAAATTATTTGCTGGGTTTGGATACATTGAAATATTATCTGCAAAAACATCTTTTACAGATGCAGCAACTACAGCTCTAAGCTCTAGATTATCATAAAAAACTTCATTGTCACTATCTACTGCCAAAGGTGCTCTTACATAAATAATCACTTTACTTGTTGTTGCTGTGAAACTAAAAGTGGTGGTTGTGAAATTATTTGTAGTTGCATTTGATTTATCTTCATTAAAATCATTTGAAATTAACATATAACCATCAACCTCTGTGCTTGTAGATGAAAGGGTTGCCTCTGAATCAATTGCTGTATTTAACATAAATACTTCTGACGGAACACCTTCTGCCTCTGAACGAGATTCTATAGAAAATGTATATTCTGTTCCTATAGTTACAGCAACTTCTTGATATAAACGTCTACAAGCTTCATTTATTTTTACACCTCTTGTTTTTTCGCCATTTACATAATTACCATCTGATGTTGAACCTGGTTGCTCATCTGCATCTCCACAATTTGATGCCAACCAATCTGCTAAATCTGAATTTCTCCAAGTATAAGGACTATCTACTTCTGTACCATCATTTTGAAAAACTTTACTATTAGGAGTCATATCCCAAGCATCTGCATTATCGTCAACATTTTTTGTTAATCCATTTGCTGTATCGTCACTTTCTATTGTATAGTCATCTGCTGTACCATTTTGTACAAGATTTTCGTTTGTTGGTGGTGGTGGAGTTGTTGTACCACTAATTAAAGAAATATTATCATAAAAAACCTCATTGCTACTATCTACTGCCAAAGGTGCTCTTACATAAATAATCACTTTACTTGTTGTTGCTGTAAAGCTAAAAGTGGTTGTTGTAAAATTATTTGTAGTTGCATTTGATTTATCTTCATTAAAATCATTTGAAATTAACATATAACCATCAACCTCTGTGCTTGTAGATGAAAGGGTTGCCTCTGAATCAAT
>Ga0115565_10001852_pt1 | contig 16908 bp, 12 predicted proteins | sample COGITO_mtgs_1105_FD_87199 | JGI IMG/M metagenome (GOLD analysis project Ga0115565, IMG submission 87199) | Pelagic marine microbial communities from North Sea - COGITO_mtgs_110530 | ecosystem: Environmental > Aquatic > Marine > Epipelagic | place: Germany:Helgoland, sampling site Kabeltonne... | reverse complement strand
GATGTTTTAGGAAACTTTGCTACTATAGATCAGTCAGGAACTGCAGGTCGTGAAGTTACTAAGCAAGACGGTACAAACAACACCGTGACCGTTACACAAACAAATGACAACAACCGCTCTGGTATTTCTCAAGGAGATGAAGATAACGTTGCTACCGTTTTACAAAATGGTGTAGACGGGCAGTCCGATATCACCACTGAAGGACAGCGCAATACAGTTGATGTTGAACAAACCATTAATGGTATAGGTCACCAGTCCACAGTAATTCAAGGTGCTGGAGCTGCAGAAGATAACAGTGCAGATGTTTATCAAGATGGAGGTACAGGTACTTCTACCATCGAGCAATATTATGATAATAACACTGCCACTGTAACTCAAACGAAACAAGCAGGTTCTAATTTTGCCGGACTAAATACTTCTGAAATTTATCAAAGTTCTAATCCTGGAAATGTTGCTGGTAACACCGCAGAACATAATCAGAAAGGTGGAAGCAACAATTTTGCATCTTCTACGCAAGAAGGTTCTCTAAACGAGTCAACAGTTGATCAGGGGACGCAGTTCTATACTTCTGGTGCTTCTGCTATAGTAACACAAGACGGGGAAAGAAATACTTCTGATGTAGATCAAACAATCACAGGCTTTGGGAATTTAAATGAAGCAGTGGTAAACCAAGAGGGTGAAGATCACAATTCTCTAGTTTTCCAAAAAGGACATGGTAATGCTGCAGACGTAAACCAAGAAGGTGTAATGAATTCTTCTGACGTTGATCAAAAAGGTGCTTTGTCAGAATCTTTTGTAGATCAAGCTGGAGACAATAACACATCTACAATTACACAAGCGCAAGGAGCTCGTGAGGATGTTGCTCGTGCAAACCAATATGGTTCTACAAACTCATCTGTAATTTCTCAAAAGAAAAGTAAAGCAAGTGAAGCTGTTGTAAATCAAGATGCAGATGCAGACAATAACTTTGCAACAATCAATCAGGTAGGTATCAACCAGAATAACCTAACAGATCACGATGCTGTTATTACTCAGTCTGGAACTGCGAGTGGCCGTGGAGATCGTAACACAGCAACTATAGATCAAGAAGATAACTTCCAAAGAGGTTATATTACACAAACAGGTAATGACAATACAGCTGTACTTTCTCAATCAGGTGAGGCGCTGGCTGGAGCTGTAGACAACAATGTTGCTACAATTACACAGGCTGGATTTAACTCAGGATTTGTAATGGCTACTCAGGCTGGAGCAGAAAATGAGATGACGATAGATCAGCTTGATGATGCTGAAACAAACAGTGCTATTGCAACACAAACTGGCAATGGTAATGCCTTAACATCTACACAAGGTGGAGGATTATCTAACAGCTATGTTTCTGAACAATTAGGAAATGACAACGCATACACATTAACTCAAGATGGTGGTGCAAACACAGCTTCTCTGTTACAGAATGGAACTGGTAATATTGCTATAGACATACAAACAGGAATGGGTAACGATGCTATAACTGATCAATTAGGAGCAGGAAACATGAGTGATATCACGCAAAGTGGTTCTTCAAATACTGCTACAGTAAGTCAAACGAATGGAACAGGTTTCTAATCCATCAATAGTTTTTCATGAAAACCGGCTCTTACGAGTCGGTTTTTTTTATGCCAAAATTCATAGAAATCTTTAAATTTTCCAGAAATGAAGATTATTTTGTGAAGCACTTATATATCGCCCTCTTTTAAAAAATTTCATTCTTTATTTCAAATCCGATAATTAGGAGAACGAGGTGAACTAAAATCAGATAATTACTGCCATATGTAGATCAAGCAAATTCCTAAAAATACCGTAAATTCGCGCACAAATAATAAAGACTACAAAATGAGCGCTAAGTTCACTGAATATAAAGGGTTAGACCTTCCTAACATCGCTAGCGAAGTACTTGCCTACTGGAAAGAAAATGATGTTTTTGAGAAAACGGTAACTTCGCGTGAAGGTGCCGAGCCTTTCATTTTTTTTGAAGGACCACCTTCGGCTAACGGGCTTCCTGGCGTGCATCACGTTCTTGCTAGAGCGATTAAAGATATTTTCCCTCGTTATAAAACGATGAAAGGCTTTCAAGTAAAACGAAAAGCAGGCTGGGACACACACGGTCTTCCTGTAGAACTTGGCGTTGAAAAAGAATTAGGAATAACCAAAGTAGATATAGGCACCAAAATCTCTGTAGAAGCATATAACGAAGCTTGTAAAAAAGCCGTAATGCGCTACACAGATATCTGGAATGACCTGACCGAAAAGATGGGATATTGGGTAGATATGGAAGATCCGTATGTTACCTATAAGTCTAAATATATGGAGACTGTATGGTGGCTCCTCAAGCAGATTTATAACAAAGACTTACTCTACAAAGGGTACACTATCCAGCCATATTCTCCTAAAGCAGGAACAGGACTAAGTTCGCACGAGCTTAACCAGCCAGGCGCTTATCGTGATGTGACTGATACTACGGTTGTGGCTCAATTTAAAATTACTGCCGAGGGTAAAAACCCACTTGCAAAAGAACTTGGCGACGGGCAAACGCATCTTCTCGCTTGGACGACCACACCTTGGACGCTCCCTTCTAATACGGCACTGACTGTTGGGAAGAAGATAGATTATGTCCTTATAGAAACTTTTAATCAGTACACGTTTGAGCCTACACGAGTGATTTGTGCAAAAGCACTTGTGAGTAAACAGTTTGATAAGAAATTTGTTTCCGCTTCCGCGAAAGAAGAGCTAGACGCATACAAAGCTGGCGATAAAAAAATACCATATCGCATCGTACGGGAATTCAAAGGAGCAGACCTTTTAGAACTTCGCTACGAGCAGTTATTTGATTTTGTACAGCCTAATGACAATCCTCAAGATGCCTTTCGCGTGATTGCTGGAGACTTTGTAACGACCGAAGATGGAACAGGAATCGTACACACGGCGCCAACATTTGGTGCAGATGATGCGCTGGTTGCAAAGTTGGCTTCGCCAGAAATTCCACCATTGCTCATAAAAGACGCAGATGGTAACTTGGTGCCACTTGTTGACTTGCAAGGAAAATTCCGTCCTGAGATGAAGGAATTTGGAAACAAGTACATTAAAAACGAATATTACAAAGACGGCGAGGCTCCTGAGAAATCTATGGACGTTGAGCTTGCCATCCGTCTTAAAGAAGAAAATAAAGCTTTTAAGGTGGAGAAATACGTACACAGTTACCCACACTGCTGGCGTACAGACAAGCCTGTTTTATATTACCCACTAGACTCTTGGTTTATCAAAGTCACCGACTTTAAAGACCGTATGCACGAGTTAAATCTCGGCATCAACTGGAAGCCTAAATCTACTGGTGAGGGCCGTTTTGGAAACTGGCTGGCAAATGCAAACGACTGGAATTTATCACGTAGCCGTTTTTGGGGAATCCCATTACCTATCTGGCGCACCGAAGATGGAAAAGAAGAAATTCTCATCGGCTCTATCGCCGAACTTAAAGGCGAAATTCAAAAAGCACTGGATAAAGGTGTGATGTCTGAAGATCCTTTTGAAGGGTTTAAAATAGGCGATATGAGTGAAGAAAACTATGAGCTAGTTGATCTTCATAAAAACGTAGTAGATAAAATCACGCTCGTTTCAGACAGTGGGAAACCTATGACGCGAGAGGCAGACCTTATTGACGTTTGGTTTGACTCTGGATCTATGCCGTATGCACAGTGGCATTACCCATTTGAAAACAAAAAGTTGGTTGAAGAAACCTGGAGAAAGGCAGATTTTATCGCCGAAGGTGTTGACCAAACTCGTGGCTGGTTTTACACACTCCACGCGATTGCTACGATGATTTTTGACGATGTGGCTTATAAAAACGTCGTTTCTAACGGACTTGTATTAGATAAAAACGGACAGAAAATGTCTAAACGTCTCGGCAACGCGACAGATCCTTTTGAAACATTAGAGACGTATGGGCCAGATGCGACGCGCTGGTACATGATTTCTAACGCAAATCCTTGGGATAATCTCAAGTTTGATTTAGATGGAATAGAAGAAGTAAAACGTAAGTTCTTCGGGACGCTTTACAACACGTATAACTTCTTTGCGCTGTATGCAAATCTAGATAATTTCGCTTTCGCGGAAGCGGAAATAGAATTATCAGAACGTCCAGAAATAGACCGCTGGATCTTATCAGAACTGCACTCACTTATCGCAGAAGTAGACAAGTTTTATGCAGCCTATGAGGCTACAAAAGCGACGCGTGCTATTGATAAATTTGTACAAGAAAATCTCTCAAACTGGTTTGTACGCTTGAGCAGAAGACGCTTCTGGAAAGGTGAGTATGGAACAGATAAAATATCTGCATATCAAACTTTGTACACCTGCTTAGAAACGGTAGCCAAGTTAAGCGCTCCCGTTGCGCCTTTCTTTATGGAAAAACTCTATAAAGACCTGAACGCTGCAACTGGAAGAGAAAATTTTGAAAGTATTCACCTCGCAAAATTCCCAGAAAGCGATACTACATGTATAGATACTGCGTTAGAAAAAAGAATGCATAAAGCTCAAGTAGCGAGCTCACTTACACTTTCGCTTAGAGCGAAAGAAAAAATAAAAGTACGCCAGCCATTACAACGTATTATGATTCCTGTGCTGTCTGAAAGTGATAAAAATGACATTCTTTCGGTGGCAGATTTAATCAAATCCGAGGTTAATGTTAAAGAAATTGAGCTCATAAGTGACGATTCTGGTATCTTAGTTAAACAAATCAAGCCTAATTTTAAGGATCTTGGTCCGAAATTTGGCAAAGATATGAAGCTGGTTGCCAGCACTATAAATGGTTTTGGTGCAGAAGAAATTGCAACCATTGAGCGTGAAGGTAAAATTGAGGTTGTACTTAATGGAAAAAGTACTATTTTAGAATCTACAGACGTGGTGATTACTTCTCAGGATATTGAAGGGTGGTTAGTAGCGAGTCAAGACGGCCTTACGGTTGCATTAGACGTTACGATGAGTCCTGAATTAAAAAATGAGGGTATCGCTCGAGAGCTGATAAATCGCATACAAAATATGCGTAAAGACAGTGACTTTGAAGTAACAGATCGCATAAATGTGCGTCTATTAAAAGAACCACAGGTAGAGGCTTCGGTTTTAAGTAATCTAGAATACATTAAAACAGAAACACTTACCGAAAACTTAACACTAGAAGACACATTAGGAGAAGGTGTTGAGATTATATTTGACGATATAGAAACCCGATTGTTGATCACTAAAAATTAAAGCTATGACCATAGACAGTAAAGTACGATATAGCGACGATGACCTTACCATGTTTAAAGGACTTATTCAAGCAAAGATTGATAAAGCTCAAAAAGATTTAGATCTTATTAAAAGTGCTTACCTAAATAATGAGGACAACGGTACAGATGATACTTCACCGCAGTTTAAGTCTTTTGAAGAGGGAAGTTCTGTAATGAGTAAGGAGTCTAATAGCGCACTTGCCATACGCCAAGAAAAATTTATACGTGATCTTAAAAATGCGCTTATACGTATTGAGAATAAGACGTATGGTATATGCCGTGTGACTAATAAACTCATAAACCCTGAGCGTCTTAAACTAGTGCCTCACGCTACATTAAGTATAGAGGCTAAAAATATGCAAGCATAACGCATAATGCGTTTGCACAACATTTAGAACGCCTCTTTTTGAGGCGTTTTTTGTTTATGAAAACAACTTTCTTATATAGCCTTCTATTCATCTCAACACTCGTCTGTGCACAAAAACGCATAGAACAGTCATTTTCTAATAGTGATCTTACAGAGATTGTTATAGATAGCGATCAGGTTTTTGAAATCTACCTCAGTACCGTGCCTTCTGATCAAATTACAATAGCCTCTCAGATAGATGGAGAAACCTACAATTCATCTTTAGTTAAAGCAGAGAGTGATGCAAATACGCTAAAAGTCACTACGGGCAGAACTCCAGATTTTATACCATTTAACGATAAATTAAGCGCTCATAAAGTGTTAAGTATTGTCTTATATATAACAATTCCAGAAGGGTTAGATGTTACGGTTCGCTCTACGTTAGCGCAAGTAGAGATTTCGGGTACGTACAATAAATTACGCATCGGTTTAGGTCGTGGTGGACTTATAGGGGAAGATATACGCTTTCGCGAAAGCGTAATTAACACCATTTCAGGTAACGTACAACTGCAACTTTATGAAGCAAATGTGATTGCAGAGTCTCGAAATGGTACTACGAGCGTTGATCCTTTTTTTAATCAAGGTCCATCCTGTACGATTCAGAGCATACACGGTGCGATAGAAGTACGAAGAGTGCGATAAAAGCGTTATTTTTACACCCATCAATCAATCATTATGACGCTTAAGAAAAGTCTACTTCTCGTTTTTTCTATCCTACTGGTAGATCAAATCTCTAAAGTTTATATCAAAACTCACTTTACTATAGGAGAATCTATTCAGGTTTTTGGGCTAGATTGGTTTCAGATCTTTTTTGTAGAAAATAAAGGAATGGCTTGGGGTGCTGAGATCCCTGGGGAATTTGGAAAAATAGGGTTATCTCTTTTTAGACTCATTATAGCTCCTATAATAGGATACTGGCTTTATAAGTCAATAAAGGATGGCGCACCAAAGCTCCTTATCGTTGCTTCTTCTTTAATACTTGCTGGTGCCGTCGGAAATATTATAGACAGCTTATTTTACGGAGTTATATTTTCTAACAGTACATATGAGCAGGTGGCGACGTTTATGCCAGAAGGTGGTGGTTACGAAAAACCACTGTACGGGCATGTAGTAGATATGCTGTACTTTCCGTTTATTGAGAACGCGACATTTCCTGAGTGGTTACCTGTTTGGGGCGGGCAACGATTTACCTTCTTTAACGCCATATTTAATATAGCAGACATGGCTATATCTACCGGCGTGGGTATCATATTAGTATTTAATAAAAAGGTGTTCCCCAAAGACGCCGAGCAGGCTTAAGATACTTGCTTCTGTGTTTTAAACACTTCTTCTAGGTCTTCTAAACGTATGGGCTTTACAAGAAAGTCTGATACAAGCTCAAAGGCTTTAGAACGTTCAAGGTCTGCAGGATCTATAGATGAGCTTACAATATAAAGCGTTAAGTTTTTAAGTGCAGGAAAATCGTGCTTACTGAGTTCTGTTAGAAATTGCCACCCATCCATCACTGGCATGTTAAGATCTAGTAAAATAATTTGCGGGATGTCCTTTTCTTCTACTTTCTTAAGGGCAAGTACAAAGTAATCTAACGCTTCTCTTCCATTTTTAAAAATGAGAAGGTTGCGAGATAGTTTTCTAAAATCTATCACTTTTGTGATGAGACTTACGTACATATCATCATCGTCTATGATACATGTTAATTCAATAGGGTAGGTAACCATATTATTAGGGGATATTATTTTTTTAAAATCGTATTGTAAATGTTGTGCCTTGATTAGGAGTACTTTCTACAGTGATTTTACCTCCTAATGTTTCTATTTGGTTTTTTGTTATAAAGAGACCTATACCCGTTGCATCTTTATTATGATGAAAGGTTTTATACATCCCAAAAATTTTATCTCCGTAAGTTTCCAAATCTATTCCTAGTCCGTTATCCTGTACAATCAGTGTTTTATTTTCATCACTATCAAAAGTGGTAAAAATACCTATTTCTGCTATGCGATCTGGACTTCTATACTTCACAGCGTTTGTAATAAGATTGTGCAATATACTTTCTAAATATGCCTCAATATAATTAATCGTATCGACCTTTGAAAAGTCTGTCGTAACTTTTACGTTATGATGTTCAATTTCTGTGTTTAACGTACTGATTACGCGATTACATACCTCAGGAATATATACGTGTTCTCTTCCTACATCTCCTTTAGTTTGTATGCTTACTACCTCATTTAAGTGTCGTATAGTGGCCTCTAGATTATCTGCTATTTTCTTGAAATTACTAAATAATTCTAACTGCTCATCGTTTAAAGAACGTACATCAAATATTTCAGATGTTAACTGCATATTACTCACGTGCGATCTCAAATTATGAGATACAATATGAGCAAAATTAAAAAGCCTATCATTCTGACTTTCAATAATTTCTAACGAATTTTTAAGTTTAATTCTACGTTTTTTCTCTTTATTTATATCTTGAAAAACACCACGAATACCAATAATTTTACCCTCGTTATTATATAAAGGTTTTCCTTGCGCTTTAACCCAAAACTTACGTTTGTCGTATGTAAGCATCTTGATCTCTGCATTAAAAGATTTTCCTTGAGCGCAATCAAAAAAGAAAGATGTAGCTTTTTCTAAATGCTCTTCAGCATAGAATTGATAACCTGTTTTTAAAGTAGGCTCATAGTCGTCAGGAACGTTAAGAATACGTCTGGCTTGTTTATCAAAAAAGCTTCGTTTGTTTTCAAAATCTATGCTCCAACCTCCTGCAGCCGTAAGTTGGGATACTTCCTCATAGTAAAAGGTATCCATACTAAAGATGTCGTCCTTCGTTTCTGATTTTGGCGAGTCTTGAGTATTTTCTTGAGGTTTAGAGATGGGGTTCTCCATTACATAATAATCATTTAAGGCTCCAATATAGTTAAAATCTCAACACAACTTAAAATCTAAATACAGTATTCGGAGTAACACAATAGTCTAAAGGAATATCTGTACCAACTGTAGGTACACCGTCTTCAGGTTCAAAAAAAGAAAGCCCAATTTTAATTACCTCATTATGAGCAGTCTCTAAAAAACGGTCATAAAAACCACCGCCATAACCCAAACGATTCCCTTTAGTATCAAAAGCTAACAAGGGAATGAAAATTACTTGAATTTGATCGGTTTGAATTGGTATTCCGTCTTCTGGTTCTGGAATACCGTAGGAGTTTACGATCATTTTCGTGCTATCGGTTAGTAAAAAATGTGTCATTTCCTTGGTCTTAAAATTACTTTTAGAAACCACAACATTTTTATCCTTTCCCTGAAGTATGTGTAGGATCATCTCCGTATCTACCTCCTTGTTTTTCTGAATAGATAGGAATATATGATAGAAATCATAAGACCATATATCTAGCTTTACTATTTGATTTGCTATATCAAGACTTAATGCATCGACCTGCTCATTAGTTAGCTCCCGACGCAAGTCTCTATATTTCTTTCGGAGCTGCTTTTTCGTCACTAACTGCATTATCTGTTGAAATATTAAAAATAGCATCTCCTTGATACACGAGCGCTGCCTCATTTACATTTATTAAATATCCCTCGTGTGAAGCCTTAACTACATGTCTGAACTTCCCGTAAGGATCTGTAATAGATGCGAGGATCTGTCCTTTAGTTACAAAGTCGCCACAGTTAACTTTATTATGAAGTAAACCGCTATAGCTTGCTCGTTTCCATTGTGTGGTTTTAATAGGAACTGTTGTATGCGCTTGTTCTGGAATTTTAAAATCCTTTTTGAGCATATCGAGGCTTTCTAAAACGCGCATTGCGCCTACAACACCTGTTTTTGCAATCGCTTTATCACTCATTCGAGACTTGCCACCTTCAAATAAAAGAATAGGTTTTCCCAATCGCATACATGTCGCTCTGTACGATTTAGAAATGGTCTTAGAATGTAATGTAAATGGGGCGTTAAATGTTGTCGCATACTGCATCGCTATCTTATCTCTAGGGTCTACACGTATTTGAGGTGCGTTAAATCGGTCTGCTCCTCCCGTGTGAAAGTCCATACAAATATCTGCAATAGGCAATATTTTTTTTACAAATTGATATGCAAAACGGCTTGCTAAAGAACCTCTTGGTGTGCCTGGAAAAACACGATTTAAATCACGACCGTCTGGAAAATAACGCTCTGTAGCTAGGAAGCCAAATATGTTTAAAACAGGAATACAAATCGTTGTTCCTATTTTAGGAACATTGATCTTTTTAGCGATAATCTGTCGTACGATTTCTATACCATTTACCTCATCACCGTGTATCCCCGACGTTATTAAAACGATAGGTCCTGGTTTTTTGGACCGTTCTACAATCACAGGAATCTCTACCGAAGATGTAGAAATTAACTTAGCTAGGTTAAAATTTATCGTCACACTCTCTCCTGGTAATATATCTTTCCCCAAGAGTGTGAGTACATTATTTTCATCTAAATGTGACATACTATATGTTGCGTTCTATATATGTTATAATACTTTTTGCAATATCTTTCCCAGTTGCAGTTTCTATACCTTCAAGACCTGGTGATGAGTTTACTTCTAAGATTAAAGGACCTCGTGCACTTTGCAATAAGTCTACGCCAGCTACACCTAAATTTAGAGCACTCGCAGACTTAACTGCTGCATAAGTTTCTGCTTCAGAAAGTTTTACGATACGCGCCGTACCACCACGGTGTAGATTAGATCTAAATTCACCTTCGGCAGCCTGTCTTTTCATGGCTCCTACAATCTCTCCATCTACCACGAAGACACGCAGGTCTGCTCCTTTTGCTTCCTTTATAAATTCTTGTACGATAACACGAGCTTCTAAACCATTAAATGCTTCTATTACTGACTCTGCGGCGTTAAAAGATTCGGCCAGTACAACGCCTATGCCTTGTGTTCCTTCTAGTAATTTAATTACTACAGGAGGTCCGTCTACGTGTTTAAGAACTTGATCTATATCGCGAGAGTAATTTGTAAACGCCGTTTTAGGCATATCGAGATTTGCCTTAGATAAATTTTGTAAGCTGCGCAATTTGTCACGGCTACTTACTAGAGCTTCTGAAGTTGTCGTCGTAAAAACACCCATCATTTCAAACTGTCGCACGACAGCTGCGCCGTAATATGTTATGCTCGCCCCGATGCGCGGTATAATGGCATCTGTAGTAGTCAGATATCGACCTTTATAAAAAATTGTTGGTCTTTTCTTATGTATTACTAACTCACACTTGAGCGGGTCTACCACCTCAACACTATGATTTAATTGTAAAGCCGCTTCTACCAGCCTGCTTGTCGAGTACAGATGTGGGTTACGGGAGAGTATTTTAATGTTCATAGTGTGTGGTTTATACGGCTATTTAAGCACCCGCAAGGTACGGTTTTTCAGACGGTCCTTTAACGCACATTTTTTCTTGGAGTGCGTCTATTTTACATACGCTTTCGCGAAAGCGTACCCTCAATAATTTCTATCTTTACGGTATGTCAAAACCCGCTCTAGACATCCAACTGCAAACGCTGCCCAACAGCCCTGGTATTTATCAGTACTATGATAAAGACGAGAAACTGTTGTATGTAGGCAAGGCAAAAAATTTAAAAAAACGGGTTTCTTCCTATTTTACAAAGCAGCACGATAATAACCGCACGCGTATGCTGGTAAAGCGCATACGCACGATAAAACATATCGTGGTAGAGACGGAGACCGATGCACTACTGTTAGAAAATAGTCTCATAAAGGAATATCAGCCTAAGTATAATGTAATGCTTAAGGATGATAAAACATATCCTTGGATTTGTATTAAGAATGAGCGTTTTCCTCGTGTTTTCCCCACACGCAGAATGATTAAAGATGGGAGCGAGTATTATGGGCCGTACACAAGTATGAAAACTGTAAAAACCCTCCTTGATCTTATTAAAGGGTTGTACCAACTGCGCACCTGTAACTATGATTTAAGTAAGGAAAAGGTAGATGCTGGGAAGTATAAAGTGTGTCTAGAATATCACTTAGGAAACTGTAAGGGACCTTGTGAGAACCTACAGTCTGAAACTGAATATCACGAGCGTATTGAGCATATACGACAGATCGTAAAAGGAGATTTTAAAGCTTCACTAAACCGTTTTAGAGATCAGATGAAAGCGCACGCGGCAGAAATGCAATATGAAGATGCACAGCGTATAAAAGAGAAGATAAATATCCTAGAAAATTACCAAGCTAAAAGTACTGTCGTAAACCCAAAAATTAATAATGTAGATGTATACAGTATTATAAGTGATGAGGGCTACGGATATATTAATTTTCTACAGCTCTCGCACGGATCTATCATACGGTCGCACACCTTAGAGTTAAAGAAGAAACTAGACGAGAGTGATAAGGAGTTGTTAGAACTTGGTATTGTAGAAATACGGCAGCGTTTTAATGCCACAACACATGAAATTTACGTGCCTTTTGATGTAGAAGTGGGCGAAGATATAAAAATTACTATCCCAAAGTTAGGTGACAAGAAACGCATCTTAGAACTCTCTGAGCGCAACGCAAAGTTTTTTAGGATGGAGCGTTTTAAGCAAGTTAAGATTGTAGACCCTGACCGGCATACAAATAGACTTATGGCGCAAATGAAAGCCGACTTACGTCTTAATGAAGAGCCACGCCACATAGAATGCTTTGACAACTCAAACATACAGGGTAGTAATCCTGTTGCAGCTTGTGTGGTCTTTAAAAATGGGAAACCCAGTAAAAAAGATTACCGTAAGTTCAATATTAAAACGGTAGACGGTCCTGATGATTTTGCTAGTATGGAGGAGGTCGTTTTTCGTCGGTATCGCCGTTTAAAAGAAGAAGGTGAATCATTACCCCAGCTCATCATTATAGATGGTGGCAAGGGTCAACTATCTAGTGCGCTGAAAGCACTAGAAGATCTTGATTTACGCGGTACCATTGCGATTGTAGGTATCGCAAAGCGTCTAGAGGAAATTTTTTATCCCGATGATAAATACCCGCTTTATTTAGATAAAAAGAGCGAGACACTGCGTGTTGTGCAGCATTTACGTAATGAAGCGCACCGCTTTGGGATCACCTTTCACCGCAATAAGCGTAGCTCTGCGGCGTTAGGCACGGAGCTAGAAACTATAAAAGGTATTGGTGAAAAAACAATTATAGATCTGCTCACTCATTTTCGTGCCGTAAGTAAGGTTAAAGAGGCTTCTAAAAAAGAACTTACCGAGGTTATAGGCCCGAGTAAAGCGCAGATTATTTACACACATTATCACCCTGAGTTATGAGATATATCATCGTTTTTATATTGATCTGCATATGCTTTCGCGAAAGCGTACTCGCACAAGATACACCGCTAACACTAGACGATCTTAAGGGGAAGAAAGACTTAAAAGTAGGTTTAGTTTTAAGTGGTGGTGGTGCAAAAGGTTTTGCCCATATCGGGGTCCTAAAAGTGATAGAAGAGGCTGGAATACGTGTAGATTACGTAGGAGGAACAAGTATGGGCGCCGTAATAGGAGGTCTTTATGCGTCTGGATATAATGCAACTCAATTAGACTCTATTGTAGGCGATATCTCTTTTGGTAAACTTATACAAGACCAACTGCCTCGAGAAGCTAAAACATTTTATGAACGGGAAGATGCTGAGAAATATGCACTTACACTCCCCTTTAATAATTTTAAAATCAGTTTTCCTAAAGGCCTTTCGGGAGGCCAAAATTACTTTAATTTATTATCCAGACTCCTCACTCACGTAGATGAGACTGAAGATTTTACACAACTACCTATTCCATTTTTTTGTATTGCCACAGATATAGAAACTGGGAAAGAAGTAATTCTAGATACGGGATATTTACCTGAGGCGATAAACGCGAGTGCTGCCTTACCTTCTGTGTTTAATCCCGTAATTATAGAAGATCGTATTTACGTAGACGGAGGTGTGTCTAATAATTACCCTGTAGAAGAGTTGCGCAAACGCGGTGTAGATGTGGTTATAGGTGTAGATGTTCAAGATTCATTACGAGATCGTAAGGAGCTAGGTAGCGTTCCTGGAATTATGCTCCAGATAAGTAATTTTAGGACGATAGAAGCTATGGAAGATAAGCGCAAGCTTACTGACTTGTATCTGAAACCTAATATTTCTGGATATGGTGTGGTAGATTTTAGCGAAGGGCCAGAGATTGTAAAAACTGGAATCGCAGTGGCTGAAGAAAATCGGGACGCACTAGATAAGATTGCTAGTATGCAACGTGCAGATTATACTCGTGCTCCTATTAAAATTAATAATCAAGACTCCATTACTATTGCGGCGGCTTCTTTATCAGGAAACAATTTTTACCCTCGCTCGTATGTGATGGGAAAATTAAAACTACGCTTACCTGAAAAAATGACGTTTCAAGATTTTGGCGAGCGTGTAAATAACCTTTCTGCGACCGGAAACTTTGACCGAGTCTCTTACCGTTTTAAAGAGATTTCTCAAGGAAAATTATTGGATTTGTATATGCAAGAAACAGAAAGCACACAGTTTTTACGCTTGGGATTGCATTATGACGATTTGTATAGAACTGGTATTCTTTTAAACTTTACGAAAAAGCGTCTCTTTACTACTAACGACGTCCTTGCTTTTGATTTTATTCTGGGGGATAACTTACGCTATCGTTTTGATTATTACATAGATAAAGGTTATTACTGGAGTGTAGGTGCTCGCTCTATTCTCAATACGTTTGATAAGAGAGTAAATGCTCGTTTTGCAGAACAGACCGGTGGCGGAGATTTTACAGGAGTAAACACACTAGACTTAGATTATCAAGACATTACAAATCAGATTTTTGTACGAACCGTTTGGCTCACTGATTTCTCACTAGAATTAGGAGCAGAACATAAGTATCTAGAAATTACCACGCCTACCATCTCTGACGATGATGACACTTTTGAAGGACTCACTTTTGAAAGGAGTAATATTTATAGCGCATTTGGCCAGCTCAAGTATGATTCTTTAGATAATAAGTATTTCCCAACGTCTGGTGCATTTTTTGACGGTCGTTTTAACTGGTATGTGAGCTCTTCTGATTTTAGTGAAAATTTTGAGCCTTTTGCTATAGGGAAGGCGCAATTTAAATATGCAATACAACCTATAAAAAACCTGACCTTGATAGGTGAGGTTGCAGGAGGTTTTGACATCGGTGAGACCAGTTCGGGCAACTCGTTAGCCTTTTTCTTAGGGGGTTACGGTAATAATTATGTAAATAATCTTATACCGTTTGTGGGGTATGATTTTGTAAGTTTCGGAGGTGGTGATTTTGTAAAAGGAGGAATAACAGTAGACTTTGAAATTGCTCCTAAAAATCACATCAATTTTATAGCAAATTATGCAAATGCTGGGAATAAAATGTTCTCTTCTGGCGCGTGGTTAGAAGCTCCAGAATTTTCAGGATACGCTCTTGGCTACAGTTTTGATTCGTTTATTGGACCCCTAGAGGTAAAGTATTCATACAGTCCAGAACTGAATAGTAGCGAGTGGTATTTTGCTTTAGGGTATTGGTTTTAATTTTTATTATTATTTTAACAGTATTGATTAAAATAATGTAATTTTATTTAAGTTTTACTATTAATCGTTTAACTTAAATCACTTTATTATGAAAATCATTGATGTATCCTTAATTGCTATTGCAGCTTTAACTCTAAGCTGTTCTGACTCAAAAAAAATTCAAGAGGAAGCTACTGTAGATAAAGAAACAGCGACTTCTCAATTGCAAATGGCCGCTGCTACCGTTGTTTTAGAGGCTCCCGAACCCGAAATCTTTTACATAACGGCAAATAGCGGTTTATCACTTCGAAAAGCATCTAACCTGCGCTCTAAAAAACTATTAACCATTCCCTACGGTTCCCAAGTACAATTACTTTCTAGACCCACACACACCGATCTCACCATAGATGGAAAATCTGGAGCAATGATAGAAGTAGATTATCAAGGAGCGCGAGGCTTTATTTTTAATGGTTACGCTTCTAAGCTTGCACCACCGCACGATGATGAGTCTGTAACTGCCTATGCTAAGCGTGTCGCTAGTGTCGTGCCTAACGTCAAGGTCTCACAGTTAGAAAATCCTAAAGGCAAGGCTTATGGAATGACTACTTCACTAGAATTACCAGCAAAGAGTTGGGATGAGGCATACACGCTTTCGCGAAAGCTGTTTCATCTACCCGCATCTATTTCATTGCGAAAAGTTGCACGTACAGCAGATCATAAGGTTGTAAATGCTAAAAAAATTAAGGCCTCCCTTAAGGATGAGCTTTCTGTAATAAAAGATAATGATGGATCTATTACTCAGGTGAATTACGAATACATGCTTAGGGATTATTCTAGATCTGTAATAATCTCAAAAACCAATACTGGTTTCTTAATAAAAGAAATAGAGGTTGCTAAGTAAAGTACTTCGTAGACTGAACCAAAAAATCCCTTGCGAATAGCCGCAAGGGATTTTTCTATATATTAAAACGTTGTTAGTCTATTTCAGTAACTCTTAATGTGTTTACCATACCTTTTGCTACGATAGGCATCGCCGCTAGATTTATAAGCATATCACCTCTTGATACATATCCTTTTTCCTTAGCGAGTTCATTTACATCATCTACCGTATCATCTGTACTTACAAATTTATCGTAGTACATCGCTTTTACGCCCCACAATAAACTAAGTTGACACAAAATACGTCTGTTAGATGTAAAAGCTAAAATATGTGCCTTAGGTCTCCACGCTGAAATTTGAAAAGCCGTATACCCACTATTTGTAAGTGTAGATATCGCTTTTGCATCTATTTCATTAGCCATGTGAGCCGCGTGATAACAGATTGATTTTGTAATGTATCGTTTTGTCTTTACGTGCGGTGGGTCGTGTGGTACATCAATAAGTTCACTGTCTTCTACCATATTTGCAATACTCGCCATACGCTCGATAACCTGAACGGGATACTGTCCTACAGAAGTTTCTCCAGAAAGCATTACTGCATCTGCACCATCCATAATAGAGTTTGCTACATCGTTTACCTCAGCTCTTGTTGGCGTAAGGCTTGTAATCATTGTTTCCATCATTTGAGTGGCAATAATTACGGGGATACGCGCCTTTTTAGCGCGCAGTACTAATTGCTTCTGTATAAGCGGAACTTCTTCTGCTGGAACCTCAACACCTAGATCACCACGAGCTACCAT
>Ga0115565_10001849_pt1 | contig 16924 bp, 13 predicted proteins | sample COGITO_mtgs_1105_FD_87199 | JGI IMG/M metagenome (GOLD analysis project Ga0115565, IMG submission 87199) | Pelagic marine microbial communities from North Sea - COGITO_mtgs_110530 | ecosystem: Environmental > Aquatic > Marine > Epipelagic | place: Germany:Helgoland, sampling site Kabeltonne... | reverse complement strand
CCAGACGCAAGCCCCTCTAAACAATTATTGTGAAAAGGACATGTACCCTCAATTTCTTTAGGAGCATTGATCAGTATGTGACCCATTTCTGGATGCACTAAACCATGCACTGGGCGTCCGTGAACTATTAACCCGCCGCCTAATCCTGTGCCAATCGTAACATATACGCAAACATCAGCACCTCTGCCGTTGCCCCACTTGTATTCTGCCAATGCTGCCGCATTTACATCTGTGTCCATAAAAACAGTTAGATCAAGACTGTCTTCCAAAATAGGCTTTATAGCAGTATGCGACCAACCTTTTTTAGGCGTCTTCGTAATAAACCCATAAGACGCAGAATGCTGATTGAGATCAATTGGTCCAAAGCAAGCCAAGCCAAGTTTGTCAAACTCGTAACCCTGCGTTTTAAGATCAGCAAAAAAGGCGACAACTTCTTGCAGCGTCTCGCTAGGAGTAGTAGTCGCAATTCGCTTCTCACAGATGATGTTTTTAGCTGAATCTAAAAGTGCACAATTGAACTTTGTGCCACCCGCCTCAATCGCTGCCGTATATATTGTCATTGTTCACCTGTTGGTCTTAATCTAAAGCTATGTTCATACTGGTTTAGCCCTAATATTGCTTGCGCAGCATATTCTTAATCGTTTAAGATTATACTATCAAAAAGTATATTTACTGTAAATCTAATGTAACGATATGAGATAGTATACTGTTTAATTGTCTAGTTAAATCAAAGAGCGCGTAATGAATTATCAAGTAGAGAGCACTAAAACACTTAAACGAGTACTACAAGGGCTTGATTTATCAGCATTAACTAAGCCTCAGCAAAAAGAATTTGGTGCTCGATTAAGCCTTAATTTTCCTAGACTATTTGAGGCATTATATGAAGTTTACGGCTGGCAATATGATTTCTATTATCACTTACAAACATTAGCAGAGATACTTCTCAACAGTTATTCATCACGCGCAACGCATTTGCATACCAAAGACAAAAAATCCCTGTGCAATCCATTGTGGCACAAAAGCCAAAATATGCTGGGAATGGCTGTATATGTTGATCTATTTGGTGGTGACCTCGTCAAATTAAAGTCCAGGATTCCATACTTAAAGTCGATGGGCATTACCTATTTGCATCTCATGCCTCTATACGATTGCCCTGAAGGCGATAGCGACGGAGGTTATGCTGTCTCAAATTATCGAAAAGTCATGCCCAGTCTTGGCACCATTGATGACTTAAAGATCTTCTCAAAAGCCCTCAACAAAGAAGGTATCAGCTTAGTTTTGGATTTCGTTTTCAATCACACAAGTGATGAGCATGAATGGGCGACAAGCGCTAAGCAAGGAGATGAAGCATGCCAGTCCTACTATTACATGTTCGATGACAAAACTATCCCCAACCAATATGAAGTGAGTCTGCGTGAAATCTTTCCACAAATAAGAAGAGGAAATTTTACCTTTAATCCAGAGTCGTCAAAATGGGTGTGGACCACTTTCAATAATTTTCAGTGGGATTTGAACTACTCGAACCCTGAAGTCTTTAATAAAATTACCGATGAGATGCTTTTTTTGGCCAACTTAGGGTGCGACGCACTGCGCTTAGACGCCCTGGCGTTTATCTGGAAAGAAAAAGGCACAAGCTGTGAGAATCAAGCCAAAGCGCACACACTTATTCAGGCATTCAATGCTTGCTTACAAATCTCAGCGCCGAGTGTTGTGTTTAAAAGTGAAGCAATAGTCCATCCTGACGAGGTAGTCAAATACATCGCCCCACAAGAGTGTCAACTCTCTTACAACCCTCTTCTTATGGCGCTTATTTGGAATTCACTGGCGACTCGCAAAACAGACCTAATAACAGCATCATTACAAAAGACCGGCACGATACACAAAGATTGTAGCTGGGTAAATTATGTAAGATGCCACGATGACATTGGTTGGACCTTTGATGACGACGTTGCTCGAAAAATAGGCATAAATGGCAGCGACCATAGACGCTTTTTAAACGAGTTTTATACAGGAAAGTTTCCTGGCAGTTTTGCTAATGGCGTACCATTTGGCGAAAACCCCAGCACAGGAGACTGCCGCGTTTGTGGCTCACTCGCCTCTTTGTGTGGCTTAGAGTCTGCAATCGAAACCAATAACACAGTAGCAATAAGTGATGCAATCAAACGGGTAATGATCGTGCACTCTATTATTTTGAGTATCGGTGGCATTCCTCTATTGTATGCAGGCGACGAGTTTGGCTTATTGAACGACTATAGCTATAAAAATGATAGTAGCAAGCAACATGACGCAAGGTGGGTCCACAGGATAGAAGTAGATGATGAATTGATTACCAAAGGCGCGGCTAAAAGTGCCAAGATAATCAATCAACAGTTAAAAGAATTGATACACATTCGTAAGCAAACAGAGGTTTTTGGAAATGCAACTAGCATCATACTCGATAGCCCAAATCAACACTGCTTTGTCTACCTAAGAGAGACTGATCCTGCCCAAAAATCAGCGCAACAAGCAACACAGAAGTGTTTGTGCATTGCCAACTTTAGCGAACATCACCTGACGTTAGAGGGGTCAGTATTTGCTAAATTAGGCACGGATAGCGCTTATGATTTGGTCACACAGCAATCAGTCAACTGCCTCAAGGACGTTGCGCTTGGTCCTTATCAGTTTTTATGGTTAACACCGTCATGAGGCTGAGGCTCTTTACTAAGCTGAGGCTCTTTACTAAGCTGAGGCTCTTTACTAAGCTGAGGCTCTTTTTTGCAATACCACGGGGATAAGTCTGTCGTCTTTTTCTCCGTTTAGCAACATGTGAGTGGCAACAATACCTTTCTCACGGCCTTGCTGCGAACAGGTAGTCAGGCTCGGGGAGGTTCGAGTCGCCTCTGAAATATCATCGAAGCCAGTTATCCGAACATCTTGCGGCACTCTCAAACCGAGTTGGGCCGCTATTCTGCATACCGTCATTGCAATTACGTCGCTCATACACAAAATCACATTGGGGCGATTCTCTTGCGACAACAAAAGATGCGCGGCCTGTTCAGCGTATTCAATAGTGTTGAGAGGAATGTGAATTTTGTTTTCGTAAGCGATATCGATGCCTTTTTTAGCTGCTCCATCGATATATCCTTGCAAACGTTGAAACGCTATTTCTTGACTATTATGAATATCATTTTCGACACGCAGTCGCTCAACGGTGGGCGATAATAGAATACGCATACCTATTATTGCAACGACATCTTTGACATCATGAATTGCATATTGCGCTAACTCGCTTGCGGCATGTTGATTATCGACGTTAACGGATGGCATGTCTGGATGTGAAAAATCAATTGAGACGCAAGGCTTTCCAATCGCAAGGATTCTCTCCAAACTGCTTCCCGCTGGAGTACCATAAAATATAAAGCCGTCTGGCAATGACTCTGCGCCGACTTGAGCAGATGTTTCTACAGTTGATGATAACAAAAGAAGTTGCTTATTTTGTTCGGCAAGCACCAGTGACACTCCCTCTAACAGACTGTTGGCCATAGGGTCCGAAAAACTGTAACTCAATGAATCTGATAGCATCACAGCAATAACACCTGACTTGCCAGAACGCAAAGACCGCGCGGCAAGGCTTGGACCTGCGTAACCGAGCGCTTTGCATTCTTTTAATATTTTGTCCCTTAGCGCAACGGAAAGTTGGTCAGGTCTATTAAATGCGTTTGAGATCGTCGCAGTAGACACGCCTAGTGCTTTTGACATGTCTTTTAATGAAGTCGCTTTTTTGATGCTAGTAGTCCTGTTTTGTCCATGGAGTATAGAGCGCAATCTTGCGCCGTAACGATTCCGAACATTTAATTAGAGACCTTAGTCTATAGTAAAAGAATTACTTTGTTCAACTATGCAAATCGTAAGCATTGATAGAATGTTTATACAAAAAGCAAAAAACACCGCAAGAGCAGTGTTTTTTTATAATTGGAGCGGGAAACGAGATTCGAACTCGCGACCCCGACCTTGGCAAGGTCGTGCTCTACCAGCTGAGCTATTCCCGCAATCTGGACGCGCATTATAGAAAAAATCAGCGAGGGTGCAAGTCAATTTTGAATTTTTTTTCAAATGCATTGATAAAAACGTAATAAGCGCCTAAATCTTAAACACATTCTCTCGGTAAAATTTCATTTCATCAATTGATTCGATAATATCATCTAGCGCTAAGTGCACCCCTTTTTTCTTAAAGTCCTTCAAAATTTCTGGCTTCCATCGCGCTGTTAACTCTTTAATAGTGCTTACGTCGATACTGCGATAGTGAAAAAACGCCTCAAGAGCAGGCATATACTTGACTAGAAACCGACGATCTTGACCGATCGTATTACCACACAGGGGAGATTTGTTTGGTGGGACAAAGTCTTTCAAAAAACTAAGTGTTGCCTCAGCGGCTGCCGCAACGTCTACCGTACTTTCTTTGCAGCGCTGTGTTAAACCAGTTGCGCCATGAGTTTTTACACACCACTCATCCATATTGACTAACACACTGTCGGGTTGGTAGATGGCGATCACAGGGCCTTGAGCTAAAATGTTTAACTCCTTGTCGGTAACAATCGTGGCAATTTCCATTACTACACATGTTTCAGGATCGAGTCCCGTCATTTCCATATCAATCCAAACCAGATTTTCGTCGTTAAAAGACATGTTTAACCTCAGTAGTTTGTAAACGCATATCAAGATAATGCAAAAAAAGGTATCATGCAGTATAACGTTCGACAATTATTATTTTTGTGCTAATTGCGGCTTGTGACGCAATGGAAACTATTGACGATAACAGCGCGATTAATCCCAAATGAGTGTGCATATTTACTGTGGCTAAAAAACCGAAATTATCAGTCCGTCAAAAACGGCAAGTGCAAGACAATCGCAAGAAACGCATTGATAAACATCACGTAACCCCAGACGCCAACTTAGGTGAGCAAATCTCTGGCAGAGTCGTCGGCCGTTTTGGAAAGCATGCAAACGTTGAATGTTTAGCAGACAGAGCCGTTCATAAGTGCCACATCAGACGCACCATAGAGTCAGTAGTTTGTGGCGACCACGTTTTATTCAGGCCATCAATTTCCGCAGAAGAAAGAGATCGTGGCGTCATTGAAATAGTTCAAGATCGTAAGACCACGCTAACGCGACCTGACTTTTATGATGGTGTAAAGCCTGTCGCAGCCAACATCGATCAAATTTTGGTGGTCAGTTCGATTGTACCCACCCTCTCTTGCCATATTATCGATCGTTATTTAGTTGCCTGTGAAGCCGTCAGCATACCTGCGATTATTATCATCAATAAAATCGAATTACTCAGCGACGAAGATCGTGATTACGTCAATGAGATGATGGAAATTTACACTGATATTGGATACCGAGTAATTTTGACCAGTTGCGAGACTGGTGAAGGAATAGATGAACTCAGTGCATTTTTATCTGAAAAAGTCAGCGTTTTTGTCGGCCAAAGTGGTGTCGGAAAGTCTAGTATCGTTAATCAATTACTTCCTGATGCACAAGAAGTGGTTGGTGAAGTATCGGGTAATTCTGGATTGGGTCAGCATACAACGACAACTGCAAAACTATTAAAATTTAAGCATGGCGGCGACTTGATTGACTCGCCCGGCGTCAGAGAATTTGGTCTTTGGCACTTACCGACCGAACAAATTACCTCAGGCTTTATTGAATTTAGATATTATTTAGGCGGCTGCAAATTTAGTGATTGCACGCACGGCGCAGACCCTGGCTGCTTGATTCGTGAAGCAGTTGTTGCGGGCAAAATTACCGAAGATCGCTACGAAAGTTATCATAAAATTATCGAATCGAATGATGAAAATCGTCCTGCACATGCCACCACTTAAGGCATTCTTGCCGGCTGGTGCTACTGCTCACAAAACAGGTTTAACCGCTGCTTATACCAAAGCGGAATGGTACATAAAAAGTTAATACCTTGTTTTAGGTAACAATACAGTATACTTATCTAAGTTGATAATGTTGTTAGCGACAAAGAGTCAACTCAAATTAAACTGGCATACAGTGCAAGAACACGAGTCAGCTTTGAAGTAACGACATTAGACATTTCTATCGACCTATAACAATAATACGGGGTACCATCAGTGCTTGACTGGTTCAAAATTCGAATTCAATATATCTTACCGAAACATTTGCTGTCTAGATTAGTGGGCTGGTTAGCCGCAGCAGAAGCAGGTGTTGTCACTCAGTTTTTTATCAAAATATTTATCAAAGCGTTTAACGTCGATATGAGTGAAGCGGCTTATGAAAATCCGACTGCATACAAAACGTTTAATGCATTTTTTACCCGAGCTTTAAAGCAAGACGCTAGGCCTATTCAAACCACCGAAAACCAACTATGCCATTCTGTAGATGGCGCTGTAAGTCAGTTTGGCGAGATCATTGGTGACCAAGTATTTCAAGCTAAGGGCCATAATTACAGCTTAACAACGTTATTAGGTGGCAAGCCAGAATTGGCAACACCATTTAAAGGCGGAAAGTTTGCAACCATATATTTGTCACCAAAAGATTATCATCGCATTCATATGCCAATCGAAGGGCAATTGACGGACATGTTGCACGTGCCGGGCGAGCTGTTTTCAGTTAATCCTTTAACCGCTCAAAATGTACCGAGTTTGTTTGCTAGAAATGAAAGAGTCGTAACTATTTTTGATACCCCTGTCGGCAAGATGGCTATCGTGCTTGTCGGTGCTACCATTGTTGCTAGCATAGAAACAGTATGGGCTGGCAATATCGCACCACCCGCGGGTAAAACAGTTCAGCATTGGCAATATCAAGACCAAGACCCGATTCGTCTTGCGCTTGGTGAGGAATTAGGCCGATTTAAGTTGGGCTCAACCATTGTGGTTTGCTTTGAACCTAACAAAATAGAATTTGCAGACATGCAGGCTGGAATGGTGACGCGATTGGGCAGCCACTTCGCAAGTGCTATCATAAGCAATCATCAAGATTTGGACAATCAGATGTCATCCGACGAGACCATTAGCAAAGAAACTAGCTAGATGGATCCCGTCAAAAAAAGCCTGATATCATTACACGTAACGGTAATGCTGTTAGGCGGGACAGCGTTGTTTTCACAATTGATAAGCCTAAACAGTATAGATATTACGTTTGGGCGCTCGCTGTTCGCTTGTCTTCTCTTATTTGCCTTTGTTAAGCTCAGTGGCGAGTCATTTGCGCTCGACAACCGCAAAGACTACCTTATTGGCGCTGGCTTAGGTGGAATTATGGCGGTGCATTGGGTGACTTACTTTATGGCGATGCAGTATGCTGGCGTTTCGGTCGGTATGATTGCACTGTTCACGTTTCCGGTTATCACTGTTCTACTTGAACCTTACTTTGAAACTATCAAGATTGTCTGGCAGGATATCGTTAGCGCGTTGGTGGTTATCATTGGAATATTTTTGATAGTACCTGATGTATCGCTAGAAAATGATATAACGCTAGGGGTTCTTATCGGCGTGCTGTCTGCTTTTTTGTACGCAATACGCAATCTGCTGCATAGAAAGCATTTTTCGCACTATAGCGGTTCCAAAGCGATGGCCTATCAAACATTGATAATATGCCCATGTTTAATATTTTTTGTATCCGATAATTTTACCGTAATGTCATCGCAAAACATGTGGCTGCTGTTGATACTCGGCACATTTTTTACCGCGTTACCGCATGCTATGGTTGCCAATGCACTTAAGCACCTTAGAGCAAAAACGTTTTCCTTAGTGGCTTGTATGCAGCCTTTCTACGGAATTGTATTTGCGATTATCATGTTAAATGAACAGCCCACTTGGCAAACCTTATTGGGCGGTATTTTGGTAATCTCTGCAGCGATTTACGAAACGGTTAACACACATAGGGTTCATCAACAAACTAACGAGGGTTAGGAAAATGGATGTCATTGCTCACCGCGGCTTTAGCAGCGACTACACAGAAAACACACTGACTGCATTTGCGCAGGCACTGTTGCTAGAAGTAGATGCGATAGAACTGGATATTCATCAGGTTGAGAATGAATTTATTGTGTTTCACGATTTCTATGTCGATAAGCTAACGAATGGTAAAGGCCGTATTACCGACTTTACAGTGGCAGAATTAAAGCAACTGCGGGTAAAAGAAATAGACTTAATCCCAACCCTTGCTGATGTTATTTCTCTTGTAGGCAAGCAAGTTACACTCAATCTTGAAATAAAGTCTTTGCATAGCAGTGCAGATTTTGCCGCATATCTACTACCATTGCTCGATCATTTTCAATGCTCAGTCGTGCTATCTTCCTTTGATCATCCCCTTCTAATTGAGTGTAAGCAGACACTTAGTCACCGTTTAGAGATTAAATATGCTGCTCTCATAGCACACTCTCCTATTGACCATAGTACTTACGCACATAACATGATGGTCGATATAGCCGCGATTGATTGTGAATCAGTTAGCGCAGCCTTTGTCGCAAATGCACATCAATATGGTTTAAAAGTCTGGTGTTATACAGTCAATCAAGAACACACATTACGGCGAATGCTACGAATAGGGGTCGATGGAATCTTCACTGATAACCCACTTTGGGCGAGACGAATGATAGAGGCAAGCGAATGCCCACCTGAATGATACGTTGTCATATTAATGCTGCCGATGGCATTTATTTACAAGTAGTGTCGCAACTCTTGCACTCGTTGCACAGTTTTAGGTTTGTATAATGTGCTGCAATAATCAAAAATGCGCCAACAGCGATTGTGAATGGTTCGTATTGATGACCAAAAATGTCCTTATTCCAATAAATTAAGCCACCTAAAACCAGTGAATAAATGGGGTAGAGTTGCTTGTGGTATTTATGAAATCCTATGAACAAAGCGGCAAACCCTACTAAAATGGAAAAAGTAAGTATAATACGCTCAAACCAGACTTCGGCAAAGAAACTACTCGCGACCAAAGGCGCAATTGGCAGTAATATCGGTATCAATAAACAATGCAATGCACAAATGCTTGATACCCAAATACCGATTTTATCGAAGACAACATTACTCGTAGTTGAGGTTTGCACAGCGCCCATTTCTGCTTCCATTTCTGGCTCAGATATGTCTTGCGATGATTTTAACTCAACAGTTTCGTAATTCATTTAATGCTTAATATTCTTTTCAATAGCGTTATAATATAACATCTATTAATTAAATTGCAACATTATCACATTACTTATATTTGATGTTTGATAACGCTAGTTTGGTGCACTAGTGAATGATTGCTGTTCGGTTACTTTAGCAAACTTAAGCCTATCGTAGCCCTTGTTAACCTGATTTAGATAAGCAGCAACCGTGATCAACTCAACATCCGCAGGCAGATTACTCAAGGCATAATTGAGAAACTCAATGGTCACGGGATAAGGATGCGCAATACCCAACGCTTTTCCCTTTTGTCGCGCACGTCTAATCAAACTGTCTAACTGCTTTTGCAAAAAATCTTCACGTGGGTAATGATCTAAAAAGATGTGTCTTTGTGCGGAAACGACGCCACTACGTTGGGCGATTAAGTGTGCTTTGGTAAAACGAGTCGTTCTACTATCAATAAAAAACAAATCATTGTTGTGTAGAACTTGCATAATGCTGTTTAACTGAAGCGTCAGTTGTGTAAGCTTACTGCCCATATGATTATTAACACCAACTGCATGAGGCACGCTAGCCAGCGCAGCGTTTAACGCATTAGCGACCTCATCTGGGTACATATTTGACAAAATAGCACCTGTGCCTAAGGCCTCTCCATTCAATGACTCCATCGGCATGTGCAGCATAACTTCACGACCTTGGTTTGATGCCCAAGTTGAGAATGACGTTGAAAAATCCGTATGAGGTAGAATAGAAAAAGTGACTTCTTTGGGTAAAGCAAAGGCCGCGATATCGGCTTTCTTATTTCCAATATCGTCTATTATAATGGCAATTTGGGCCTTGTTAGGCGCTATATATGGGCTGTTGGCATAATTCTGCATAGTTGCAGCACTACCGACAATTGACCAAACACAGGCCGTGACTATGATAATTTGTTTTAGCACACTAATTTTATTGTTTTTCTTAGTCCTGATTAGAATATCAGCACATTGCAAAAATTGCACCCATTTGTAAAATTTAAGAGCAAAATACTAAAGAGCTCGCAGACCCCAGTATCAGTGGGCCTAAATCTAAGACAGTGAATAGTATCGCACCAATCAACATTTAGCCAAAAAGCTGTCAATTCATTGACTTAAGATGCGTCACACCGTTTTTTGACGTTTTATACGTCACCGTGTTTGGCGTGCATTCTTTTTTTCGTCACAGAGGTTGCCTGTGAGTTAGCAGGATCATCAGGCCAATAGTGGCGTGGATAACGCCCCTTCATCTCTTTTTGTATCTGCACATAACTGCCATTCCAAAATCCTACAATATCTTCTGTTGTTTGCACTGGCCGGTTTGCGGGAGACAGCAACTCACACGTTATGGGCAGACTTCCGTTGAGTAAGGTAGGGTGTTGAGTCATGCCGTAAAGCTCTTGAACACGCACTGAAAGGATGGCTTTTCGGTTTTGGTTATACTCAATTGCAGCATATCTGCCTGTTGGTATTAAAATAGTCTCTGGTAAGCATGCATTAAGCTTTGTGAGTTGCTGATAGTCTAAACGTTGACTCAATAATTGATAAAACGGCAAGTGCGAGAGTGCTTGCCATGTGCTTTTATCGCGCAGATACGGCAGCAACCATTCTTCGATAGTGGCCATGAGCCCAGTTTCAGAAAAATCAGGCAACGGTGGCTCTGTATTAACATTGAACAAGCTTACTCGTTGCGACAACTGCAGCGAACGCTTGTCAAATGGCAATGAGTAAACGCCCACCTTTTCTATGTGCGTTAACCATGCTTGTTCTAGCGCGTCAGCAGAAGGGTTGGGGAGTGCTTTTTTGGAGACTAATATTGCTGCAAAGTAATCTGCTGAAAACGCAGTGATCTTATGTTTGTCTGCGTCCCATTGCACACTTTCTTTATCATACCTTAAATGCCCAAAGTATTTCTTGAGCAGACTAGCGTCAATCGGCTCAGCGTATCTGATGACCGCATTTTTATCGATTAATTGCATGTGCCCGATTGCTAACCAAGAAGACAGACTGTGTGACGTGTTGTTATTTTGTAAGACGTGCATCAAATTGTCCTGACTATTGAGAACAGCGCCACTGCCATTCGCCAGACTAAAACGTCCCTGCTCAGAATGTTTAGCTATCCAATGAGGAAAACCAAATGCCAAAATAAGACCTGTATCATGCACAGGCCACTGAGTAATTAAGATATTGAGCTTGCGATGCCACTGTTTAATTAACAACCAAATGCTGTGGTGCCGATTGTTCAGTAAAAAAGCAAGTCGTAGACTAAGCTCTGCACTGAGCTTATCTGGCAAAGGATCTTTACTTTCCAACAAGGCTGCAAGTGCACACGCCAAACTTTGATGAGACGGCCCCAACGCCGCACTTCTAAGTAACATCATCGCGATATGAATATCGCCGCCTAATAAATGTACCTGTCGACCCAACTGAGTGACCTGTTGCGCCTTATCTATTGCGGCTAAGCCGCCTAACGTTTGTGTAGCTCTCGCCAATTGCGCATCGCTAGGATGGTCTAGTAAGGCGAGCTCGGTCACTGGTGCCCCCCAAATAGCTGCCTCCAACACTAAGTTGGATACATCTACTTGAAGTATTTCTGGAGGAGAATGCGCTGATAGACGATCGTGTATGTCTTTTGACCATAATCTAAAGCACGTCCCTGCCATCAATCTGCCTGCTCGCCCAGCTCTTTGTGTAGCCGAGGCTTGAGATATCTTTTGGATGCTTAGTTGTGTAATACCACGCCGCAAATCAAATGCTGCTTTTCTTTCCAGTCCGCTATCAATGACTACCTCAATGCCCTTTATGGTTAGACTTGTTTCAGCAATATTGGTTGCCAACACTATTTTACGTCGGCCTTGCTTATCAGGACTGAGCGCCATTTGCTGCTGTTCTTTTTTGAGATCAGAAAAAAGTGGTAATACAACTGCATTGGATAGTTTTTCAGACAGCAGCGCTGCCAATTTTCTTATTTCATACACGCCAGGCAAAAAAACCAGAAAGTCATAGCGGTAATTGTCAAATTGAGCAATAACAAGTTGAGCAACTTGGTTAATCAGTGTCATTTTCGTTTTGTTGCCAACATAATGCACGTTGACGGGATAGCTCTTACCTTTTGATTCGAGCAGCATCGCATCCGGCATGATACGCGCTATGTTTTGCGCGTCTAAAGTGGCAGACATAACAAGCAAGCGTAAATCTTTTCTCAACGCCTGTTGCACTTCAATACTTAAAGCGAGAGAAAAATCAGCGTGCACACTGCGCTCATGGAATTCGTCAAACACAATTAGACCAACTCCCGATAGCTCTGGAGACGACTGTAGCATTCGCGTCAAGATACCTTCGGTGACGATTTCTAAGCGAGTAGACTGACCAACATTACTCTCGCCACGGACGCGATAACCAACCGTTTGGCCTACGTTTTCGCCCAACTGCTGAGCCAAATACTCGGCAATGTTTCTTGCTGCTATCCTGCGGGGTTGCAGCATGACTATTTTACAGTCTTTGAACCTAGCATGCTGTAACAAAAACAAAGGTAACGCAGTAGACTTACCAGCACCTGGGGGGGCGACTACCACCGCATTACCAACCTCTAGTTGTTGCACTAATGCGGGCAATATGTCATTTATCGGTAGCAAATTAGATTACTTCCTAAGCTTTGCTATCGCTTCTTCAAGATATTCTCTGGAGCAACCGTAATTCAAACGAAAAAACTGCTTGTTACCAAAATCAGCACCAGGAGAGGGCCCTATCCCTTTTTCTTCACACCACCGTTGTGTGCTCTTTACATTCAATCCTGTTGCATCGACCCAGAGCAAAAATGTCGCAGCGGGGGCGATTACGCGCAGTCCATCAATGCGATTAATTTCGGTGACCAAATAGTCTCGATTGTTCTTCAAGTAATCCAGTTGCGCTTTGTGCCATTCGTCGCATTGTTCAAACGCAGCTTGCGTTGCTACCAACCCCATTACGTTGACCCATGGAACAATGCCTCGCGATGCTCGATGAAACGCTGAACGCAACTTTGCGCTGGGGATTATTGCAAAAGAAGTACCTAATCCTGCAACATTAAAGGTTTTACTAGCAGCCATTAAGGTCACAGATGACGTTTCAAGTTTTTTGTGCGCTGATGCGGGTAGATGCTTAATATCGTCCAAAATCAAATCACAATGTATTTCATCACTGCATAAGACCACGTTATGACGCTCACAAATATCGGCTATTTTATTTAGCTCAGTTTGTGTCAGTACTGACCCAACAGGATTCATTGGATTGCACATAATGAACATTTTTGCTTCTGGCAGACTGGCTTGGTGCTCTAACTGTTCAAAATCCAAGGTCCATCTGCCATTGTCCTCAACGGTGCCGACTTCAAGCGCTTTCCTGCCATTGATCGCCGGAGCTGCAAGTAGTGGCGGATAGTTTGGAGTTTGCACAATTACGGAATCGTCAACTGAAGTATAGGCTTGAATTGCAACGTTAAAGGCTGGTACAACGCCAGGTGTCCATACGATCCACTCCGGTTCGATATTCCAATCATATTGTTTACGACACCACTTGACCACGGCTTCGATGGCTGGTGTCGCGTGTGCCGGCAGCGTATATCCCAACAAGCCATTGTTGACTCGCTCATGCAGTGCATTGAGAATAGGTGCCGCGCACTCAAATTCTGTGTCGGCAATCCACATCGGCAGAATGTCGGTACCCTTGTACTTTTCCCATTTGTAAGCATGTGTTGATTGTCGTTCGGGCTTGCAAGAAAAGTCCATCAAAATTCCTTCGGATTACTAATAATAAGACTTTGAGTGTATTTGAAGTTAGCTAAAAAGCATATACCAACAATGTATAAGTCATATTATATCTTCATCTTGATATTTGTATGTGCATATCGGCCAACTTTAGATGACATAAATACAAAAAACCCAGCAAATTAGCTGGGTTTTTGATGTGCAAATCGTAACTTAATTACCAATAAGACTAGTCTTTCTTGGGGCGACCAGCGCGTTTACGCTCATTCTCAGTCAATAATTTTTTGCGTATACGGATTGAGACTGGCGTCACTTCGACTAACTCGTCGTCATCAATAAACTCTAGTGCCTGCTCTAATGTATAAACAATCGGTGGTACAAGGGTTTGCGCTTCGTCAGTACCTGACGCACGAACATTCGTTAACTGCTTACCCTTCAGGGCGTTTACCGTTAGGTCGTTTTCGCGGCTATGAATGCCAATAATCATACCTTCATATACCTCAACGCCATGTCCGATAAACATACGGCCACGCTCTTGCAAATTAAATATTGCATTCGTCAGTGCTTTACCTGTTGCGTTTGCAATCAATACACCGTTCTTACGTGCACCTATGTTACCGCCTTTGTGCGGACCATAATGATCGAACGTATGATAAATCAAACCAGAACCTGACGTTAACGTCATAAAGTCTGTCTGAAAACCAATTAAACCGCGACTCGGAATGACGAAATCAACGCGAGTACGACCCTTGCCATCTGGCGTCATATTCGTCATCTCTGCTTTACGCATACCTAACTGCTCAATCATCGATCCTTGATGTTGTTCTTCGACGTCTATCGTCAATGACTCAAACGGTTCCATTAATTGACCGTTTTCTTCTTTGAGAATAACTTCTGGACGCGATACGGCTAACTCAAAACCTTCACGACGCATATTCTCAATAAGAATACCTAGGTGTAACTCGCCTCGGCCAGATACACGGAATTTATCAGGATCAGCCATTTCTTCAACGCGCAAAGCAACGTTGTGAATTAATTCGTTTTGTAAGCGCTCGAGAATGTTCCGTGAGGTTACAAACTTTCCTTCTTTGCCAGCAAATGGCGAAGTATTGACTTGAAAAGTCATCGTTACTGTTGGTTCATCAACCGAAAGTGGAGGCAATGCCTCTACTTGATTAACGTCACAAACGGTATCGGAAATCTTTAGTTCGCCCAAACCAGTGATTGCAATAATGTCACCAGCAGCGCCAGATTCTACGTCGTGACGATCTAGCCCTAAATAACCCAAAACTTTACCAATTTTGCCGTTACGTTTTTGCCCTTTTGCATTTACTACCGTGACCTGTTGATTGATTCTCACAGTACCACGCGTAATACGACCAACACCGATAACACCTACATAAGAATTGTAGTCCAACTGCGATATTTGCATTTGCAAACCACCATTAGCATCGGCGTTAGGCGCCGCCACTTCTTTAACGATAGTTTCAAACAATGGTGTCATATCAGTGCTTGGTGTATCCGCATCATTTGAGGCCCAGCCATTTAATGCAGATGCATAAACCACTTTAAAGTCTAGTTGGTCATCAGTTGCGCCAAGGTTATCAAACAGATCGAAGACTTGGTCCATTACCCAGTCAGGACGAGCGCCAGGCTTATCAATTTTGTTAATTACAACAATTGGTTTCAAACCTTGTGCAAAGGCTTTTTGAGTCACAAAACGGGTTTGCGGCATTGGACCTTCTTGTGCGTCTACTAACAATAGAACCGAATCCGCCATTGACATTACGCGTTCTACTTCACCGCCGAAATCAGCGTGTCCAGGGGTATCAACGATGTTGATTCTGTAACCGTTCCAATTTATCGCCGTATTTTTAGCAAGGATGGTAATACCACGTTCTTTTTCAATATCGTTCGAGTCCATTACGCGCTCTTCGACGGCGCCGCGGCTTGCTAAAGTGCCAGATTGTTGAAGAAGTTTATCAACTAAGGTGGTTTTACCGTGGTCGACGTGAGCGATTATCGCGATATTGCGAAGATTTGCGATGGATGAAGACATGTTTTACTCTCAAAAAATTACGCAGGGAAAAGCACCCTATGATTGTTGGGCGCGGATTGTACAGGCTTATTTAAAAATTAGCGAATATCTTTGCGCTAATTTGAGCAAATTTCATACTAAATTAATAATCAAAGACAGATGCTAAACCAAAGTCGGTTCTGCGCTACAAACCCAATAAGCACCATATTGGTGCAGCGCCGCTTTAAATTAGTGCGCGACAGGTTATAAAAAACGCGGAAATATAATTTTAAATCATAAAAAACAAAGGCTTAATCTGCACCTGAAAATGGCATAAAAATAGCTTATTGTTTTCAAACTGCAATTACGATAGTTTGAAGTTGGTTGAAACATACCTAAGACTTTTTTTCGGAGGACATCATGTCAATAGAGTCAGTACTAGAGCTAATAAAAGAAAGTGAAGCAAAATTCATCGATTTACGTTTCACTGATACAAAAGGCAAAGAGCAGCACGTGTCGATCCCATCTCATCAGGTCGATGAAGATTTCTTTGAAGAAGGTAAGATGTTTGATGGTTCTTCAATTGCCGGTTGGAAAGGAATCAACGAATCTGACATGGTACTTATGCCGGACCCTTCTACAGCCGTACTTGACCCTTTTGCGGAAGAAGCCCAAATTAATATCACCTGTGATATTTTAGAGCCTTCAACAATGCAAGGTTATGACCGCGATCCGCGTTCTATTGCAAAACGCGGCGAAGAGTATCTGAAGTCTACTGGCATCGGAGATACTGTTCTATTTGGTCCAGAGCCAGAATTTTTCCTCTTTGATGATGTTCGTTTTCATACCGATATGTCGGGCTCGTTTTATAAGATTGACGCCGAAGAAGCTGCTTGGAATTCCGGCGCCGAGTACGAGGGAGGCAACAAAGGCCACCGTCCAGGCGTCAAAGGCGGTTACTTTCCTGTTTCACCAGTTGATTCTGCGCACGATACACGTGCGGCAATGTGTTTAGTAATGGAAGAGATG
>Ga0115565_10001847_pt1 | contig 16937 bp, 29 predicted proteins | sample COGITO_mtgs_1105_FD_87199 | JGI IMG/M metagenome (GOLD analysis project Ga0115565, IMG submission 87199) | Pelagic marine microbial communities from North Sea - COGITO_mtgs_110530 | ecosystem: Environmental > Aquatic > Marine > Epipelagic | place: Germany:Helgoland, sampling site Kabeltonne... | reverse complement strand
TTTTCAAGAGATGAAATATTTTATCCTCTTCGAACCTCAATCCTGAAATGAGCGGGACGATCGTCCCGCTCATTTGGCAAACTTATAAAAAGAGGGTAGAAAAAAAAGATGTTTGGAGAAGTTTGGATGAGAATTGGTTTAGTAAAAACTTTGTCACACTACATTATGTATCGTTTTGTATTAATCTATTCCAATCATCGTCGTTGACGTGTGCTTTACCATCTTTCCACTTATCTTTCAAATAATCCAAGCTACCGATTTTGCAAACGTTTTCTTCGGTCACGTAGCAGGTTAAATTATACTTTCGAGCTAGGTAGAATCCTTTTTTTACCCTACTTTCCAACCCTCTACTGCTCTGTTTCCATTCACATTTGATCTTCTTAGACTGTAATTTCGTGTGTTTTGGAAGTTTTAATACAATGATAGGGTTCCAATACCCAGCGGCGCGCTTAGTTATCCGAGGACCACCTTGACCGTTGTGTTGCTGTAGACGCATATAAAAATTGCTAACGCACCCTATGTAGGTGTGGGTTTTTATGTCAGTGCGTGCGTGTGCAATAAGGTACAAGTACAAATCTTTTTTCGTCGACATTTTAAAAACACACCAGTATATATTTATAGACTGTATTTTACTATATTGCAATGGATGCCGCACCACATGCCCCGAAACCACTGACCGAAGCCCAGCGTAATGAAGTTAGAACGATGTTACGACAGCTCAGTCAGAGTTCGGCGAGTCGTCGTTCTAAAACGGGGAAGAACAAAAATCCCTTGTCAAGACGTCGGGCGAAAAAAGTGAAACGAATCGAAAATCCATTCGACGGAATTGAAGAAGGCAAGAGTGTGAATGGGTTCACGGAGTTGTCGCATGATTGCTGTACGATCACGTTTGTTCAGCGGTGTCGGATTACCCTTTTACCGTTTCATTACGACCGAATAACGCAAACCTACGTCGAATGGCGCGATATGGTTGTGCATTTTTGCGGATGTGAGCCCAGTATAATCGATAACGACACCAAAGAGCACATAAAATTTGTGGTTGAAGGCGGAACGGTAAAGTATCTGCACCTCTATTTAGAACCGGTCGAAGTGGGTGGTGAACAGTATCTGCTCTCTAACTTTATTTTTGCGACGTGATGTATAAAAGACTATGCATGTGTATGTAAATGTCTTCGCGTAAACAAGTTTACTTACTTAATTTATTGACACAACTTCACACTACTGTCGATGACGAACGCATCAAACAGTCGTTACGGGCTCAATGGGAATCGGTCGCACACAGCGCGCCCGAAGCAATCGATCTGCGCTGGCGCCCACTGTATAATCTATGCCGCCAGCACATTAATGATTCGGGCAACCCGACGCACAAAAAATGCTTCGATTTGTACCAACATGGATACGAAGAATATGTGTCACGGTTCATTCTGAACGATCGCCACGTAGATTGCTCCGACAATTAGGGCAATTCGTTTTAGTCTGAAACCATTCGTCTATGCACTGTTTATGGAAACAGTGATTAACCGTCTCACTACAGGGTAGACGGCGAAACTCTTGTTGTGTTTGAATATTCTCCATGCAGATGGAACACTCGCCCACGTCCCCTTCGGCGGTATACACTGGGATGGTAACGGTATCGTGTGGTCTGTCTTGCGCTGCCATGTTACCCAAGATGTGCGCCGCGGTCTCTTCCATCGTAGAACGTTCAGAGAACACAAACGGTTCGCGCGTGACCGCGTTGACCAAATGGCGTCCGAGTTCACTGTAAGCGGTCGGTGCGGACATAGAATACCGCCGTGGATTGCCCCGTACCGAAAATATAATTCTTCGTGTCATATATTAGAATACGGTATGAAATGTATTTATAGGTGGTAAATTTTTTTCTATATACAGGGTAGACAGCCGGTGATATCTTCAATACATCCACAAAATCCCTCTTCTCCATCCTCTTCGTCTTCGTCCTCGCTGTCATTATTTTTTTTTCGTTTTCGACGCGACTTCGGCGGTGTCTCCTCCACATTCTTCGATGCTGATTCGTGCTTGTTCCCGACATTAACGGTGATACATTGTCCCATTCTATATGTACATGGTCTGTATATATTTATATTTCATTTATGGTGGAGTCCATCGTTTTTTCTTCGGAGGCGGTGGTATGTAGCGTGTTGACATAAAATTTGCACGTAAATCTTTACACTTCACTTGATCTGGAGACGTTGCAGTGGGTTCGTGGACCACACTAGGCACACCGTCTTCTTTGTCGGGCGCGTCCTCGGTAAACCCGGTGGCAACCGCTGGGCTATCTAATGTGGTGGACTTCTTAAAGGATTTGTGCAATGGAGATTTCGATGGATGTACACTGACGGTGAGTTTACACCCCATGGTGGAATGAATATTTATGACACGAGGAATATTTGTTGGCTATATATGTATAAATAATAGTATACTAATTACGTCATGCTACGTGTTTTTATTGGTGCTGTGATCGGAGCGTTTGTTGCCCAGACATACGAGATTCCCAACATCAAGTCGTCTCTGCTTTACCTCCAATCTTCACTGGTAGAGTATGAAAAAGCTCTTTCAAAGACAAAGGGGAAATAACGACATCTGTCTCTTCGGGTTGAAAGTATACATTCTCATTCTGCTGTTTCAGCAGCCTATGAGCTGCCAGTACCGCGTCGGGTGTACCTGGTATACTCACGTACTTACCCAACAGTGCAGTTTTTTCACCACAGGCGTCCAACGGCATGTCGTTGACGATTTCGAGGGTATGCATCGCTTTCAGCTCATGTAGTAGTTTGTTTGTCGATTTGTCCTCCATCCATAAGTTGGCAGCCGCATCCATGTATTCAAACGCTTTTCGCAAGCACGTCTTGTTGTTTTGACCGTTTTGCACGACGGCAAACTCGTTCATCGTCTTGTAGTGCATGGCGGTATTTCTGGCAATATGATACATGTGAAAGCGGTCTTGAAATATTGGCAGAAATGTCATCGAGGCGTCTTCCCATGTTGTTTTTACGAACGTATCGAATGCGTGTAAACTATACTCGATCGCAGCAGCGTAGAACGTGCGTTTTTCTTTTAAGTCCGTCTCCGTCTCCGCGGCACTCGTATACGCGTCGGCAATGGTACGTTCGACATTCATGCGTTCGTACAACCAAGAGCTCGACCCCTGTTTCGCCCATAAAAACAATGGCTGTGACCGTAGTTTTGCATTGGAGTCTTTAATCTCGTCACAGAGTAAGATGAACGACCGTAGGTACGCTTTGCCAGTGTCAAGAACGCCCTGTTTCGTTTGTAACGATTCGAGTAACTCGCGGCGGTGCTGCGATGCTTCTATCGAGATGCCCGTGTCGACATAGCCATCTTGGATGATTTTCTCAAATAAAATTTCCCCGTCCGCCATATTGCCAAAGGTAGTTTGTCAATTTATAGTACACGTTTCCGATCCGTCGTCTGGGTCGCCCGCCGGCTTCGAAGCGACTATGCCCGTATCTATGACAATACCCTTTTCCTTTGCAATCTTTTTTAACATAGAGACCATCTGCTTCACTGCCTTGTCCAGCCCTTGCACCTGTGCCTCTAACACAAAAAACTTACACTCTAAGTTATTGAATTCGTTGATTAATTCTTCTTGTATATCGTCATTGTGGTTTAAAACCGACATATACTGTGTGTTGGCATCTGCTTAAATAGATGTATTTCACAACAGAAAGGGTTCCGACCGTTCTGTGTCGTCATTCGAGGTGTTAACATTATGGCACAGACGATATTTGTAAAAATGATCCATCGAGATGACTGGGTTTTCTTGATCGGTATTTTGAGCCAATACATACTGGAAGCACGCACACAGTTTCTTGTTGCACCGGGTGATATTGGTATATTTTAACGTCGATTTCACTTGACAGAAGATCATTTTATAATTTGTAAAGTACTTTTATACTGTACATACATAAGCATGTGGGTGGGTCTTTTGGCATCGCCGACAGTTATAGAATGAGATGGGCGTGTTGTGTGCATAGACACCCCGACGAACCAATGGTCTGTCGCTATCAAATTGCGAGGTGACAAACTTTAATTGCGGTGTACGTTGCAGGTCTTGTTCTAGATAGGCAATGTGCTCTTTACAATAGGCAAGTTCTTGTTGCAACGATTCTTTCATCTCAGTGTACATATCGCGCAAGTCATTGCACATTTCCAAGTACTCACCTTCAGTCGACATCGCATCTTGTCAGTGGAGGAAAACACGTTTTATACTACCCAAACGCGAGTAAATGGGAAACTTGATGTGTCTGGGTCGTGCTCTCGACGATTGCCATCATTCAATCGATACGCAGGAACTGTTTAAAGATGCTACATGCTACGTGCGAAAACCCGTCCCTAGAAAACGTGGAGAACGCAGAAGAAAAAAATACAAAGACGGAATGCACCGACCTAAAATTTGAAGTGTGCGGTATCACCCCCCGCCGCTGGCTGGGTGGACATTATGGCTTGCACGCCTCGGAGGATGTTTAGTTTAAGTTGTATTTTTTGAATTTCTTTTTCATCTTTATCTGACATTGACTTATCATCGATCCATTCCATAACAAGCATTTTTCGAGCATTATATGCTTTGATTAATGCTGCTATGCTGAGGATTCTAATAATATATCCATCAACTTGTAACACATTAATCATTGCCTCGAATTGCTCAGGAAATCTCATACTCGCACCAACGACAGTTCGAGGGACTAAATCAATATGTCGACATTGCATACCGTTCTCAGACACGAACGTGTCATCATATTTATGATTTACTCCTGGATCAATAAGATCAATATCAGACCCTACACCGGTTAGTCCTACGTGGGGGACACTATAATACTTCGCGTATACCCATACTGCTGCAGAACCAAATAGTAAACACTGGCTACGACCTTTACCTTTAAATACATCATTTATTTCCTGCATGGAAAACGCATGTTTATTCATATTATCATGGTTCTTACATGCTATTATCTTCGGTTTCTCTGGCGTACCGTAACTCATACTTATAACAACTACACACAATTGTATTTATAGTAATTTAATCCTAACTCGCGTAAAAATCGACCGAGGTCATTTTGGGCGACCCGGTGTGTCCCGGACGAAAGACGGCAATGCATACTGGGAAGGGTGATTTCCGCGCGTAGCCTTTGAATTTGATACCTTGCTTGACAAAGCGTATTTCTGCACTTTGTTCAATGAGGTAGTCATGAAACCAGTTCGCGCCCGTCCGACAGGGAAGTAAGCAGACAATCGTTCGTCCCAGTTGCATCTCCTCCGTCGCCTTTTCCAACCAGAGTGGGATGGAGTTGTAGGGCGGATTCACGTAGCTCACCTGGTCTTTCGACCACTCGATTTCCAGACCGTCTTGTGTGGGGTTTGCCGGGCATGGGTCAAAGAAGGTGCCAAATTCCGACTCTAAAATCCCCCACACGTCGTCCGGTGTCTGGGCAAACTGGTTGGTGTGTTCCTGCTGTGGTAGAAATATCTTACGGTAGGTTGATTCGGTCATTTACGTAATCTATGTGTGTACATTTATACTGATAAAATTAAAAAACTTTGTCACACTCCGGTAAGAATGACATGGCTTCCTCGACCGTTCATTCCGTAGAGCCCACCGCCCACAGTCAGTGCATACCGTTCCAAACGCATGCCTTGTACCGTGTTCTTTACCGACGAAGAGTGGACCGTTTATCATAAATTGTGTGAAGATTATGCCCGCAACGAGCTTGAATCGACGTTTGCGCAGAGGAATCGACGAAATCAGTTCAACAAAGCCGCCATGGTCCACCAAACCACCACGGGGAAATTAGCCGAATGGGGCGTCACGCTGCACTGTATGGATAAATCACGAAAAATTACCGATCCCGACATGGTCATTTACAAAGCTACCAAAAAATCATTTGACGCGGATTTACGGTTAGACGGCGAGGATCTGCATGTGAAATCACAATCGGTGGAGAGCGCGCAGCGGTTTGGAACGTCCTGGATGTTTCAATATGGCGGTCAGGGGTTTGGTCATACCGACCCATTGCTGAAGAAAGAGAATGGTTACGTGGCGTTTTGCGTCGTGGACTTTGCACGGAAAGCCGTCATCATTCACGGTATCTGCAATTTCGACACGCTCCGCAAACGCTTGCGCGAACCAGTCAAAGAAACATTAAAGAAGACCAAGCGCTGCATATACCTGGAAGATCTCTGCGAAGACGATTTCCTCGACATTATTTAGCGGTCAGGAGCGTATGTAGCTTGTTCGGCGTCACGTTGGCGGGGTTTTCGGTCTTGAGCATGTCCACATGTTGAAGTGCACATGCCATGTATTGAGAGCAAAAATAGGTCGGGTACTCTTTGTGTGACGAGCGTAGAGGCAGCCAATAGGTGAGTGCCCCTGCGTAGTCGTATTCTTTTTTCACTTGCTTCAAGAGGTACCGTGCCACTTTAAACTCTGCCTCGATATCCAGATCAATGTTCACGGCTTTGAACTGGTGCCCGTCTGGGTATTTGTAGAACGGGTTGTTGTGGTTACGACGGAGCAGGCGGTAGGTGATCGTATCCCCCCAAAGGACGTAGAAACAAATGTGTACTTCGCCATCTTCTTGATGCGTCGACCATTTACCTTTTAATCGATCATGTCCGTCCAAATCTCGGAAAAACGTTGCCGCGGTCGCGACGTCCCACGACAGCACAAATTCCGAATGGCAAAACTCACCACCGGTCAAGTATGCCACGAATCGATTGAACCAGTTGTCAAACAACCCTCTGGGGCGTGCGAAGCTAGCGACTAGCATTGTCCATAAGTACAGTATAAATATTCTAATATATGACAATAAAATAGAATATGCGACCTTTCGTATACTATGTTATCTACATATCCTGCTATATCTATATAAACCCGGTCGGCAGTGTATATCCCACCTGGTTTACCGTGTACAAACGCACACATCGGAAAAATTATACCCCACAAGAAGAGTTGGCAGCGTTTCGCATACTAAAGAACAAGTACCGGGCGATTCAATCGACGCACTTCGACGGTGTGGAGCTTCGTTTGCATGCGGATTCGGACCGAAACTTAACGTACGTCAATTACCACGTGCAACCCGGTCGTCGCGGTACGCGTCGCCTGACCCAACAGTACCAACTAAAAGCGTCGGACCGTCGAGTGCCCACGTCGTGGGACTGGCGTGACCATGGAGCGGTGACCCGTCCGTTGCGCCAGGGCGTCTGTGGTGGATGCTACGCGTTCTCCGCGGTCGGACATTTAGAGTACTGGTTCAAAAAAAAGACGGGGCATTTGCGGCAGCTCAGTGTGCAACAGGCGCTCGACTGTTCGTCACCCGAATCCGGTGGGTGTGACGGTGGCGGTCTAATGGAAGATGTGTTTAAACATAGTTACGGAAACCCGATTGGTCCACGATCCTTTGATCCCTGGAAAGGCGGCGATTCCGTGTGCAAACGACGTCTCAGTCACCCGTACGCCCGTGTCATGCACTATGTGTCCATGAGCGACGAGTTCCACGACCCTATCGAAGATCATTTAGCGTACAACGTGTACCGGTATGGTCCCATCCCAGTGGCAATCGACGCGACGTCCACCGCGTTTGAACACTATGGCGGTGGCATCCTACAAAAACACCAATGTGGATCGGCGGTGGACCACGCGGCACTGGTCGTCGGGTACACGCCCACGTATTGGATACTAAAGAACTCATGGGGTACCTCGTGGGGCGAGCATGGGTATATTCGCATTGCCCGTGGACACAATGTCTGTGGAATCAACAGTTACGCATCGTTTGCGACCGACGTGCAAGTGTGATCAGCACACCAATTTCTTCAGCTTTCGCTCGACGGCATCACAACCCCAGCTTCTTCAGCTTTCGCTCGACGGCAGTGACATCTTGTTTTGCGTTCCGCTTGAGTACCTTCTTCTCCTGATTTTGGACCGATAATGCATACACCGCGGCACGTTTACGCAGTTTACATGCCTTTTCTTCCAACTTCGTAGCGCGTCGATTTGCCTCTTTTATTTTCTTGCGCGCATTTCTCTTCGCGCGAAGTACCTTTTGATCTTCGTTGTATATTTTTACGATGTGCGTTCGGTCCATTTAATAGCATATGATATCATGCGATACTATATATAATAGTTCATATTTGTTTTTAGTTCAATACGATGTACACTATTTAAGTACCGTCGTCCATTAGTTAAAATGCTCGAAGAAGCCGCATGGTTTATCGTTTGGGTTGTTATTCTCTACGGCGTTCATTATCAATTCAAAATTTGTATCCCGACGACGTTGTTCGTATTGAAACTATTGGAATCATTCTTTCTACTCTTCCTCGTGAAGCTGTTTGTATTTTATCAGATCCATGGGGACGGGATGGATTTTAAACAGGCGACCTGGGAACTGTACAACTACACCAAAGTCCAGTTAAATACATTCGAGCTGTAATAAAAACGTTCAAGCTCAGAACAAGCAAGGTTTGTTAAAGTCCACCTGTTCCGAGCTATCGATGACCAGGTCGGCGTAGTCCATCAGAGTGCGCATGTTTTTTTCGGTGGGATGTGTCACCCAGCGGAGTACATCTTCAAACGACACGTCGCGCGCTCGTTTATTCATCGACGATTGCCGTTTCAACGAAGCCTGTAGTCGCTGCAGGCGTGTTTTCATCACGGCGTCGACATACACGATGTAAAACCCAAGCTCACGGAGCGCCTGCAGTTCACTTTTGTACAAAACACCGTCGCACAATATCATAGAATCATGGGGAATCGATTGAATATACTCTTGTATTTTTTGTTTCCATATCGATGCATCGACGTGTTTCTGTTGGACCGCGCGGGCGACCACATTCATATCACCCTCGGTTTTAAATGCGTCGACGTGGTCAAAGACGGCATTTGATAGAATGTCATTTAAGTCCATTACGTGAACACGAAACCCCGATGCCAATAAAATAGAACGCTCTTTTTGCAACCGATATGTCTTGCCCGACCAACGTGGTCCAACGAAGGCGCATTTGTGTATACACGGCAATCTGGTCTCTTCGAGCAACTCTGGTTGTGTGGAGATCACGGACATGTTGTATTTTGATAACGTGCGTGCCCGTGACGCGGACCCCGGTATGTTCACTCTGTAGTCGATGTCATACAGATGGACCACCGCGGTGACAAAGTTTACAATATTATACCATGTGACAAAGTTTACATCCATGTGACAAAGTTTATATTCTACAATAAATTAATGTTTGTCACCGACCATATCAATTTATTACCACTCGAACATACCGTGGCGTTCGTCTCGTTCAGTTTGGGGGTATATAAGTCTCCCCTCGGTCACGTACAGTTGATCAAACATGGAAGTCCAATGTATTACATCGAAGAAAAAGTGGTTGAAAATAGAAAAGCGCGAGGATGCATGGCTTGTTGGGAATTCGCACACACAAGTGCAAAAAATATACATTAAATGGGCTACACTATCGTCAATCTTCGAAATGATATGGGTCGATTCTTCTGGTCAATGCCACTACTTCAATCGCGATTGGACAAAAAAGCCAATACATAAAACAAAAGACGACGACCAATGCGTGTACGATATAAACAATGCTGCTAAAATACTTGTCGATGCGGTTGATGTAGAATGTACGATTCTTGAAGAGCGTTTCAAATTCGAAGGCAATTATGGCAAGTTTGGTACATGTTCGTTTTACGCACAAGACCAACACGTCATTTCCCCAGACGGGCGTATGCGTTTGCCATACGCAAAAATCGAATCGATATGGTTAGAGCGTGCGCAGCCATCGACGGTGATTAAAACGTTCGACGTGACGTTTATCGTCGATCGAAAGCCCATCACGCTGGGTATGGTATCGAAGGTGTTATACCGACATAAGTTTGTTCACCAAGCGCCGAGTAAAGCGATAGTACGTCACAATACACGCCCGAGTCGTTCTACAAAACCTCAAAACATCGACATGACGAAGATTTTCAGCGAATTTCACGTGTACGTGACCGAGGACGACGATTTGAATTGGAATGTACTACTGAAGATGAAACAGCAACAGGGGTATACGTGGGATCGCGTGTATCAAGAGTACGTTGGTCAAGACGAGCTATCGGAAGATGATCGCGATAGCGACGGTTGGGAATCAGAGGACACCGAGGACGATGGAGAAACGGAGGAGGAGGAGATAATCAGCGAGGACGATGAAGGGGAAGATTACCCATCCGGCGACTCGAGTGGCGACATCAGCGACGACGACGATCTCCTGGATGACGAGGAAAATTTCACGTCCGGTGCCTCGAGTGGCGACATCAACGACGACTCCGATCTGTCGGATGATGAAGTTGAAGTGGTCGGGAGAAAACGATTGAAACACCTGCAGTCACCACCCGCTGCGAAACGACCGCGTGTTAATGCCACGATTGGGGCGTCGTTTGCCCTTACCGGTCCCGAGCCTTCGTTCGATACTGCCACTGATGAGGAGTATAGCGAAGACGAAGCGTGTAGCGTTGTATAGCGAAGACGAAGCGTGTAGCGTTGTATAGCGAAGACGAAGCGTGTAGCGTTGTATAGCGAAGACGAAGCGTGTAGCGTTGTATGAACATATTGGCTCTCGTCACAGTTACTACCTGTATAATTATTACAATAATATGTATGAGCTACGGGCTATCTCTACAAATTCCGCCAAACTAGCGTACACTCCTGTCAGTAGACCATTGCATAACGCAGGTAGCTTTTCTGTGTAGAATATACCAAACTTGGTCGGATCAACCTGTGGTGTTGGGTGCACGAGTGTTTGCGCATATTCCGGGGTAAGGTAAAGACCAAATAGCAAGTATGCGTGCTTTGCGGAGCGAGCATTGTCGGTCAACGTCCGCTGACTCAATGCCTGGAACCGTGCAGATATGGTCGGGAATCGTTGTTGTGTGATCTCCATAATTTCTCGGTTGATTTTATCAATTTCTTCTGTACCTTCTGACCAAAACACTCGCAACAGCAAGTCTGCTTTCATGCGTTGCGCGTCGTATTCTTCGCACGCCTCGTACATTGATCGGGACATGATGAAGTTTGACAAACGGTATGAATACGTGTAGAACGACGTGTCTAGAATGCAGGACTCTGGTCTCGTCGCACGCAGTGTACCGACCGAGGTGACAAACTTTTACTGCATATAAATACATATACCGCAGTACCAAAATGTCGGATCAGCGTTCAAAAATTGAGCACATGATTGATTCCTTGGAGGAAATGGTGGACATAAGAATACACGAGCTCACACTAGATGTATCGAGATGCGACGCAAATGTTAAGCGAATGGACGCATTGCACGCGTACATGACCGCGATCGTCGCCGACATGGTGGAAAATCCAAAGAAATGCGACTAATCGACCCTATATATAGTACATTGGTCGTTTGTAAAGATGTCTTCCACGGTCTCTGACGACGAACGGGAGAATATGCTCGACACACAAATTGAGATGGGACAAGACGAAGACGTACGCACATTTGAAATCGACGACAACCGCCACTTGCTCGACAAAGTCCCCAAAAAAATTAATAAGCGGTGGTCATCGATGTTGGGCAAAGCGTGCGTGCTGTCGGTTGCCGGTGTCCTCTTCATCCTCATGCTCGTCGAACTTTGGTCCGATTATGGCACCGCAATAAGTACACAGACGCTGTTTCCACCAAAAGTGCATAATGTGATGGAATCCTGTCCCACGAAAGACATGTCGACCCAATTGTCAAAGATGTACAATGCATTGAAATGCGAATGGGGGCACAATGGTACCACATCCACCTTGACGTGTGACGGGAGCTTGCCCAAACACCCGATGGTCGTACCGTATGGTACAAGTCCGTACTACGACCTTAGTGTTGACGATGATCAACTATGTCTCACTTGGCACAGTGAAATAACCGAATGCGTGCGATTGGTTATTTGGAGTATATAATATATTTATGTTTATGTAAAAATGGACTCCTATATAAAAAGTAAAAGTATGTACATATCCGTGGGGCTTGTTGTCGTAGGAGTGTTATCGTACCTTGCCATCCGCGATGTTTTCGATTTCAAAACCCGGGGGGACGAAGAGGACCGAGCAGTCCAGTAAACGTATACTCGTCGTCGCTATCAGATGTCTCCTCTTTAGACGCTGGCGTTTTTGCTCTCTCGGGCAAATTCATCAACTTTGTAAACAAATCCAACCGTTCCATCAAGTCCTTCGCCTTCTTCTCGATCACAACGTTATCGGTGGTCGCATCGAATGTGCGAAACCGACTTAAGTATCCACCACGGTGCGCATCGTACTTTAATTTCGTTCGCTCGATCGCAATCTGCAAATCACGGACTCCGTCGCGTACTTCCCCCATTGCCTTGTATGCTGGGTGGCGTGGCTTTAAGTTTTTATAAACGGTCAGCATGGCATGTATCGACTTGACCGTGTGTGTCGCGGTGATGTCCGGCGATGCTTGTGAATTCAATAACCAGTCGATAGATGCATTCGCCGACCGCAACAGCACGTTAGACCCCAGCCAGTACGCAGCAGCACTGCCACCTATGTAGTATAATACACCTGCCATTTCATACTGACGTGGGACTATTTATAATAAAATTATTCTTTCACACTAGTCTCTACCAGCGCATTATTCTTTTACGTACGTAAAAATATAAATCTTTGACTCGTCGCAATGGGTAGACATCAGGCTCTGTAATTTCGAACCTTCCACGACCATACACGTGGGGACGTTACCGAACACCATGAGCACCGAGTTTTCAAACGATTTGTACACGACACACAACACTGTAGATGGGTTGGCGCGACAGAGCGAGACAATGGCGCGCAGGTTCTTATCGCTTAACTTATTGTTGGCAATCGCTTCCATAATAGTATCGTACGACGCGTCGGAGTGGATCGACATCACAGACCGTGGTTTTCTAGTGATGAATTCCATCGTTCCACACGTATTACAATTTCTTTATATACCCTCCACCCACGCGCGCAACTCGTTCCCATCGGTTCCGACGTACGCATGTGTCTGAGTTTCATCGAGGTACGCATGGAAAGTTGGCAAATCGTCCACATCCGCCGCCGCGTCGTGGCACATGTTGACGTCCACGGTGATAAACTTACATTTGCTACCGTGTTGCTGGGCTAATGCCTTAAAAGCTGGGTACATTCGCTTACAGGGGTTGTTCCAATAGGCGATAAAGAATACAATTACTTTACGATGTTCTGCTAATATGGTGCGAAACGTATCATCGTGGCGGACCGTGTGCATTTGGAGGGGGGTAGAATTTGTATTTATACGTAAACTTATCACAGCTTCAATAGCCCCACGCTCTTTTCACCATCCTTGAACAGATCATCGGTAGTATCCGGCGTAATGTTCAGTAACGATGTATACATCCCATCGGGCGGCGAGAGCATTCGAAGGGTTAAATCGCCGTTGGTCACGATGCTACAGGAGTTGGCGATTAAATGATCATAGCTAACGTCGCATAGATTCGCGATTTCCATCAGATCGTGTTGAAACTGCGACAGCATCATATCAGAGAGCATACGTACCGCGCTCGACGCTGTCCCGTGTTTCATCACTGGTATATTGGTACGCGTAAACTTCTGTCCGTCCAACGGGTAACATACCATCACATCCACGTGTTTTTTCCCCGGCGTGCGCCGAACCCAATCTTTGATTTCTTGGACCGGTATGATATGCCGCATTCCACCGTCTTCGTATTGGTTATTGCCGATGGTAACGGTCGGTAGCATTGTGGGCACCGCCGCTGATGCTAAACACGCTTTGCGCATGTCTTGCGTCGTATCGGTAGACGATATCGTTTCGTATTTCATAGTGGTCTTATTGTAGACGCCAATGTGTAATGGACGCTGAATGTGTGATGGGTCAAACCACATGTGAATCAGTTTTATCATTTTATCGTTGGAATATAGTGAATCATGGAACAAGAGGGCGTCAATCGCATTGATAAACGGTCCACCCCATATCCATGGCGAGACGACATTGAAATCTTGGGTCGTGAAGCCGTCGTGAAGTCGATCGATCATCCCGAGGAACGTTTTTGGTGTAGTCTGTGAGATATACGCGGCACAGAACGCACCGGCAGAAATGCCGGCGACTTCGTCCCATTCGACGTTCTTGGGATCGTTCAGAAACAGCTGTTTCGCCATACCCGTCAAGATAACACCACGTTGACCGCCACTGGAACATGCGAGGAAACGTTTTGGTTGGTTGATCGAGTCTAGTTGACACTCTACGTGTGTGAATGTTTCTTCCTCTACCAAGTGCTTCGTCCACCGGTCGTGGTTGTTGGTTGCATACGGACAACCTTCAAACGTACACCTGTACATACTCTACGTAAACTCCGGATGATATATATATCCACTTTATTCAGATTGCACGGGGGTATATATATGTGTGTATCCAGCATGTACAATCATGCGTTCCTTACTCGTCTTCTTCGCCGCCGTTGTCGTCGGTGGTTATGCTATGGACAGTACATCAATTACCATGATCGAGTCAGAACCATTGTATGGTGACACGTTTGACCAATCAGTGTATGGGAGAGATATTATATTCCTGTTTTGGGACTCGACCGTGACCAGTGCTCGATTGTACAAGACGAGTAAGTGGGATATGCTCGCGACCGAGAAAGACAAATGGGTCCGTAGCCGTAACGTGACTGTCGCCGAGGTGGATTGCGCCCATCGTAGAAACCGTAAGTGGTGCAAAAACTTCGTCGCGTTTGATATTTCAGAGTTATCGTATCCCATTGTCGCCTATTCGATCAACAACGAGCCGTACAAACATTATACCGACAGTATGGAATATCCCGCCTTGACCAAGCTACTGTTTGAATACTTTGAACGCAGCTGCGTGTACAACGCGATGCGGTGTACCGAAGAAGAGATCGCATGGGTCGAAGCGTGGCGGAATCTGACCATACCCGAGCAGCTACAAGTACATCGTACGATCAATGAGGCAACGAACGAATCCATTCGGGAATTTGAACAATACGTGTATCGCGTCAAAACCGAAGTGCGCCGCCAACAATCCGAATTGCAACATCTTGTAGACGCGCAAGATGCCAAAGCGGTATTGCTGAACCAGGTGATCAGCGAAAACGATTCCGAAGAAGTGCAACGGGCAATGGAGGAGTTGTAAAGTTTGAAAAAAGTAGTACTATTTATTATTTTATACCCGCTTACGTTTCCGACTACCGTTACCGTCGCGTTCCAATTCCAAATGATGATCAAACAGCGTCATGTCTCGATGCATGGCATTCGTATGGGAAATCACCAATGTACTTCCACCCACTCGTTTGATCATTTGAAAGAGACTTTGACACGCGGTTTGATCTAAATACACGTCTGCTTCGTCCAATATTAAGAGGTTGGATTGCCACCCGGTCGTGTTTTGCAATAGTTGACGATATGCCAGAAAGCACGCGACAGACAGTTTTTGAAACTCGCCACCGGACAACGCGGACAATGGGTTTCCATTAAAGGTCTTCACCAGCTTTTCTCGGTCGGACACGCGTATATCAAACGATTGATCGTTGGAAATGTAGTGGACGAGCGAAACCAAATGTTTGGTCGTCGCTTCCAAGATAAACGATTGAATACCACACGGTCCAGTGTGTTTCAGTAGCAGGGACAATTCTTCGATCTTCCGTGTGGTCGTGCGTTCCAATGCCTCGTATTCTTCCTTCTTCTGTCGCGCCGTCTCGAGTCGGTCTAACTGTGGTCGTAAGTCAAAGGGACATTTCGATGCTTGAACATGCGTGATCTGGATGTCCAGTGCGGTCCGCTTGGCGTTTTGCTGGTTGTATAATTGTACAAGGGCGTTCATTTTCACACCGGAGGCAATATTTCGTGTCAATGTAGCGATCTCCTCACGCAGCGTGGTGGCGGTGCTATCCATCTCCGATTGCTTCAAGTCCACGTATGATTTAAATTCGTCTTCACGGCGTCGTTTAAGACCAGTCAATGACTTTATCGTGCCCTCTAGTACGCGTTTCCGTTCTTTGACTTGTTCCGGTTGCACTTCGGAGAGGCACGTGTCGCATACCAGACCCGACACGTGGATCTTTTTTAACTTTTTCACAATTTCCTCATTGTGGTACGTGGTGGTAATCCATTCACGTTGTAGGCTTTCGGATGGTTTAAATTGATGTGCAGGTACTACCCGGGTGATCAGTTCCAATGCGGTTTGTTTGTGGTGCAGTAACATCTCTTTCGCATTCACATCCACTCGGGATGGCACGGGATAGGGCAACCGTATCGACTGAAGCTGCCGTTGAAGATGCAATATTTTTTGAGCATGTTCGGACTCCCATTCCAAAATTTTAAATTCGAGCGCACTTTTCCGTCGTTCCTCTTCATGTAGTTGATTCGTATACACTTCCAACAAATCTTTGGCACGGCGCATGTCTTGTTTGCCCTTTAAATGCTCGCTACGTAAGTACTTATCGATGTCATGCCAATAGTCGACGTTGGCGATCATGGATAACTCGTTCTTGGACGCGGTGTCGGAGGAGTCCAAAAACCGTGGGCAATTGCGTTGCGTCCATATGGTTGTCCGAGTGATGAAATCAAAGAGTGTGGACGCGGGCGTAGAGTCGCTGACAATGCCAAAGATGATTCGGTTAATACGCTCTTGTGTCATTTTGAGGGTGTTGTTCCCCACGTCGGCAGCGTCGATGTGGAAGTTCAACGAATGCGTATGTTTCTTCCCCTCCTGCGTCATGTGTCTCGACACGGTGAATTGTGCGCCGTTCACAGTCCCGTTTAAGATCACGTACGTACTTTTGCGTTCAAACGATATAATCCCGTTCGAGACCTGCATGGTCGCACCAAACCGCGGATCCGTACGACCCGTACAGACCCACAAGAATGCACCAC
>Ga0115565_10001841_pt1 | contig 16976 bp, 18 predicted proteins | sample COGITO_mtgs_1105_FD_87199 | JGI IMG/M metagenome (GOLD analysis project Ga0115565, IMG submission 87199) | Pelagic marine microbial communities from North Sea - COGITO_mtgs_110530 | ecosystem: Environmental > Aquatic > Marine > Epipelagic | place: Germany:Helgoland, sampling site Kabeltonne... | reverse complement strand
TTGTGTTTGTGATGGGAGAGACGGTCGTTGACCAAAAAGCCGAACTGAGCCATGCTTCGAACGTGTTGAGACGCCTCGACACGACAATGACCTGATGCCAGATCAGCCAAATATTCCGCGCATGGGACGTTGTCCCGGACGATGTGGATCTTATATGGTACTGCCTCCCGTACAATCTCAAGAAATTCCCAAGCTGTTATACGATTTGCTTTTTCTACAAGTTGCGTCGCCACAAATTTTCTGGTGGGCCAATGGCCACAAAGAGCTCCGGCTGGCCTTCGTTGGCACAAAGCTCCGCGACCTCGATATGGAAATAGCCAATGGGGTATCTTTTGAATTTTTGCCACTTTGGCTTGTCGCCCTCCCTATCCGGCAACCTAGATATGGCGTGCGGTTGCTAACAACGATGCAATGAAGAACGCGTCAGATGTGGGATCGACGGGTGCAAAGCATGCTGGCAATTATCAAGCGGAAGCAGCGTATGACGCCTAAGGCCACGGCCATCGTTTCCTCGGCTGGGTTCAGAACCGTCAGGCCGGGTTCCGTCAGGCCGGGTTCCGTCAGGCCTGTCTTGCGGTTATCCAAGGTCACGCGCTTACGCTATTTGGCGACTGTTTTGACATTGATCCCATCTTCCCGGCTTGGCGCCGCATTCATAGCTTGAGAACGCTGTATTGTTGCTTTGATTGCCTGCGTGGTCGGGGCACAGCCGTGACGTATCTGGCCCATAATGCTGCTTTCCATTCCAAGAACAGATCGCACTATCAAATCAAGGGAACAAAAAGCTAGATCTTGATCACCGAAATCAGCCGCCCATAGTCGGGCTGTTTGCGGTGCGTCGCCTGTCGATAAGAATAGAACCTATCTGGCTCGGAATAGGTGCAATGCCCGGTCCATTCTGCATGGCCGACACCGGCTTGTCGCAGCTTGAATAGACCAAACCCGATGAGGTCAAACTGCAATCGATCGTCAGTGCCATTTACAAAAAACCGTTCATTATCAGATTCGTCCATTGTAAAGTTATCAAAGAAATCCGGACCAACCTCATAGACGCGTTGACTGATTGATGGCCCAATGACGGCTTGGATTTGCGCGCGCTTAGCGCCCAAGGTTTCCATTTTGTCTAGGGTGTTTTCAAGGATCCCGTCAAGGGCGCCACGCCAGCCAGCATGGGCGGCGCCTATCACCCCTGCAATAGGGTCGGAAAAGAGCACCGGCTGGCAGTCTGCGGTCAAGATCGCCAGTGCCAGCCCGGGTTGGTCGGTGACCATCGCATCGCTTTGCACGGGTTTGCTAAGTGGAGCCCGCACTGTGGTGACTTGGGTTGAGTGGGTTTGATGCACACTGATCAAATGCGTGGGGTCAACGGCGAATGATTTTGCAACGAGATCGCGGTTGTGACGCACATTACGCGCACTATCCGCCGAGCCATATCCGCAGTTCAGCCCGTGATAAATATCGGTTGAGACCCCGCCTTTGCGAGTAAAAAAACCGTGTTGTACCGGCGCAATCGCAGCGGCAGTGATAATTTCTAAGCTCATAAATCAAGTCCTGGCGGTGGTGGTGCGCTGGTCGGAAAGAGCCCCAGCGCTTTAAACAACGTGCCCATCTCTGAGTGGTGGGTCAATCGGTGATGTGCGGCAATATGTGAGGTCAGGGCAGATCCCTGCAGGGATTTGGCCAGTTGATTGGCGCGCGGCGTGATGCCCAACCGCTCGAGAAAAATCCCCTGATCTGTTGGTTGGGTATATGCAGCCGAGCATGCTTTTGCCAGCGCTTCAAAATCGACATGCGCGCTTAGATCAGCCAAGCCAGGGTGCGACAATGGTGCGACGCTTTGATGCGACTGGACAGATTGCAGGGTGTCCCCAAGCGAACGCCAGTTGCCGTAATCAACGATCAACGCAACGCCTCCGTGTTGGGTGATGCTGTGCCCAATGCCTTGGACGATGGCCTGCGCTGGGGCACAGGTTTCCACAAGATCACCTTGTTTGGTGTCCGCCAACCGATACGCAAGTGTGGCGTGCGGCGCAGCCTCGGTCAGCGCATATATGAGATCCTCCCCGGAGAAGGTGACGCAGCGCTCGCGCCATTGTTGGCCGTCACGGATGAATTGGCGTATGGGCAGAGCATCGAAAAATTCATTGGCGACCAAAAACAAAGGGCCTTGGGGCAGCGTGTCTAGCTGTGTGTGCCATCGAGGCTTGAAGGTGCCAAGTGTCTTGGCCTGCCGGGCTTGCAGGGTGGGCGACGCTTCGATTAAATGTAGTTGCAGCGCAGAATGAAACCCCGCAACCGCGCGCGTGGCGCGCAAGATGTCTGCCATCAGAGTACCGCGTCCGGGGCCCAACTCTACGAGATTAAAGGCCGCAACACTGCCCTGATCGCGCCAGGTTTGGGCGAGAAAAAGCCCCAACATTTCCCCGTACATCTGGCTGATTTCCGGTGCAGTGGTAAAGTCGCCGCGCGCGCCAAACGGGTCGCGGGTCGTGTAATAACCAAATTTTGGATGTAGTAAACATTCGGTGAAAAACGCGGCGATACTGAGCGGCCCCTGCGCTTTGATCATGGCGATCAATTCTGATTTCAGATCAGGCACGGCGTCTGGCTCTGAGGCATAGGAACACGCCGACTGCAATCATTGGCAGTGATAGCACTTGCCCCATTGTCAGGCCAATGCCGCCAAGATGCCAAGCCAAGCCTACCGGATTTTCCAGAGTAACGAACTGGACATCCGGCTGGCGAAAAAATTCAACAATAAACCGACTGATGCCATAACCGACGAAAAACAATCCGGTGAACCAACCCGGCAATTTCAGCCCGCCGCGACGATATGCCAACCAAAGCAGAACCAGACCCAAAACAAGCCCCTCTAAGAGCGCTTCATATAATTGTGACGGATGGCGGGCGCAAAGACCTTCCAATTGGCCGCAGGCCTGCGCGGCATTGCCAGGAAAGGCCACGCCCCACGGCAAATCAGTTGGGCGGCCCCATAATTCGGCATTGATGAAATTTGCACTGCGGCCCAACAACAGACCGGCCGGGCTGCTGAGCGCCAGAAGGTCGGCAGTGCTGGCCAGAGGTAAACCGTGGCGTTTACAATAGATAAACACAGCAGTCACCACGCCCAAGAAACCGCCGTGAAACGCCATACCTCCCTGCCAGACTTGAAGAATGCTTCCGGGATTTTGCGCAAAGTAGGCTGGCTGGTAAAACAGCACATACCCTAACCTTCCACCAATAATCACACCAATAATAATCCACGTAATCAGGTCTTCCCACTTGGGTGGCGTCATTGGTGCGCCACTGTCGGGCCAAAGGGCTGGTCTTTGCAAAGAGACAAGCGCCAGTCGCCAGCCAATTAGGATACCTGCAATATAGGCCATTGCGTACCAGCGTAGGGCTAACTCAAGTCCAAACACTGTGATCGAGAAAATATTTGGAGAGATATCGGGAAATAAGATCATAACAATGTTTCTGCCCGTGAAGGTATTGGAAAGTCAACCTTGCAGAGCGCTGGTTTGCAGACCATATAGAAAGAGTACAAGATGGTGGAGGCTAGAATGCAGACCCGCAATAAAATGCTCGACGATATTTCTCAGTTGATGACAAACGCCATGGGCGTGGCCCAGGGCGCGCGAGAAGAGGCAGAGACTGCAGTCAAGTCGGTCATTGATCGCTGGCTGGCCGATCAGGATTTTGTCACGCGTGAAGAGTTTGACGCCGTGCGAAGTATGGCCCAGAAAGCCCGCGAAGAGAATGCTGCGCTGTCTGCGCGGATTGAGGCTTTGGAAAAGCCTAAATCATAATTTTGGTTGTACTGTGCGGCATTGATTCGCAGACAAACGGATAGCGGGTGTATTCTGCTGTCAAAATGTGTCCGGCTCTTGTCTTGTAAGAGTGTAAAACTCAGCGGCGAGTTCGCTGATCTGCATCGGCTGGCTGGAATGTTTGCTATTTTGTCTCTGAAACAGTGTAAAAACCACAAAGTATAAATGATATGTTAATGAATTGTGCGGCGCTGGGTTGAGAACCAGAGAAATTTTCAATTTTATAAAAATATAACTTTACAATAGGCCCTGATGCCGAGCACCATATGTTGTATGGTGATGTGCAAATTTATCATCTTTTAGACCTTACGCCTAGTGCTGGGGGTGCGGTATAACCCAGTCACTACTGAACAATAGAGGTGACGGCATGGCTTTATCCGAGCAATTTATCGAAGACGAGACGCATCCAATTGATATTGTGGAGACACTTGCAGAGCATCATAATTGGGATTTTGATAGGATCGCAGATGACCAGATCGCCATGGCGGTCGTTGGTCAGTGGCGAACCTACTCCATCACGCTGGCTTGGTCTGATTTTGATGAAACTCTGAGGATGGTGTGTACCTTTGAAATGGATCCGCCGGCTGAAAAACTTCAGGCCCTGTATCATGCCCTGAACCTGATTAATGATGAGTGTTGGTCAGGCACTTTCACGTGGTGGAACACGCAAAAATTGATGGTTTTCCGGTATGGCTTGGTACAATCTGGCGGTCAGGTTGCAAGCGCCGAACAGATCGATACGATAATTGGAGCGGCGGTGCAGAACGCCGAACGCTATTATCCGGCATTTCAACTGGTCGCCTATGGAGATCAGACCCCAGAGCAAGCGCTGCAGGTGGCCATTGCAGAGGCTTACGGACGGGCTTAAGGTTATCTCCAATCTAACCAAGGTTTGACTGGGGCAAGACAGATGCGTGTAATTTCAGAGCAAGGATTGTTACTGCTTGGATGCGGCAAAATGGGGTCGGCGCTGCTTAAGGGCTGGATTGAAGCGGGTGTGCCGGTGCAATCGATCTGGATTAATGATCCGGTGCCCAGCGAGTGGGTTAAATCACTGGGGGTCCATCTCAACGTGGGGTTTCCTGCAGACCCGGCTGTGGTTTTGATTGCGGTTAAACCGCAAATGATGCAAGCCGCGCTGCCCAGTTTGCGTCAGTTGGGGGACGGCAAGACGTTGTTCGTTTCGGTGGCAGCGGGTGTCCAGCTTGCTCAGTTTCAAGCTATGCTGGGATCGCGCACGCCGGTTGTTCGGGTGATGCCCAATACCCCCGCTGCGGTGGGTCAGGGCATAAGTGCGCTGATCGGCAACGCCAATGCCACCCAAGATCATCTAGCGCTGACAGACCAGTTGATGGCGTCGGTTGGTCAAGTTGTGCACCTTGACACGGAAACGCAAATGGATGCGGTGACCGGGGTCTCTGGATCGGGGCCGGCCTATGTATTTCATTTGATCGAAACGCTGGCTGCGGCCGGTATTTCCGAGGGTTTGCCAAGGGCGCTGGCGTTTCAACTGGCTTCTGCCACGGTGGCCGGTGCCGGTGCTTTGGCGCAGTCCAGTGATGAAACAGCTGAACAATTGCGGATCAATGTCACCAGCCCAAACGGCACCACGCAAGCCGCGCTTGAGGTGCTGATGGATCCACAGTCAGGCTTTGGCCCACTTTTGAAACGTGCGGTTGGGGCTGCCTCGGCGCGTTCAAAGGAGTTGTCGTGTGGATGAGATTTCGTTTGACGATTTTTTAAAGGTTGATATCCGCGTTGGTAAAGTGACCCGCGCCGAGCCGTATCCCGAGGCTCGAAAGCCGGCGATCAAGATGTGGATCGACTTTGGTGCAGATTTGGGCGAACGTAAAACATCGGCGCAGATCACTGCGCATTACACTCCGCAAGAGCTGGTTGGGACAAAAGTTTTGGCCGTTGTTAATTTTCCTCCGCGACAAATAGGTCGTTTTATGTCGGAGGTTCTGGTGCTCGGAGTGACGGATGTGGCTGGGGGGGTTGTTCTGATCCGGCCCGACCGAGAAGTCGCCGCAGGAGGGCGCATGCATTGAAACGCATTCTGATCAGCCGCCCCATGCCCGACAGTGTGGCAACTGCTGCGCGTAAGTTTTTTGATGTTGAGGTGCGCCAAAAACAGACCCCCATGTCTGGTGCTGAAATGCGCGCCTCACTGGCGTTATATGATGCGATTATCCCAACGCTTGGCGACCGTTATGCTGCCCGAACCTTTAAAGATTTTTCAAACCCGCGTTGCAAGATACTGGCAAATTTTGGTGTGGGGTATAACCACATTGATATTGTGGCGGCGCAGGCGGCGGGAATCTGTGTCACCAATACCCCCGGCGCAGTAACTGCTGCCACTGCAGATATCGCCCTGATGCTGATCCTAATGTCATGCCGCCGCGCCGGCGAAGGCGAACGGATGGTGAGGTCAAATCGCTGGGAAGGCTGGAACCCAACCCAGATGCTGGGCCAGCATGTGACTGGTAAAACTGTCGGCATTATTGGCATGGGCCGGATTGGTGCGGCGATTGCGCGACGTTGTCACTTTGGGTTTGAGATGCCGGTGATATATTTTAACCGATCGCGCAAAACTATCGGGATGCCGGCGCGCCAAGTTGGCAGCCTGCAAGAATTGGCGGCCCACGCTGACGTGGTTGTCGTTGCCGCCAGCGGTGGGGCTCACTCGCATCACTTGATAGACGCTGAGGTCTTTGAGCATATGAAGCCCACGGCGCATCTGGTGAATATTTCTCGTGGGGATGTGATTGATGAGGCAGCGTTAATCGCAGCTTTGCAGAGCCGGCAGATTGCTGGTGCGGGTTTGGATGTCTATGAACACGAGCCAGACTTGCCGGCTAGTTTGATGCAGATGGAGCAGGTAACGTTGTTGCCGCATCTTGGCACGGCGGCTCTGGAGGTGCGCGAGGAGATGGGCCGGATGGCTCTGGCCAATGTGTTGGCGTTTTACCAAGGGCAACAACCGCCAAACTTGGTTTGATAAGGTAAGTTGCAATCGGTCACTGATATCTAATTCCGTGATCTGATGATCTGATCTTTTTAGACGTATTTCAGGGCAGATGTTCACGCGTGGGCTGTGATCAGGCAGACCCCGCAAATAACACGACAATTTTTAGGCTTTGATGTGGATGGCAAGCTGGGTGCTCGGTGGATAAGTTGCGGGGGTTCAACCATACAAAACTGGCGATGACAGCCTCGATTGGCGATCTGCTTGCCTAAATCATTACAGTTTTTAGGCTGCTGACAGCGTTGTTATTTTAATCTCTAAATGGTTATTTTGACGGGACTGCAGGTTTGGGGTTTGGGTGCTGCTGTGAGAATAAAGGCTTACCTTGTAAGTACGCCTGACAAAGACTGGTCTGGAGCGTTCATAGTGGATTGCAAAGATGATCCCTTGTTCGGTCATATTAAGGTGATAAAATTTAATGGGTCGGCGAAGATTTATCATTTTGGGCGTCACATGAGGCCTTAACTTTTAGAGGGCGGGTTGGCGCGATTTAACCGCAGTATTGTAAAATCCACACATTTGAAAAAATGCTTTACTTGCGTACGAGGGCAGGGGTAGTTACCACCAAGAAAATGCCATATGCGGGGCGATAAGTGTGATAGGCCAGCGTCTGTCGTCCATATGAGTGCAAATCTGGTTGCGAGGCGTGCTTGTCTAATTGTCAGATACATAAAAGAAACAGGGCAAGGCTTAAGCCCTTGAAGGTTAAATTAGGCCCCGTAGCTCAACTGGATAGAGCACCTGCCTTCTAAGCAGGTTGTTGCAGGTTCGAGTCCTGCCGGGGTCGCCATTTACTGTGCAATACACTCTGCATTTCAGGCTGTTACGTGTTGCATTGCTTTGATGAAGCTCCGCAGCCCCCTTGAAAGTTGCTCAAGCGTGTCAGATATACTCGAATAACCTACTTTCGCTCTGCAAATGATTATATTTCACACCGTGAGATCGACTAAGTTAACTTGTCTTTACTGTCCCATTCAGAGAATTTTAAGCCCAATCAACAGATAGGCCCTGGTTGCAAAGCAAACTTTGCTGCGTGCACAACACAAGAGGCTGGGGTGTTTTTGAAGGTATCAGTTTACCATACGAATTCCCAAGGTGTTGCTTTATTTTTGCGAGGGTGATGTCATCAGCCCTGCGCCTGGGTCTAGCGGCGAAAAATGTCGCAGATCTTACGGCAAATAAAATTATTGGTAAGGCAAGCTAATCGAGCCATTGCAGCGTCGACATCCCTATGGTCGCTGTCGCATATTATTAGGCAGCCACGTGGCTAATTCTGGCCAGATGACCAAAATAATGACCATGACTACCATCAACAAGACCATTGGGATTGCCGTTTTAGAAATATAGGAAATTTCGTGCTTGGTCATGCCTTGCAAAACAAACAGATTGAAGCCGATCGGTGGCGTAACTTGCGCCATTTCAACAACGACAACGATGAAAATTCCAAACCAGATCACGTCGATACCCGCTTGGCGTATCATCGGTTCGACGATGGCCATGGTTAAAACCACCGAGGAGATGCCATCTAGGAACATACCAAGGACGATGTAGAAAATTGTCAAAGCAAAGATCAAGGTGATTGGTGAAAGTTCCAGTGCATCAATCCATGCGGCCAATGCACGGGGTAGTCCGGTGAAGCCCATTGCCAACGTCAAAAAGAAAGCGCCCATCAGTATAAGTGCGATCATGGCGGATGTGCGCGTTGCCCCCATTAAGCTGGCACTGAATGTGGACCAAGAAAGCGACTGTTGTACTGCCGCCAACCCGAGCGCGCCGAGCACGCCAACGGCGGCTGCTTCGGTTGCTGTTGCCCAGCCAAAGTACATCGAGCCAATTACAGTAAAGACCAAGGCCAGCACTGGAATTAGAAAGCGGCTTTCGGCGAACATCTCGCCGAGGCTCATGACGGGTTCTGGCTCGGGGCGTTCGTTTGGTCGAAAATAGTGCCAAGCCACGATGTAGGCCATGAACAGGCCCGCCAGAACGAGCCCTGGCAGGATACCTGCCAAGAACAGCTTGGAAATGCTTTCATTAATGGAAACGCCATAAACTATCAAAGTCAGCGAGGGCGGGATCATCAGGCCAAGGGTTGCGGCCCCCGCAAGTGTGCCGATGATCATATACTCGGGATATCCGCGCGCGCGAAGTTCCGGTATAGACATTTTACCAACCGTCGTTAGGGTCGCTGCTGATGATCCGGAAACCGCTGCAAAGATCGTACAGCCAGCTATGTTGGTGTGGAGCAAGCCTCCGGGCAGCCAGCGCATCCACGGCGCAAGACCACGGAACATGTCCTCAGATAATCGCGTGCGATAGAGTATTTCGCCCATCCAAATAAACAGGGGCAACGCGGTTAAGGTCCAACTGCTTGCTCCGGTCCAGATCGTGGTGATCATCGCGTCTCCGGGGGGGCGTGAGGTAAACAGCTCCATCCCAACATAGGCAACCCCCATAAGGGCCAGCCCTATCCAGACCGAGCTGCCTAAGAGCAAAAATAGGACGAACAGAAAAATACTGGTTGCGTAAAGTTCGGTCATGCGACTGTGTCCCCAATAATTTGAGTTTTACGGAAAATCATCAGGCGCGTGAGGTTGTCCCAAAGAGCAATTGCCAATAAAATTGTACCTATCGACATCGGGATTTGGGGCAACCAAACGGGTGTGTAGACCCATTCGCTGCTTGTTGAGGCCCAGATTTCCCCCCATTTACTGGGCCAATTTCCAAACATTCTAAAGATTGTGAGAAACCAATCCGGCACTTGGTCAACGCCCTGGGTCCTGTCGTTTAACATTTTGGATTCAAAATTGGCCTTCACAGCATATCGCGCAAAATACGTGCCGATGATAGACGCGATAAACATGGCAAAAGCATCTAGCCACAGCTTGGTATGATGGTTCATATTAAGAAGAATTGAAACGCGAATATGCGCTCCTCGGTTCAGCGCATGGGCAAAGGCAAAGAACGACGTTGCGGCCATCGCATAGCCAGCATAGTCGGTGGACCCTTGGAACGTGAGCCCCGACCAGCGTGAGACCATTTGCCAGACAATGATCAGTAAAATTGTTACCATAAACGTCGCAGCGACAACACCAGAGGCCAGATAGACCTTGTCTAATCCGCGCCAAATTGGTGTCAGAATTCGTTTGCTTGGTACTGGAAAAAACAGACACAACGCGACGATAATACTTGGCAGGACAAATAACCAAACCCACAAAGGAAGGCCCAGAACGGGTTGCCAGTCTCGCATATTCTTTGCCTCTTAAAAATAAAACTGGCTCCCATTAATATGGGGGCCAGAAAGCCTGCTTATGGTGCATTACTTGTTGTAAGCGTCCAGGATTGCTTGGCCGTTTGGACCAGCTGCTTTCAACCAATCAGCAGTCATTTTTGTACCAATGGCTTGCAGCTCTGACAGAAATTCTGGGCCTGCGTCTTCCACGCTCATACCGTTATCCGCAAGTTGCTCAAAATACCAACCCGCGAGCTCGGCTGACTTTGCAGAACAGGCGGCTCCCGTTTCATCACCTGCTTTTTGCAACGCTGCCTGGGTCGCGTCGTCAAGACCTTCCCAAATACCTTTGTTCACCATGACATAATTTCGTGGGAGCCAAGCGTTCACTTTGTAATAATGGCTAAGATGCTCCCAAACTTTACGGTCATAGCCGGTCGAACCTGACGAGATGAACGCTTCTGCAACGCCAGTCGCGAGTGCTTGTGATAATTCAGCTGCTTCTACCTGTACCGGAACCATACCGAGACCTTCGGCAAAAGTCGCGGTTGCAGAATTATACGAACGGAATTTTACGCCTTTGGTATCTTTTGACGACGTTACCGCTTTGTTGAAGTAAAAGCCTTGGCCGGGCCATGGACACGTGTACAACGCAACCAAGTTTAGGTCTGATAGCTGTGCGTTCACTTTATCTTTCGCAGCGGCCCAAAGCCGATCGTTATCTGCGTAGGTTGTTGCCAGAAATGGCAAGTTGTCCCAACCAAGCAGCGGTGCTTCGTTGGCGTGTGCTGACATAAAGCGTTCGCCAATCGGGGCTTGACCAGTTTGCACCGCGCGTTTGATTTCGCCGCCTTTGAACAGAGAACCACCTGGGTGTACGGTAATTTCTAGACCGCCATTGGTGTATTCTTTTACTTTATCGGCAAATACCACGCCCATTTCGGAGTGATAGTTGGTCGCAGAATAAGCCATCGGCATATCCCATTTTTCTGCCATTGCCGGCAGTGCAAAGCTGGCACTGACCAGTGCTGCTGTCACAGTTGTCATCGGTTTCATGGTCTTCTCCCTTTTTTGCCGTCATGGCGCATACCGTGACGGACAGTAGACGCTGGTATCAACGTTTGGTTGACGCCCAGCAATAAGTTGAGACAACAAGCGTCCCGTTTTTGGTCCCCCGGTAAGGCCGATATGGTGATGGCCAAAGCCAAGAAAGGCGCCTTTTATGCTGGGCACCTCGCCGATCACCGGGATCGAATCCGCAGTGGCGGGACGGTGACCCATCCACACCTGTTGATCTTTCCAAGATAGGCTAGGTATAGCAGCTTTGATATTCTTTAATAGCAAGTCAATCGGTGCTTGGCTGCTTGGTGTCTCAAGCCCGCCAAATTCCACTATGCCTGCAAGGCGCAAACGGCCCTCCATCGGAGTCGCAACAAATTTTCCCGAGGCGATCATGACTGGCATTTCGGGCAGTTTGTTCGGCTCCCAAAGTTCCACATGGTAACCGCGCTCACTTTCCAACGGGATTGTCAGGCCCAGTTTCTTTGCTAAGGGTTTTGACCAAACGCCGGTTGCAACGACCGTGGCATCGCAATGTATCGTTTCGCCGCTAGCCCGAACCCCCGTGACTTGTCCGTTTTCATGCACGACGTCCGTGACCTCGCCTTGTAGCAACCGACCACCCTGAGCAACAACGTGCGCAGCGAGGTCTTTTACGTAGCGCCCGGGGTCACTTATTCTTGCGTGATTTGACAATTTTGCTGCAAATCCAACATCAGGCGCGAAGTTTTTAAAAGTGTTGGTAAACGCTTTGCCTTCCAGTTCTTCCCACTTAAACCCCAAAGATTTACGCAAGTTCCAGCTGAAAGTATCGGCTTCAAAGGACGCTCGTGTGTTGTAAATATAAGAATAATCTGTTGGTACGATCCATTTTTCCGCGCCTGTTCCCGCTGCCATAGCCTGATGATCGGCCAAGCTGTCGCCAATAATAGGCATCAATGCATTGGCGATACGCGTGCAATCCGAGGCATTAGCGTGGCCCAGATACTGCAACAACCATGGAAATAGCTTAGGCAAATACCCCCATTTCAAAAATAGTGGCTTACTTGGGCTGAACAGCATTTTAGGCGCAGCTGAAATCAATCCGGGTCCGGTGACAGGCACAACGCCACAAGAGGCCAAAACACCACCGTTTCCATAACTTGTACCTTCTGCTGGGCCAGCTTTGTCAATGAGGGTGACTTTAAAGCCATCACGTTGAAGCCAAAGAGCCGTGGAAACACCAACGATGCCCGCGCCAATAATTACAACTTTGTTACTCATGGTGTATGATCATGAATTTGTAATATGCTTAGAACCGGCATGAGCTTGAGCCAGATCGCACCAGAATATATTCTTCGGTGTAATATCAGTCTTCTCCAGGTTGGTATGGTGCAGATTTGTTTTCATTTGATGACACCATTGTCTCCTCTGCTGCATATCATTTCAAATACAATAATCTTTATCTTACATCATTTTTTATGATATACTAATTTATGGACCTTAGATTTCGTCAACTTCAAGCTTTGCATGCCGTTATCGATGCGGGAACCGTCAGTGCCGCAACACGCGTGTTGGGTATATCACAGCCGGGCATAAGTAACCTGTTGGCACAACTAGAGCACCAAACCCAGTTGCTGATGTTCCAGCGCTTGCGCGGACGGCTGGTTCCCACACCCGAGGCAATGGTGCTTTATAAAGAGATTGACACGGTTGTGCGCGGAATGGGCCATGTTTCACAAACAGTGTCAGATTTACAAAACCAAAAAATAGGTCAAGTTCAACTTGCGTCTAGCCATGCTTTGTCGTTCGCGTTTTTGCCAAGGGTGATTTCGGAATTCACAGCCGACAAACCAAATCTGACAATTTCGTTTCAATCTCAATATTCGCGTAAAATTCAAGAATGGGTTTTGTCTGGCTTATTTGAAATTGGCATTTGTGAATTGCCGATTGAACACGACCGACTGGACCAACACTTGCTGCGCTACCAAATGCAATGCGCAGTACCAAACGGATTTGCCATTTCAAGCAAAACGCTGACACCGGAGATATTGGATGGTGTGCCATTCATTGTCATGGGCGAAGATCATATGACCCACCACCGCACGTCCGAGGCGTTTTTGCAAGCCAGTGCAAATTGGCGGGTAAGGGTCAATACGCATCTGTTTCGCAACAAACTGGATTTTGTAAAACAGGGCTTGGGCGTGGCATTAATTGATCCATTCACTTTGTTAGGCGATGATGGTGAGGGGTATCAATTGTATGAATTTGAGCCTAAAATTCATCTTGATCTCGCCTTGATTACCGCCAAAGACCGCCCCTTGTCGCAAATAGGCAAAGCCTTGGTGGAGGTATTGCTGCAGGCGTTGCAGCGCATTGAATAGTTTGCAAACTTATGCGACCCACTCGCTTACCGGAGCCGCAGTGTCTTGTAGTGGTTCGCAAATTATATCCACTAACGTTGGACCATCAAAATGTACTGCCTTTTTAAAAATAGCAGCCAAATCGGATGGAACAGATGCCGTGAACGATTTTATACCATAGGCCGCCGCCACCGCAGCATGATCCGTGCGTGAAAAATCAACAGAAAAATAGCGCGCGCCAAAGCCGGATTTCTGTCCAGCTTTTATCCATCCAAAAACCGAATTGGAAAACACCAGAATCGTGATTGGCAGGTTCAATCGTTTCATAGTTTCCAGCTCCCCAACTGACATGCCAAAAGATCCATCGCCCGTGGCGCAAATCACTTTGGCATTCGGTCGTCCGATCTGAGCCCCGATGGAGGCGCCGATTGCAAAGCCAAGCGCTCCGTGTGCACGATTGGTGATGAAATAACGCCCCGGTTTCCGCCACTCAAACCACGCTGAAAAATATGGGCAAGGCGTTCCTGGATCAGCACAAACCACCGCATCATCCGGCAGATGTTTTGCAAGATCGGCAAGGACACGTTCCGGTTTGATTGGCATTTTGTTACTTACTGCCAAGGGTGCGAAAGCTTTCCATTTTTCAGTTTTGGCTGCCAACACGCGCACCGTACCGTTTTTACCGAAAACGGCTCCGAGCTCTAAGATTAAAGCTTCCAAACCCAAGCGGGCATCGCACACCATTGCAGCCTTGGTTTGATAACAAGCTCCAATCACAGCTGGATCATTATCCATATGAACGACTGTCGTGCCAGCTTTTGGTGATCGCCAGCGTTCTGTTGTCACTGAACCTGCACGACACCCTATGTAAAATATGAGATCGGCCTCATCGACTAAGCTGCGGATGGCGGGTTGGCCACCATTCGAGCCGACAACCCCCGCACAGTTAGGATGGGTCTCCGCCAGTGAACCTTGGCCTGATACTGTCGTGCACACTGGAATGTCGAGCTTCTCGGTAAATACTGCCAACGCCGCAGTTCCGCTTGCCAAAATCACACCGCCCCCGCAAACGATCACCGGTGTTTTTGCAGTTTTAAGGGCCGCTAATACTTCTAAAACATTATTTAAATTAGGTGATTGAGGCAAAGCTGGATAGTTTGAAAAACGCTCATCTGCCCAGATATCGTCTGCGTTTACTTGTGCTTTTTGCACGTCAAAAGGCAGGCCGAGATGCACTGATCCGGGACGGCCTGTTGTCATCTCGCGAAACGCTTTACGCAGCATTCGTGGCAACACATCCGGAGAGCGGATCAAACTATTCCATTTTGTAACTGGCTTGAACAGCGCCTCTTGATCCAACTCGGTCAAAGGAAATCGACCTACAGAGGTCGTGGCAACATCTGTTGTGATCGCCAATATGGGCACGGAACTATCGCCAGCCTCGATCAACGCCGGTAGCATATAGGTTGCCCCACCGCCTGAAGGGCCCTCGCAAACCCCGGGCTTGCCCGTCACACGGGCGTAGGCATCGGCCATGTATCCGGCATGCCGCTCGTCGCGTGTTAGAATATGCTCCATTCCGTGATTGAGCGATCCAAGCGCATCATAAAACGGAAGGCTGGTGTCGCCGCAAAGACCAAAAATGTGTTTTACTCCGTGTCCTGCCAGCAGATCGACAGTCGCTTCTGCACCAGTTTTTTGATTGCTCGACATTTCAGGCTCCCGGGGGTGGTTGATTTCGTAGCAGGTTCGGACGAAACTGCAGGCCAAGTCAACACAGTGAAAGTCAACATGATCGTATCAGGTGGAAAATCAGTCTACGGGGCTAAAGTCGGCATCTTAATGTTAGAGGCGCAATTCCCACGTATTGTTGGCGATATGGGGAATGCTCTGACCTGGAGGTTTCCAGTACGCTATAAAGTTGTGCGCGGGGCCTCACCAGATCGGGTTGTCCGCCAAGGTGCAACCGGGTTGTTTGATGACTTCCTTGCGGCAGGACAAGAATTAGTCGCTGACGGTGTTGAAGTGATCACCACAAATTGTGGTTTTTTATCCTTGTTTCAGGATGACCTAGCCGCAGCACTGGATGTACCTGTGGCGACGTCATCGATGATGCAAGCAGCGCAAATTCAAGCCATGTTACCAAGCGGTAAAAAAGTGGGAATATTGACAATCTCGATTGAAACCCTGACCCAGAAACACTTGTCTGCCGCAGGTGTCCCAGAAGGGACGCCAATCGCAGGCGTTGCTCCGAACTGCGAGTTTCAGCGGGTGATATTGAATGATGAATTGCACCTAGATGTTGACAAGGCCGAAGCAGATATGGTTGCCGCAGCTAAAGCGTTTCACGCTGACCATCCTGATCTTGGTGCACTTTTATTTGAATGTACGAACATGCCGCCTTACGCTGCGGCGGTCCGTGCCGCGACAGGACTTCAAGTGTTTTCTATTGTTGATTTTGTGAATTGGTTTCAGGGCAGCACAAATGGAATGCCGAGTAATTCATAGGGATATGGCTCAATATTCAAACATTTTATTTTCATAATTTGCACGTCTCGCGCGGCGTGCCGAGCGTTGAAAGTGCCGTAGGCACCTTGGCTAATGGCTGAAGTTTTAACTCAAAAGGTATGCGCAATTAGCTCCCCACCTATTCGCGAAAGCCACTTTTAATTATAGCTATTTCTTGGTCAATCATAAAGCTGGGTCAAAACTCGAATTTGGCACCGGCTGCACCGGTATATAGTGTCGTCTTGGGGGCTAATTTTTCCGATCAGGTATGATATTTTTCTCTGCAAACCTATCTAATACTGCTTTATCTTCAGATTTTTCAAAAGCCCAAGTGACACTCATTACCTTAGGTGTTCAGTCCCGGCATCTGGTGGATCGGATTGAAGATGTATTGATCCGGCTCAGATATTCAGGTGTTCAGACTTTGCAGATATATTCGTAAGATATGAAGCCACTGCGTGTCTTGAGCCAGCGCGCCTAGTTGTAGGTATCAACAAAATCGCTGAGGTGCGTTTGCGGTTGGATATGGCTTTTGTAGTGATGCCGCTTGACGGCCCTGGCTTTGATTGTGCGGTTCATGCGGTCAACTTGCCCACGTGTCCAAGGGTATGCTGGCTGGGTTAGCCGATGGCCAATGCCATTTTCGGTGCAGATTTTGTCGACCCGTATGGGTCGGGAATAGGGCGTGTTGCGGCGGCGTGGCTGCTCACAAAATTGGATGCCGTAACACCTTCGGAATGATGCTGGTTGAGAGGCTATGACCGCCTGCGCATCCCCCAAATAGCGCAGCAGGTGGTCATCGTCTTGCCTCAGGTCCCTACAGTGGTTTTTGCAACAAACCACACCGTAAAGCAGACCGACCGTGACCGGGATTGTTATTGCACAAGATGCCCCAGTTTGAGTGGCCATCGACATCGCCAAAGCACGGCACGAAGTTTTGACAGCCATCCCAGGCAAAAAGCGCCGCCGCCGTTTGACTG
>Ga0115565_10001839_pt1 | contig 16992 bp, 12 predicted proteins | sample COGITO_mtgs_1105_FD_87199 | JGI IMG/M metagenome (GOLD analysis project Ga0115565, IMG submission 87199) | Pelagic marine microbial communities from North Sea - COGITO_mtgs_110530 | ecosystem: Environmental > Aquatic > Marine > Epipelagic | place: Germany:Helgoland, sampling site Kabeltonne... | reverse complement strand
TAAAGTTAGCTAGTAAACCGTACCAGTTGTGAGAGTTTACAGATGCTCTTCTAGTAATACCGTTTGTGTTATTCTCGTTTGGATTGGTATCGCTGTTATTTACGTATAAACCATCGATAGTTGCTCTAGGAGTATCGCTAAAATCTTCTACTAATTGTCCGCTATTATAAGCTACTATATCATCTACACGAATTAAACCATCTGCTGTTCTAGGTAAACGAAACTGTCTTTGACCATTTATTTCGCCAATTTCTCCTGTACCGCCACCACGACCAAAAGAAGCATAGGTAGAAGTTTCTAACTTAGATTTATCACTTAATTCCCACGTCCAGCTTAAACTAAGTACTGGCTTATGATAAAAGTTTCTTCTAAAACTAAACTCTTCGCCATTTAAGAATCCCCAATCTTCGTTGTATCTTCTGTTTGGCTCGCCGTCTCCGTTACCATATTCGATTTGGTTTTTTATAGAAACAGCACGGTCTCTTTGGTGGTGCCACTGTGGCGCACCTGTTACCATAAATTCTAAACTGTGCTTTTCTGTGGTATACCCTAAGCCTATGTAATAGTTTGCAGCTTCAAAATCTGAACCGTCTATATACATACTACCGCCCGTTCTACTAATTAACATAGATGCAGAAAGTCCGTTTTCTAATAAACCAGTTGAATAAGAAGCAGATGTTTTTAAGAAATCATCATTCCCTAAAGTAGCAGCAAAAGAACCACCTTCTTCATTTTGAGAAGTTTTAGTCACCACATTAATAGTACCCCCTACAGAAGATACCGCAAGTTTAGAAGAACCCAAACCACGTTGTACCTGTAATGCAGAAGTAACTTCAGACAAACCTGCCCAGTTACTCCAGTATACTTGACCATTTTCCATATCATTAACGGGAATACCGTTAATCATTACCGCAGAGTTATTAGTATCAAAACCACGAATATTTATACGTGCATCTCCAAAACCACCACCGGTTTTAGTAGCGTATATAGAAGGTGTTGTATTCAAAATCTCTGGAAATTCCTGAGATCCTAATTTCATTTCAATTTCGGCCGCTTTAATTGTAGATACAGCTACGGGCGTTTTTCTATCCTTTGCTAAATCTTGCACTCCTAAAACAACAACGCCGTCCAGTGCTTCTGCACTTGGCACTAAAGTTATAGCTCCTATAGCACCTGATTTTGTATAAGAAACATTTTCTTTAACAAAGCCGATGTAAGAAACCACTAGTGTTCCTGTAGCTTGTGCTACATTAATACTAAAATTACCATCAAAATCTGTAATTACACCAGTGTTAGTTCCTTTCACCATAATAGACGCACCTGGTAATACATCTCCTGTTTCTCCATCCACAACACTACCTGTAATCGTGCCTTGTGAAAATGCCAATGCCACCACTAAAAAAGCTGCAAAAGCCAAATACATTTTTTTCATTTTCTGAGTGTTAGTTAATTTTTAACGCATTGCAAAAATCCAGTATTTTTGAACCTCATGTGTTAAGGCAACGTTAAATCAACACCTCTTTACTAAAGAGGTGTTGATAACTAATACACTCACGAAAAGCTGTTACAGTCAAGAAAAGAGCATCATATGTATTATGCTTCTTAACTCTTAAAATATTGAAGAAGTTGTATTGTAGAGCCATCATGATTACCAATTTCGGAATCTTCTAACTCTTTTAATATTGTACCTGCCAATTGCTTTCCTAGTTCCACACCCCACTGATCAAAACTAAAAATATTCCAGATGATGCCTTGTACAAATATTTTATGCTCATACAGTGCAATAAGCGCACCTAAAGAGGCTGGTGTTAAGCTGTCTATTAATAAAGAGTTTGTTGGGTTGTTTCCTTTAAAAACTTTGTAGGGTGCTAACTTTTCTATTGCTGCTGTAGAAAACCCTTTGGTTTCTAATTCTGACTTTACAGTTTGCAAGGTCTTCCCATTCATTAGCGCCTCTGTCTGTGCAAAGTAATTCGCCATTAGTTTATTGTGATGTTCCTTATCATCAAACAAGGATTGTTTAAATCCTATAAAATCTGTTGGTATTAACTTTGTCCCTTGGTGCATTAACTGAAAAAATGCATGTTGTGAGTTTGTTCCTGGCTCACCCCATATAATTGTTCCTGTCTCATAAGATGTTACGTTTCCGTTTCTATCTACGCTCTTGCCGTTACTTTCCATAATTCCTTGTTGTAGGTAGGCAGAAAAGCGACTTAAATATTGCGTGTACGGAATGATAGCTTCGGTCTCTGCTTTATGAAAATTATTGTACCAGATACTTAACAGTGCCATCATTACAGGCATATTATCTTTAAAATCTGTTTCTTTAAAGTGCTTGTCCATTTTGTTAGCACCTCCTAATAGCGCATCAAAATTATCATAGCCTATAGCCAATGCTATGGAAAGTCCTACGGCACTCCACAAAGAAAATCTACCGCCTACCCAGTCCCACATAGGAAATACCTGATCTTGCACGATACCAAATGCTTCAATACTTTTCGTATTTGTAGATACCGCAGCAAAATGCTTGGCAATAGCTGCCTGACTAGCGTGCTGTAAAAACCATTCTTTTATGGTGGTTGCATTACTTAATGTTTCTTGTGTTGTAAATGTTTTTGAAACGATAACAAATAAGGTAGTTTCTGGGTCTAGATCTTTTAAGATTTCATGTACATGATCTCCATCTACATTGCTTACAAAAGACATTTTTAAATGATTCCCATAAAACTTTAAACCTTCTGTAACCATGGCCGGCCCTAAATCTGAGCCACCAATACCTATATTCACAACATGCTCAAAAGATTTGCCCGTGTAGCCCTTCTTCTCTCCACCAATAATAGCATTTGTAAAGTTCTTTATGTCTTTTTTTACAGCATACACCTCTGGTATTACGTTATTACCATCTACCTCATATACCTCAGTTTCCTCGGCTCTTAGGGCTGTATGCAATACTGCGCGTTGTTCTGTTTCGTTTATAGCTTCTCCACTATAAAATGCAGTTATTGCTTCTTTTAGCTTTATTTCCTCTGCTAATTGTAAGAGCAATTGCTTTGTTTCTTCTGTAAGGTGATTTTTAGAATAGTCTAATAAAAAATCATCCCATTTTATAGTAAATTTTTCCGCCCGCTTTGCATCCTTACTAAAAAGCTCTTTTAAGTCTAATGCTCCTGTTGCTTCAAAATGTGCTGTTAACTGCTTCCAAGCTGTTGTTGTTGTTGGATCTATATTTGGTAATGCCATATTACTTTAATTTTAAAATTATCTTTTTACTCTGCTAAAATCTGATAGGATAAACAATCTAATTGTTCTTTCTTTGGGGCGATATATTTCATGTATGTTGTCCTTAGCGAATCTGCTAAAGGCTCTGCTGTTGGTAATTTTTCCCGTAAAGGATCTACTTGCGCATCATTTTTCCAAAAACGATAACATACATGTGGGCCGCCCGTGTTTCCTGTCATCCCTACCCAACCAATAACATCGCCTTGTCGTACAAATGCTCCCTTCTTCACTTTCTGTTTTCTCATATGTAGGTACTGAGTACTGTATGTAGCGTTATGCCTAATTTTAACATAGCGCCCATTGCCACCCGCTCTAGTAGAAGCTACCACCGTACCATCTGCGGTTGCAATTATAGGCGTGCCTACAGGTGCTGCATAATCTGTACCCTTATGTGGTCTTCTTTTAAATCCGTAGAAGGCAATACGCCTATTTAAATTATATCTAGAAGAAACGCGATAACCAAATTTAATAGGTGCTCTTAAAAATGTACTCCGCAAATTATTGGCATCTTGGTCATAATAATCATCTATAGATTTTAAAGAATCTCCTCTGTAAGGAAATGCGTATATTGGCACTCCTCTATGTTCAAAATAGGCTGCGCTCACTTCTCCTGTACCTGCATAAATGCTATCGTTTATATATCTTTCCTCATAAATTACCTTGAACTTATCTCCCTTTTCCAATTGAAAGAAATCTATTGTCCAAGCATAAATTTCAGATAGTTTGATGGTCATAGCATAATCCACCTCTAATTTATCTAAAGATTCTGAAAGGCTATTTTCAATGATGCCTGCCACTTCTCTCTGAATAGTTTTTATCTTCTTTTTACTGGTGTAGGCATTTACGGAATCTCTAAGATCTACAACAGTATATTTAATTCTATCATTCTCATAGATAAAAAACTCCGTGTTTTGGAGGGTATCTTTAGATTTTAAAAGAATGTAAGGCCTGCCTACTTGTATTCTCTTTACATCAAAAGTGTCTTTAAAAAAGTCTACCACCCTAGCCACTTTTGGGTACGGCACCTTATTTTCTATCATAAGTTTACCAAAGCTATCGCCACTTTTTATAGTGTCATACACAATGCTATACTTCTTAAAATCTAAACCAAATTGTTTTATTATTGGGGCAAGTACTATAGCTTTCGGAATCTTTACTTTCTCTTTTTTTTGTTCCGTTTTACAAGATACAACCAAGCTAAAAATCAATATAATACTAAAAAATGTACGCATAAAAAACACTTATTTCTTATTCGGATTTAAAATATGTTCTACCCATTGTTTGCCCCACGCATCTAATTCCGCAGGCGTATGAATGTCTGGGAAGAATACAATTTTCTGAAAGCTAGGTGGTAGATACTCTTTCCAATTAGTGCCGCCCGTGGAAGGCACTTCTCCAGTTTCATTCTTGAGGTACCTATGCGCGGAACCCATGTGCATTAACTGCCAATTAATATTTGCATTGATGTCTAAGGCCTTTAAAGCTTTTAGGAGTTTAGGATCTTCCTTTTCCGCTGATGATAATGCTAAGTATTTATGGTATAAGGTTTGCCCTTTTACTTGTTTTGCTATTCGGACTAGTCTGGGTGTGTACCTTAACTCAAACTGCTCTAAGGTTAAGGTTTTTTCACCCGTATCTTTATCAGTTGCTCCTTTCTTCCAATAGATTTGCTCGTATAACGTTTCTATGCTGTCCGCTTTACTATACTTTTCTCGTGTTGTTGGATGCACTAAGTGCTCTAATGGTGTGGCGTATAATTCTATCATCCTAAATTGAGCAGACTGGAAACCACTTGCTGGCAATAATGCCATTCTGTATTGTAAGAATTGCGCTCGTTCCATACCCTTAATCATAATACCAAAAGAGGATATAAGCACGGTATAGTAACTATTTATACGCTTTATCTTTTCTGTAAAGAAAGAAAGTTTGGGTGATGATTCTTCAACAAGTTGCTTCTGCTCATGAAGAATTAATTTAAAATACAGTTCTGTTATTTGGTGATACATGATAAATATCTCCTCGTCTGGAAAATGTGTTTTGGGCACTTGAAGACTTAACAATGTATCTAAATGAATATAATCCCAATAGGTAAGATACCGTTGGTGTAAAAGACCATCTAAATAAGCATTTATATCCTGTCCAGAATCTTTGTATTTATTTTCAAGCTTTAAAATTTGGGAATCTATATGCTCCTTATTCTTCATCTTCTCTTAATCCATTATAATCTTAAACTGATGTTTTAAACCACTATAGCCATCTAAATCTGCATGTATAGCGCCTACTGCTAAATCTGCTTTTATACGTATGGGTATTCTATTAGCATCATTAGAAACCCAAAGAGATAGACTTTCCTTCTCTTTAAATATACGCCCAGATTGTACCAGGGGTCTAAATTTTAAGCATTCTACTTTGCCAAATTTTGATTTTATAACTTCTTTACCTAAGTACTTTAGTTTAAAGTCAAAAATACCATCATCATCATACAGCACTTTTAGCGTTATAGCCTTACCAACTTCCAAATCTGCTACTTCATGGTTATTTCTTAAATAATAAAATGCAGAAATAAGATCTTGAACTTTAGGCTCTAATGCGAAATTAGACTTTTTATCGTTTTTTTTATCATGAAGTAAGGCTTTGTCTAGCTTGTAGTCAAAATTTATAACAACATCTTTTTTATAACCACCTTCATTAATTTTTCTAACAAATCTATAGGGTTTTCCACTTTCAATATCAAAATAACTTTCATAGGTATCATCTACCTTAAAAAACCAACTGGCTATTCCTGTAGTTTCTCCATGTCCTTTAACATGTAATAGCGGCCTACCATCTATGGTAGCATTATTTATCTGCAAGGTAGCATAACTAGCATTTAAAGGACCATAATGCATTCTGAATTTCAACCATTCTCCTGCGCCAAAAGTGGTAGAGGGCTCCTGGGCTATTAACGTTGTTACGATCAAAATATAGAAAAGTGTGCTTATCTTTCTCATAACCTTCTATTTAGAGTGAAATTAACGAATGAACTTTAATACTCCTTACTACTACTAAACAAAGTTCATTCCAAAAAAACGGAAAACAAAAAAAGCCTGGTTAAAAACCAGGCTTTTTTTTAAATAACCAACCAAACTTTAAATTATGAAAAATCTTACTTAAAATTATAAGGAAACCACCCCTTACACTGTTAAAGTAAATATTACTTTCTGTTGCAGTATTAGCTTTAACGTTCTTTAACGCGGCTATTAACAGTACTTTATCATTTAGGATCGTTTTTAAGATTTAATTAAGAAATGTGGGTGCAATAATTGATCTTGGGTTGGATGTGTGTGGTGTTAAAACCAATATCCTATGCTAAAAAATACGTTTGGCTTTTTAACTTCTGGAGACCAAGTATAGATTACTTCTACAGGGCCTATGAAAGATTCCCAACCATAGCCAATACCATACCCAGAGAAATCTGGAAGCTCAAACCAATCTCCTGTTCTAAAAATATCATCTGCTACATTGGCATAATTTGCAGTGAAGAGTGCATGGTGCCTAGAGGAAAATTTGTAATCTATACGGCTGTACGCCTTAACAAAGCTATTACCTGATAAGCTTAAAAAATCATATCCGTAGAAGGGCATAATGTTGTTAATAAAACTCGCACCATAACCACCCAGCAAAAAATCGAACGTTGTTACTTTAGAGGTTCCTAGCTTAAAACCACCCGACGTCTCTAAGTTTAAAGATACATTTTTGAACAACGGTACCGCCATGCCTATTTTGGCTTTAGATACAGAAAGATCTTTAAAATTATTATTAAAGTCAGACGATACTAAATAGTAATGAAGATCTCCTTCAAAATAAAGTCCTTTTGTTGGAAAGTATTTATCATCGTAGGTGTCTAATTTCAAATCACTAAAAACGCTATAGAAGTTACTTTTCTCAAAAAAAGTTCTGCCCGAAGAATCATTACCTGCGGTTGTATTCGTATTTGTTAATGTTCTTGTGCTATACTTTATCAATTTATGCTCTGCGCCAAGGGTAAAAGCAAACTCTTCCTTTATTACGGTCTGCAAATACACTTGATTTGTTACATCTGTAACGTCTAAATTTATATTGCTAACGCTTATCTCTTCTGGCACGTCATAATTGTCTTCAATAATGCTAAAATCTATTTCTTTTTTAAAATCATTAAATCTAGAATTTAATCCGAAGCTCCAGTAGGTTCCTTTATCTATATAGTACTGAAAATTGTATCTGAGATTATCGCCTACTATAAAATCCATAGAAACAGTATCATCATTCCACAATACATTTCTCTTTGTAATATTTAGTAAAGCAGCAGTTTTATAGAGATTGTCATAATGTGCGCTTAACTTAATAAAGGAAGTGTTTACGGGTTCATCTAATCTTAAAATTAAGTCCTCTTCTGTACCATTAGCTACTAATTTATAACGGTTTGTTCCAAAATTTCCAGTTGCGCTTAGGTTGCTTATTCCTTGTTGTAATTTTGTAAAGGTTATAGGCCTGCCTAAACTAAAGCGTAATTTACCTTTCACATACCCTCTTGTATGTGAGTTATTGCCGCTTATTAATAGGCGATCTATGGCAATAGTATCTTCTAATTTTAATCCTTTTACAATAGTACGCTCCCTATTAGACTGGTTAGCAATAGCTCTTAATTCGTTCCATTGCTCCTTTGCTGCAATTGCTCCTTTCTCTATAATTTTATCTGCTTTATTAAATTCTATTACAGTATAATCTTTTATATCTGGCTTTATATATACAGCGGTTTTAGCAGCCTTACCTACCATGTCCGCTACTGTTTTAAAGTTGTTTATTTGTAATAAAATTTCGGTTGCAGAGAGCAAAGTTTCTCCTTTTGCCAAGCCATGCTGCACATCTACCCCGATTATGATATCCGCCCCCATACTCCTCACTTTCTCTACAGGATAATTATTAGACACCCCGCCATCTATCAACAACCGCCCATTAATACTAAAAGGCTCAAAAAGAGAAGGTAGTGTACCGCTTGCTAATACGGCTTCTGGCAAATAGCCTTTATCCAATACTACTTCTTTTCCTGTTTCTACGTCTGTAGCTATGCATGCAAACGGAATTGGAAGTTTTGAGAAATCCTTAACGTCTTTTACGTGGTATAAAAGCCTTGTCAACTCATTATAAATATTTTGACCTCCTGAAAATGCCGTAGGCACGCTAATTTTAAATTTATTAAAAGGCAATGTTAGCGCGTACCGCTCCGAATTATCTTTCTCGTAAAATGTTTTTGCGCTTCTTGGGACTTTGTCTTGTATCAGTTTTAGAAAATTGGTAACTCTAAACATGGAGTCTAACTGACTAGCCGTATAGCCAGAGGCGTAAAGTGCACCTACAATAGCACCCATACTTGTACCGCTAATGTAATCTACTTCTATACCAGCTTCTTCTATTACTTTCAAAACTCCAATGTGTGCCAAACCTTTAGCCCCGCCACCGCTTAACACTAGCCCTATTTTATGGTCTTCTTTAATTGTGGCATTCTGTGCTAACGAGTTATAATATCCCATTAAAAACACTACGGCTAGTACGTAGATTTTTTGATACAATGGCTTCTTAGCTTTAATGAAAAGTTCCATAAATTTTATTTGCCTTAGACACGCCCACCGCTTCTATAAGATGCTCTATTGTCGCTTCTTTTATTCGCTTTACCGACTTAAATCTTTTTAAGAGATCTTTTGCTGTCTTCTCTCCTATACCAGCTATCTCTTCTAATTCTGAGCTTATAGCACCTATACTTCGCTTATTTCTATGAAAATTGATACTAAAACGGTGCGCCTCATTTCTTGCTTGCTGAATAATTTTAAGACTTTCTGATTTTTTATCTAAGTACAAAGGCACAGAGTCCCCTGGAAAGTATATTTCTTCTAAGCGCTTTGCTATTCCTATAATAGCTATTTTTCCTCTAAGCCCTAAAATATCCAGACTTTTTACCGCAGAAGATAGTTGTCCTTTACCACCATCTATTACTATAAGCTGTGGTAACGGTTCTGCTTCTTCCAGTAATCTTTTATAACGCCTAAAAACAACTTCTTCCATAGAGGCAAAATCATCTGGACCTATTACTGTTTTAATATTATAATGGCGGTAATCTCGCTTAGATGGTTTACCGTCTTTAAAAACAACACAAGCCGCCACTGGGTTGGTGCCCTGTATGTTACTATTATCAAAACATTCTATGTGGCGTGGCTCTGCTGAAAGTCTTAAATCTTTCTTCATTTGCCCCATAATTCTATTCGTATGCCTGTCTGGATCGATGATTTTAATTTGATTGAAACGTTCTCTCTTAAAGAACTTTGCATTCCGTTCAGACATTTCTAGAATTCGCTTCTTATCTCCTAACTTAGGAATAGAAACGAGCACTCCAGGCGGCACGGTGGCTCTAAAGGGGAGGTATATTTCTTTGGAGTCTGACTTGAAGCGTTGTCTTATTTCAACTATAGCTAATTCTAATAAATGAACATCATCTTCATCTAATTTCTTTTTAATTTCCATCGTATGAGAACGGACAATAGAACCATGCGATAACTGAAGGAAATTGACGTAAGCAAACGACTCATCAGATATGATTGAGAATACATCTACGTTGCTTATTTTAGGATTTACTACAGTAGATTTTACTTGGTAATTTTCTAATACATGAATCTTCTCTTTTATTTTCTGCGCTTCTTCAAAACGCATTTCTATAGCTAATTGCTTCATCTGCCCTTTGAAATACTGTAACGAAGATTTAAAATTTCCTTTCACTATTTCTCGTATATCGGCAATTTGCCTATCATATTCCTGTACGGATTGCAAACCTTCGCAAGGACCTTTACAATTACCTAAATGGTACTCCAAACAGACTTTATACTTCCCTTGATCTATTTTTTCGTCGGATAAATCATAATTGCAGGTACGCAGCGGATATACGCTTTTTATAAGGTCTAAGAGCACCCTTACTGTTTTCATACTCGTATAGGGTCCATAATATTCAGAGCCATCTCTAATAACTCTTCTTGTTGGGAATAGTCTAGGAAAACGTTCGTTTTTAAGGCAAATCCATGGGTAGGACTTATCATCTTTTAGCAGTACATTGTATCGTGGCTTATATTCTTTTATAAGATTATTTTCCAATAATAAGGCGTCTGATTCTGTAGCAACTACAATATGCTTTATTTTACAGATTTTCTTTACCATTACACGGGTCTTACCATACTCGTGTTTTTTGGTAAAATAAGAGGTGACGCGTCTTTTTAGATTCTTTGCTTTGCCTACATACAATATCACGTCATCAGAATCATAAAACTGATATACCCCAGGATCTGTAGGTACGGTACTTAGCTGAACTTCAATGGGTACTGGAGACATGAGAAATATTAAGTAGTTGGTAGGCGTTGTGCAGGTTGAAATTACTTCGTTTTTCTAAAACCTTGAGTACAAATAGGCACTTTAACGTATTCATTACATTATTTCTATATATTAATGAAGTGTGATATAGCTATACAATGTATGCTCAATTTTTTAGTGAGCATAGCAAGTTCTAGATATAGCTAGCTCGCCTTTAAAGGAATGCACTCTGAAACTCTGATCCATCACGTGCCTCAAGACAAATATTTTGTCGCAGTTTAAAGCTCATGGCTCAATATTCGATAGATAATAATCTTATAAATTAAAGGGAATCTAAAAAAATCGAATAATAAAAAAGGACTGCAACATGCAGTCCTTTTTTATTATTATGAAAATTTATATCCTGCTAAATATCGAAACCTAGATTAACTGCTAATTTTTTAGCTATCAGCCCATTAACTCGCGCTTTTAACTCTGGTATGCGCACGCTTTCTAATACATTATTAGCAAATGCATACATGAGTAGCGCTCTTGCTTCCTTTTTAGGAATACCTCTAGACTGCATGTAAAACAGTGCATCCTCGTCTAACTGACCTATAGTACAACCGTGCGAACATTTTACATCATCTGCAAAAATCTCTAACTGTGGTTTTGTATTTATAGTTGCCTTGTCACTAATTAGGATATTATTATTCTGTTGGAACGCATTGGTCTTTTGAGCAAGCTTGTCTACTATTATTTTACCATTAAAAACACCTGTAGCGCTGTCACCATAAATACCTTTATAATCTTGGTGACTTTCACAATTTGGCTCTATATGGTGTACTAAGGTATGATGGTCTACGTGTTGTTTTTTATTTAGAATAGTAACTCCTTTCATCACAGAGTCCATATATTCTCCGTTTTGATAAAAATTAAGATTGTTACGTGTTAGCTTACCACCAAAGGAAAATGTATGCACACTTACATTACTTTTGCTCTGCTGATCAACGTATGTATTATCTATTAATGATGCGGTGCTAGCATCATCTTGAATTTTATAATAATCTACAATTGCACTGGTAGCCGCAAAAATCTCTGTTACCGCATTGGTCAAAATTTGGTTGCCTGTTAAACTTTGGTGGCGTTCTATAATTTGCACCTCAGCATTCTCTTCAACTACGATTAAATTTCTGGGTTGCAGGATTAAAGAAGCTTCATTACCTGTAGCAAAATTTAAGATTTCAATTGGCTTCTTCGGCATCTTGTTTTTAGGAATGTAGATATAAGCACCTTCCTTACTAAATGCTGTATTTAAAGTAGTTAAAGATTCATCCTTAGAAGCTATTTTATTAAAATAAACATCTATAACCTGAGCATACATAGGTTTTGTAAGCGCTGCACTTAATAGGCATACATCTACACCATCGTGCGTAGTCTCTGAAAGATGTGAGCTATACACGCCATCTATAAATACAATTTTGTAGGTATCTATATCATGTATAAAGTACTTTTTTACGTCTTTATATTCAATATCAACATCTCCTTTAGGAAAAATACTAAAATCTACTTTCTGAATATTATTTAAGGAAGTATACTTCCAAGCTTCTTCTTTTTTAGAAGGAAAACCTTTTAACTCAAAATTCTTAATAGCCGCAGATCTAATGTTATGAACAGCGTGCTCTACGTCTACATTATCTTCAAAAGCTATGAAAGAGGATAGTAATTTATCTTTTAATTCCATTTTAATACATTTAAATACTACAGCTACTTTACAAGCACTGAGAAATTAGTTACTAAGATTTTTACTAGACGGCAGCTTCTTGCTTTATCCAATCGTATCCTTTTTCTTCTAACTCCATAGCTAGCTCTTTACCTCCAGATTTTACAATCTTCCCATTGTGCAATACATGTACAAAATCTGGCACTATATAGTCCAATAATCTTTGATAATGTGTAATTACTATTACAGCGTTGTCTTTGCTCTTTAACTTGTTAACTCCGTTTGCTACAATTCTTAAAGCATCTATATCTAAACCTGAATCTGTTTCATCTAGAATGGCTACTTTAGGCTCTAACATTGCCATTTGAAAAATCTCGTTTCTTTTTTTCTCACCACCAGAAAAACCCTGATTTAAAGAACGAGATAAGAATTTCCTATCAATCTCTAAAAGCTCTGCTTTTTCACGAATAAGCTTAAGCATTTCGTTTGCAGGCATATCCTTTAACCCTCGTGCTTTTCTAGACTCGTTTATAGCTGTTTTAATAAAATTTGTTACAGATACTCCAGGAATTTCTATAGGGTATTGGAAAGACAAAAACACTCCTTTGTGTGCTCTTTCTTCTGGGGAAACATCTTCTAAATCTTCTCCTTCTAAAACAACAGATCCTTTGGTAACTTCAAACTCTTCTTTACCAGCTATAACAGAGGCTAAAGTACTTTTTCCCGAACCATTGGGACCCATAATGGCATGTACCTCACCCGCTTTTACTTCTAGGTTTATACCTTTTAATATTTCCTTATCAGTTATTTGAGCGTGTAAATTTTTAATCGTTAACATTGGCTGTTATTTTAAATAGTTAAGATGCAGTGAACATCTTGTTACGTTTTAATTGTTTGAAATAATTTGATCTCTTTGTCTAAAAATCTATAAGAAATTATTGATGTCCTTTAAAAAGTCTGCAGTCGCCATAACGCAACCGCCAAAATATTAGCATCTAACTTAATCTTATAGTTTCTAGATTATCCTACGGAACCTTCTAAACTAATTTCCAATAATTTTTGTGCTTCCACAGCAAACTCCATTGGTAATTTATTAAGTACTTCTTTACTAAAACCATTTACAATTAAAGCAATAGCCTTTTCTGTGTCTATACCTCTTTGGTTGCAATAAAAAATCTGATCCTCTCCAATTTTACTAGTAGTAGCTTCATGCTCTACTTGCGCTGTTTTATTTTTTGCTTCTATATACGGGAAGGTATGCGCACCGCACTCGTTACCCATTAGAAGTGAATCACATTGAGAGAAGTTACGAGCATTTTCAGCCCTAGAGCCAATACTCACTAAACCTCTATAACTGTTCTGAGACTTACCAGCAGAGATACCTTTAGAAATTATAGTGCTCCTAGTATCTTTACCAAGGTGAATCATTTTTGTACCCGTATCTGCCTGCTGAAAATTATTAGTAACAGCAATACTGTAAAATTCACCAATAGAATTATCACCCTTTAAAATACAAGAAGGATACTTCCATGTAACAGCAGATCCTGTCTCTACTTGGGTCCAAGATATTTTAGCATTGTTCTCACATATTCCTCTTTTGGTTACAAAGTTATACACCCCGCCTTTACCCTCTTTACTGCCTGGGAACCAATTTTGCACGGTAGAATATTTTATTTCAGCATTATCCATTGCAACCAGCTCTACCACTGCCGCATGTAATTGATTTTCATCTCTAGACGGCGCTGTACAACCTTCTAAATAACTAACATAACTACTTTCATCTGCTATCACTAAAGTACGCTCAAATTGACCTGTACCTCCTTCGTTAATTCTAAAATAGGTAGACAATTCCATTGGACAACGTACTCCTTTTGGAATGTAACAAAAAGAACCATCTGTAAATACCGCAGAGTTTAAAGCGGCGTAAAAATTATCTCTTTTAGGAACTACCGTTCCCATATATTTCTTTACTAACTCTGGATGTTTTTGTATAGCCTCTGAAATAGGCATAAAAATAATACCCTTTTCACCCAATGTTTTTTGAAAAGTAGTAGCTACAGAAACAGAATCTACTACAATATCTACTGCTACATTTTGCAATTTCTTCTGCTCATCTACAGAGATACCCAGTTTCTTATACATGGATAAAAGCTCTGGATCTACATCATCTAATGTCTTATTAGGATCTGCTTTTTTAGGAGCAGAGTAATAACTTATTGCCTGAAAATCTGGTTTCTCATAATGAACATTTGACCAGTCTGGTTCTTCCATTTTTTCCCAAATACGGTAAGCATCTAAACGCCAGTCCGTCATCCATTCCGGCTCTTCTTTTTTCTTAGAAATAGCACGCACGATGTCTTCACTTAAACCTTTAGGAAATGTCTCAGATTTTAAGTCAGTATAAAATCCGTACTCATATTCTTTGGTTTCTAACTCCTTCTTTAATTCCTCTTCTGTATATGCCATGTCCTACGTATCTATTAAATTATAAAGAAAAACTCTCGCCGCAACCGCAGGTTCTTTGCGCATTGGGGTTATTAAATACAAACCCTTTGCCATTAAGTCCGCCAGAATATTCTAATATTGTTCCTACTAAATATAGAAAACTCTTTTTATCTACTATAATGCGAACATCATTATCTTCAAAAACCTTATCGCTTTCTGTCATTTTATTATCAAAATCTAATTCATAAGACAATCCGCTGCAACCACCACTTTTTACGCCTACTCTTACGTAATCTTTAGCCGCGTCAAAACCGCCTTCTGTCATAAGATTTATGACTTTTACCTTTGCCGTTTCTGATACTTGAATCATTTAATTTGTGGATTTTAATACAGTACAAATATACGCTATAAGTAAGTTTTTACCATAGAAGCCAACATTAATATAACGTATTCTAAAATAGGCTTGTCTTATGGTGTGCGATGGCTGTAGTTGTTTAAAAAATTTAAACTCCATTACCTAATTGTTCTTCTATTTAACATCTACATAAAACCTTCACTACTATGCGAAAGACACAACATAACCTATCTTACCTAAGACTTCGCTTCCTGAAGTAATTTTTTATAGTTGGCAGCTAATAACTGGAAAATAAATTATTACTAAAACTCAAAATTAGATTGCTTAAGATAGCAGCAAAACCCTATATTTTTATAATAACTTCATACATTTGCCCTATGCTAGCAGACAAAAATAACGATAGTACCTCTCTAGAAAAACTAGGAGAATTTGGGTTGATAAACCACCTAACAAAAAGCTTTGAACTAAAAAATAAAACTACCATAAAAGGCATTGGCGATGATGCTGCTGTACTAGATCTTAGTGAAGGAAAAACGCTTGTTACCACCGATTTTTTGATAGAAGGTATTCATTTTGACCTTAGTTACATGCCCCTAAAGCACCTTGGCTACAAAGCAGTTATGGTAAATTTGAGTGATGTATATGCTATGAATGCTACCGTTACCCAAATAACTGTTTCTATTGCAGTCTCTAACCGTTTTCCTCTAGAAGCTTTAGAAGAATTATATGAGGGTATTCATTTAGCCTGCGACAAACATAAAGTGGATTTAATAGGTGGCGATACTACCTCTTCTAAAACAGGTATGATGATTAGTATTACTGCCATTGGTACAGCTCAAGAAGATAAAATTGCGTACAGATCTGGGGCAAAGATGAATGATCTACTGGTAGTATCTGGTGATTTGGGAGGCGCGTACATGGGACTGCAAATTTTAGAACGAGAGAAAGCAGTATTCAAGGTGAACCCTAATAGCCAACCAGATTTAGAACCTTACTCTTATGTTGTAGAACGACAATTAAGACCAGAAGCCAGAAAAGATATCGTATCACTCCTAAATACGCTCGACGTGAAGCCAACCGCAATGATTGATATTAGTGATGGACTTTCTTCCGAAATTCTTCACATTTGTAAAAATAGTAACGTTGGATGTAATCTTTTTGAAGAAAAAATTCCTTTAGACCCTACAGTAATTTCTTGTTGCGAGGAGTTTAAAGTAGATAGTACCACTATTGCACTAAGCGGAGGCGAAGATTACGAATTACTATATACTATTGATCAGAATGATTTTTTGAAGATAAAAGGGAATCCTAACTTTACAGTTATAGGACATATAACGCAACCTTCCGAAGGTTCGCATTTGATTACAAGAGGAAATACTAAAATTCCATTAACCGCACAAGGTTGGAATTCTTTCGAAAATTCTTAACCCTCCAAAGAAAAATTAAGAGCATACATTTAAACTTGTATGCTCTTAGCTATTACAATTTTAATACTGCCTATGCTGTCTTGCAGCAATATGTCTTTTTAAATAAACTTGCTCTAAAGTCTGGTTAATTCTTACTAATTCTGGCGTTAGCGTACGGCTATTATCTGTTGTCTCTACAGCCATCCGATCATTACAATCTACACATGTATAGCTTTTTAAATATGATGTAATTCTTTTAGAAATAGTATACTGGTGACCAAAAATTGTACATAGAAATTTTTTCATATTGTAGGTTTTTTTATAGAACACATCAACTCAATTTGGGAATTTTTAAATGTGTGATTTTTTAAAGCATTTTAAATATCGATAATCAAATTTACCATACTTCACCACTACTAAAAATATTATGTTGTAAG
>Ga0115565_10001837_pt1 | contig 17012 bp, 13 predicted proteins | sample COGITO_mtgs_1105_FD_87199 | JGI IMG/M metagenome (GOLD analysis project Ga0115565, IMG submission 87199) | Pelagic marine microbial communities from North Sea - COGITO_mtgs_110530 | ecosystem: Environmental > Aquatic > Marine > Epipelagic | place: Germany:Helgoland, sampling site Kabeltonne... | reverse complement strand
CTTCAACGCTAACTTTCATACCCGCCGACTCAGCGGCACAGGTCCATTCATCTGCTGCATAAAAACGGTTTACTCTGCTTGGTAGATCTAATTCGGACCACGCATTGTCAAGTTCATAAAACGAACCCTGCACCATGATCGCAAGCGTTGCATTACCACCGGTTATCAACACGCGGTTAACTTCTGACATAGCCTGTGTAGGCGAATCGAGCCATTGCAGCGCCATCGATGAGTAAACACAATCAATACTATAATCAGCAAAAGGTAAGTGCTGTGCATCAGCATTTACAAAATGAATGTTAGGGCGGCCTTTATCACCGTTGAGCAAGTCGCCGCGTTGCTTAGCAACACTGAGCATTGACCCAGAAATATCCAAGCCCCAGTAGTGTTCACATGGCGCACTTATTGAAGATAAATGAAGGCCCGTACCACAGCCAATCTCCAGACAATTAACCACGCTTGGTGTTGCTTGCAAATGCAAGGTGATAGCATGCTCAGCAACATCTTTTTGTACTAAGGCGTATTTGTCATAACGCAATGCAGCTTTGGAAAACTGCGTCGCCACTTGCCTATTCTGGGCACTTAAGTGGCTTTTTGCACTTAGCTCAAGCAATTCGGGCGTTTTCATCCTGCGACCTTCTTTTTATTGCGCTTTGGATCATCTAACAGCACTAGGCTCAATGCATCCACCAAGGCTTGAATATCTCGTGCTTGATGACTAGCACTCAAGGTAATGCGCAATCTGTCGGTATTCTTGGGAACGGTTGGTGTACGAATACAAGCGAGCCATATTCCTAGGTGTTTGAGTTGTTGCGCGCACGCTAGCGCGCGTGATGGAGAACCAACAATCACGCCTTGAATAGCAGACTGCGATGGCATTATTTCTAATCCGACGGCGTGACAGGCATCGCGGAACATTTTGATATTACCATGCAACTGTGCCCTAAGACCCGTTTCTCTTATTAGTTCAAAGCTAGTTAGGCTGGCCCTGGCCACGGCGGCTGGCAATGATGTCGAATAAATATAGTGACGAGCAAAATTAACTAAGTAATCAATCATTGTGCTTGAACCCGCGATAAATGCGCCAGAGGTACCGACTGCTTTTCCAAAGGTTCCCATGACAATATCCACGTGATCACGATGCGCGAAAGACTCATCACATGTACCCATACCGTTACCCCCTAGTACACCAATTGCATGCGCATCGTCGACCATTAGCAGCGCGTGATTTTGCGTTGATACATCTACATGGTTTTTGATATCTTGCCTGTTATTAGTGGCATCATTATGGCTGCCTCGCGCCGCCGCCACAGCGTTTGCGTGATAAATAGCAGGTATATCAGCACTATCGCCATCCATACTAAACACGCCTTCTGTTGCGACTAGTGTATCTTTCGGGGCGGTTGTGAGTAGCTTTTGAAGATGCTCATAATCATTATGTTTAAAGCGTTTAAAGCTAGCACCAGAATGTGCTGCTGCGTCGACAAAAGAAGCGTGCATAAATTTATCCGCTATTATTTGCTTGCTATCGTTGTTACGTAATGAGTCGAATCCATCCGCAAACAGAGCCTGACACAATGCTTGATTAGCCGCAAAGCCACTGCTGAACAAGATAGCTGATTGTTTGTTTAGATGTGTGCAAATGTATGCTTCTAGCTTGCTGTGCTCAATGCTGTAACCCGTCACCACAGGAGATGCGCCGCTACCCGCACCGTGCAAACTAAGCCCCTCGGCGTAACTCTGCAATACATCATCATGCTGGGATAGACCGAGGTAATCATTGCTCGCAAAATTAAGATAGTGCTGCCCATCAATCTTCAGCACCTGATGGACATTGCTGTCAACCACATTACGCTGGCGATAAAGTTCACTGGCCTTGCGATGGGCAAGGCTTTGCTGAATAAATGAAAAGGCTTTAGGAGATGTTTCCACTGCGACGTCTACCGGCAATAATTAAGGTGTTGTGTTATTTTTTTAGTTACGCATCCGCTGTCGTCTTAGCATTTGTAGACTTATATTTGGCGGCGGCATCAACAAATAGCTTGTTGTCTTGCTGCTGATTGATTTCTTCGTTTAACGCGGCTGCGTATGCCTCATCCGAATATTCTCGCGTTTGCTTTGCATTGATGCCCAATTTTTTAAACAACAAGACATCTTCATGTGTCTCAGGATTGGATGTGGTTAAAAGCTTACAACCATAAAAAATCGAATTGGCACCTGCAAAGAAACATAAAGCTTGGGTTTGCTCGCTCATGGATTCTCTACCTGCAGATAAACGTACAAATGACTGTGGCATCATGATTCGCGCTACTGCAATGGTGCGAATAAACTCAAACTCGTCGAGATCATCAACGCTATCAAGCGGCGTACCCTTAACTTTAACCAACATATTGATTGGCACACTTTCTGGCTGTTGCTGCAAATTCGCCAACTGAATTAGCAAGCTACTGCGATCATCACCTGTTTCACCCATACCGACGATCCCGCCTGCACAAACATGCATGCCCGAATCTCTTACATTTTGTAAGGTGTCTAGGCGATCTTGGTAGGTTCTAGTCGTAATGATGTCACCATAAAACTCAGGTGAAGTATCTAGGTTGTGATTGTAATAGTCCAAACCTGCTTGCTGCAGCGCAACGGCTTGCTCACGGCTTAACATTCCCAAGGTCATGCATGTCTCCATGCCGAGTTTTTTGACTTCGCGCACCATGTCAGTGACGTAGGGCATGTCACGCTCTCTTGGGTTACGCCACGCAGCGCCCATGCAAAAACGAGTAGAACCTGCCGCTTTTGCTTCTTTGGCGCGTTCAATTACCTTGCTTATTTCCATCAAACGTTCTTTTTCAAGTCCAGTGTCGTACCGCGCGCTTTGCGGGCAATACTTGCAGTCTTCGGGGCACGCACCCGTCTTGATCGAGAGCAAGGTGCTCACCTGCACATAATTAGGGTCAAAATTAGCGCGATGGATGGTCTGCGCCTGAAACAATAAATCGTTGAACGGCAGTTCATACAATGCATTGACTTGTGCCAGGGTCCAATCGCTGCGAGGCACATTAGCATCGATTGATTGAGCAGCATTGTTAGCACTCGGCATAGGACTATTAGAAGTGTTGCTTGGAGTATTATTCATAGACATTAAAACCATATTTATTGTTTGTTGTTATTGGCGTTTTGAGCGTATTTTTGTTACTCGATAAGCTTAGTCACAAACGAATCTGGCAACAACACGCTTTACTCAATATAGATTGTCCACTAGTCTATGCCGTTCCAAATTGTTGTCAATGTTAATGATTCCGAAAACTTTACTATAGGTTAAAATTTGAACAATATTGAATTTGATAGACGTCATATATGGCATCCATATACTTCTGCCATCGATCCACTACCTTGTTATGAAGTAGTGGCTGCAAATCGCACAACCCTGACGTTAGCGAGCGGCGAACAAGTCATTGACGGCATGTCATCATGGTGGGCAGCGATTCACGGTTATAATAACGACGCTTTGAACCTTGCCGCCCACAGCCAGATAGACAAGTTCTCGCACGTCATGTTCGGCGGTTTGACACATCAACCCGCCATTGATGTGTGTAAAAGTTTGATTGAAATGACGCCGGAGGGTTTAAATCGGGTGTTTTTAGCAGATTCCGGCTCTGTTTCGGTTGAAGTCGCAATCAAAATGGCATTGCAGTATTGGGCGTGTCAGGGACAACTCAACAAATCAAAACTGCTCGCGCCCCGCAATGGATATCATGGAGATACGTTTGCTGCAATGTCAGTGTGTGATCCCGTAAATGGCATGCACAGTCTATTTCAAAAATCACTTATCCAACATTTTTTTGCACCAGCACCGCAAACACGGTTTGACAGTACGTGGAACGCAGATGATGTTTTGCCAATCCGCGACATCTTAACTGAGCATCACAACGAAATCGCGGCGCTAATTTTAGAGCCTGTTGTGCAAGGGGCTGGCGGTATGCGTATATACCACCCAGAGTATCTGCGCGCGTGTCGGCAGTTGTGTGACGAATTTAATATATTGCTGATTTGCGATGAAATTGCGACTGGATTTGGTCGTACAGGAGAACTATTTGCCTGTAATCATGTTGATGTGAGGCCTGACATTATGTGCCTTGGCAAAGCACTCACTGGCGGTTACCTAACGTTAGCAGCGACATTGTGTACTGACGAAGTCGCCATTGGTGCATGCACAGGGCAGCCTGGCGTATTTATGCATGGTCCGACCTACATGGGAAATCCCCTAGCGTGTGCCGTCGCCAATGCTAGCTTAGAGATTATTAAGTCCGGTGAGTGGCGCACGCAGGTAAGCCAAATCGAAAAGCACCTAAAAAGCGAGTTACCAAAATTACTATCTTTCGACAGTGTCGCTGACGTGCGCATATTAGGTGCCATCGGCGTGGTTGAAATGAAACAAGCAGTAGATGTTGCACAAATCCAACGCGTTTTTATTGCCAATGGTGCGTGGATAAGACCCTTCGGTAAGCTTATTTATGTGATGCCGCCCTTCGTTATCTCTTCAAAGGAATTAGAGACGTTATTAACCGCTATTAAAATAGGAATTGAAAGGCTTTATCCTAACTAAGACCGACGAAACTCTGCGGCTACCAAGCCGTGTTTTTTCATTAGCTTGTGCATGTCTGTTCGATTACGCCCCGCTAGTTCTGATGCCCTAGTAACGTTGCCATCGGTTAAGTTTAGTAGTCGGCATAAATATTGATACTCAAATGAATCCCTCGCTTCGGTGAGTGTCGGCCAGTTCTGAGATTGTTCTGCAAGTGCTTGCTCTACTAAACCCACAGGAATGACCGAAGTCTGCGTCAAGGCAACGCATTGTTCCACAACATTCACGAGTTGACGGACGTTACCAGGCCAATCTGAGGTCGACAGGAGGTTTAGAGCGTCATCAGAAAAATGAGTCGCATTAACACCATGTTTTCTTGCGCTGCTGCGTAACAAATAGTCACTGAGCAATGGGATATCTTCGAAGCGTTGCTTGAGAGAAGGAATCTTCAAATTAACGACGTTGAGCCGGTAATACAAATCTTCTCTAAAATTTTCTTCTAACATTTCTTTTTGCAGGTCTTTATGAGTCGCTGAAATAATTCTGACATCAATATCTATTGTCGTTGCGCTGCCAACCGGACGCACTGTACGTTCTTGAATAGCGCGCAGCAGCTTGACCTGCAGCGAGGTTGGCATGTCGCCAATTTCGTCCAAAAACAAAGTACCACCATCGGCCTCTCTAAAAAGTCCCACATTGGCATGCACTGCCCCCGTAAACGCTCCCCTTGTATGCCCAAAGAGCTCTGATTCGAGCAAGTTTTCTGGCATTGCACCGCAGTTGATAGCGACAAATGGTTTACCTGCCCTGTCACTTGCTTTGTGAATCGCTTTGGCTAGCAACTCTTTGCCCGTGCCGCTCGCGCCATTGATCAATACACTGACATTTTTATCGGCAATGCGATGTGCCTGATTAAGTAACTTCAGCATATCGGGCGACCGTGTAACAATGTCCGCACACCAATCACCTAGCACTGAGGTTGGTTTTTGGTCAACGGCGCGACTCATTACGCTTCTTAATTCTTCTGGCTCAACAGGTTTGGTTAAAAATCCGAATACACCTTTTTGTGTTGCCGCTATCGCATCTTTAATCGTGCCGTGAGCCGTCATCAAAATAACGGGAATGTCGTCATGCCTATTAATGATTTCATCGAACAAACTCAGCCCATCCAACCCTGGCATGCGCAAATCACTGAGCACGACATCAAAATCATTGTTGTACATTAGCCTTAATGCTTGCGCGCCGTTTGAGGCTGACGTTATATGGTAACCTTCGCCTTCCAGTCGAATAGTCATTAGTCTCAGCAAACTATCATCATCGTCTACAAGCAATACTCGTGGGCGGACATGTTCGGGAATCGATTTAGTGTTTAATTGTGCATTCATCTAGTTGTCTCTGCGTCCTTGGTTAACCATTGATGCCTCAACATCAAGCAGTTGCTCAACTTGCTGTTGCTGCATCGTTATCAGCTTGTCTTTTTCGATCAATAAGGCTTCCTGTGCCGTTATCGTCTTGGCTTGTCTTGCATTAACTTGACTCAAAATCGTGATTGCCGATTCGAGTTCTAGTAATTGTTGGTTGGACTGAAAAAATACAATATCTAACAATTGTGTCATTGACTTGTCTGTCACTGTTTGCAAAGTAGTGATCCAATTTTGTGAACGTAGTCTGTTTTGATAAGGCGTATCATTGCCATGGCTTAACAGCACTTTTTGCAGCAGAGAATGCGGTTGACTATCCAGCTTACTTATTTTTTCGCTGCGAGCATTCCAGGACAAAGTACTATATTCGACCAAGGCCTGAGTCCATGCACTCCAGTCACAATACTCGTCAAAAATCTCGTTTGTAACGCGGCTTTCGCACATGCCATTCAAATTTACTACGGGTGCTTGTGTCTGAGTCTCTGGCATTAAATTGCACGCTGAAAGCGACATTATCACGAAACAGAACAATACAATTTTCATATTTCAATCTCTCTTCTAAGTAGCTTTATTCTGAAGCAGACATCTGCGTAGTCGACATCCAGTATAATCACATCTCCGCCTAAAATATTAACGCAATCATTGACAATCGATAAGCCCAATCCGGCCCCAACAACCTTATCATTGCGATTAGTTTCACCTCGTTTAAAGGGTTCAAAAATTAACGACCGCTCGCTATCAGAAATAGGTGTTCCATTGTTTGAGAAATCGATCACCGTTGCCACATTATTGCCACTTATACTAATTTGAATCGGCGTATTGGGTCGACCATGAGCAATTGCATTGGACATCAAGTTGTCAAATATTCTGCGAAACAACTCAGGGTCAGTAACAATAAAACGCTCGTCTTCGGTAATGTTAACGACCACTTCTCTGCGATTTTGTAACAGCACCAGTCTATTATCTTGAATACATTCGTTGATAGAATTTTGAATATCAAATCGCGTGTATTGGGCCTCAGCTTGCTGTAACAAAGAATTGTAATCGAGCAGCTTTTCAATCAAAACGCTTAACCTATTAGTCGAAGCATTCATCAAGCCCATAATTTCTAATTGATTTTTGTTTAAGTTACCAACGTTTTGTTCATACAGTAACGAGCACCCTTCTTTCATGCTCGCTAATGGTGTTTTAAGCTCGTGTGACGCATGTCTCAGCAAAGCCATCCTTACCTTTTCTAATTGCTGCATACGATGGTGTAAATTATATAAATCACGCTCTACCGCTATCAGTTCTTTGGGACCACTCGAGGACTTTGCCGGAAGCTTGTTATCGTTATTAGCAATCGCTTTGATAATGTCTTTTAGCTTGCGCACTGGCTTAACAATCAGTTGAGAACCAAATGCAATTAAGATCAAAGAAAGTATCGTTAGTACTGCCGTGGACCACGCCTGTTTTTGCTGCATCGATGACATAAAGTTTTGTTGTTGTGAAACGCGGTCGCGAACGTTTTGATTGACATCCTCGCGCATGGAGGATAGCGAGCTCTTGAAGCTACTAAGGTGTGCATCCAAGACAATTTTGTCTGACATACTGGCGTAGTCACTTAGCTGCACAACGTTTTTATGAAGTTGACCGCAGGCGTCAGATTTTATTATCTCTAAACAAAATGGCGCTAGCTTGTTTCGGAACAAGCTCAAGGTTTCATCGTTGAGCTGCTTAAGTGTGGAATTTGGTATCACAAAATGCTGTAACAACAAGCGCTCAACATCCAACGCAACATTGTTAAGGGTTTGCATTTCGCTCACTGTGTTAACAAAAAAAACGGTATTGGTTTCTGTGGTAGCGCGTAATTTAGCGATATCACTTTGACTTTGCCATAGCAGCGCTAATAGCGGCACCAAGGCAACCAAAAAGCTCCCTAATATAAGCTGGCGTAACGAACGTATTTGCAAAACTTTCTCAGACATCGTTTTTTCTTTATCTGAGAATGCCACAGCCTATTATTGACATCAACTACCCTTTACTGAAGCTGCTTTTATTAAGCTCTTGCAAACTCAAAAACCCATCATCGTCAGCATCTATTGTATTGAACTGCTCTAGCAAAAACCGATTACCGGTAGCTTCGCGTAATGATATCAAGCCATCTTGGTCGTCATCTAACGTAGACATCAAACTTTCTTGTGCGTAAGCAATCGTTACCGCCAAAAATGTCTGCACCAACATTATTGCAAAAGCGACTATTAACACTCTTTTGAGATCATATTTGCTCATTATACGTTCCACTCCATCATGTGATTATTATTTTTTTCAACACAAGCAACGGTGCTATGCAACATGGAAGCCAACTATTTTATGCTTATTAATCAATGATATATATTATTAGCTAACAAAATGCGTCGCATAAAAGCAACAGTATTTAGAAGATGAATAAGCGGGAAGTATGAGCTGTTACAAATTGGGTCCTACAGACCGCAGTAGTACACTGCTAGTGAACGCTCGTGTATAGCGTCGCAAGACTGATACTAGTGACAAATATCAAGATGATTAAATTGACGCCGAAGTGATCACGCTTGCGACGATTTCTGCGACTGCGCAATACTGTCGACACTAGACTCAAACCTAAGCAGACCTGAAGCATGAGCACTAGACTGGACACATGCTCTTGTGACCAATAAATCCGACCTTCCAAGCCCCAGTACTTTTGTACACCCGTAATAAACTCTGGACGTGCATAGTGAAATAGTACTAGTGCCACAAACAATGAAATCCAAGCACACAAATTCAGAATTACAACCACTCTAAAAAGGGGGTCGTTTTCTCGTTTTAGCAGCCGACGTTCTGTTGAATCATCATTATGTGATTCCGGTGAACTTAAATCTAAATTATTTTTGGATATATCGGGCATATTAGTGTTTGAGTAATGGTATCTCGTTAATAGTTAAGTATACTTGGCAGCCAAGCCGTTAGTTCATAAGAACCAAACACAACCATAATACAAATACCGCTTTACGTCCCCTATGGATTTAGTAATTTGGGCGATTAATCGACATATTATCACTCAACGATACCGCGGTAACAAAATACGGAGAAAATTATGTCATATACTCCAGTCGCCGATGTTTTGGCTGGCAAACATGATATAGGTGAAATAATCACCCTTAAAGGCTGGGTCAGAACCAAACGTGACTCCAAAGCAGGCCTTTCATTTGTGGCGCTGCACGACGGCAGTTGCTTTGATCCTATCCAAGTGGTAGCGCTCAACTCTTTGTCAAACTACGAAGAAATAACCAAACTCACCACTAGTTGCTCGATTCACGTAATCGGCGAAATCAAGGCGTCTCAAGGTCAAGGCCAAGCGCTTGAGATTGAGGCAAAAAGCATTGAAGTATTAGGGTGGGTAGAAAACCCTGACACTTATCCGATGGCACCCAAGCGCCATAGCATGGAGTACTTGCGCGAACACGCCCATCTGCGTCCACGTACCAACATCATGGGTGCGGTGACGCGCGTGCGGAATTGCCTGTCACAAGCAATTCATCGTTTTTTTCACGAACAAGGTTATTTTTGGATCAGCACGCCAATCCTAACAGCGTCTGACACCGAGGGTGCGGGCGAGATGTTTAGAGTATCAACACTGGACATGATGAACATCCCACGCGATGAGCATGGTCAAGTTGATTATAAAGAAGATTTTTTTGGCAAAGAAACATTTTTAACCGTGTCTGGTCAATTAAACGTAGAAACCTATTGCAGCGCAATGTCAAAGGTCTACACATTTGGACCGACGTTTAGAGCAGAGAATTCAAACACCAGTCGCCACTTAGCCGAATTCTGGATGATTGAGCCAGAAGTCGCCTTTGCAGATTTATCCACTGTCGCACAACTCGCTGAAGATCTATTAAAGTACGTGTTTGCTGCAGTGCTAACCGAACGTCCAGACGACATGGCATTTTTTGAGCAACGCGTTAACAAAGACGTGATCACACGCATGAAATCTGTCATCGATTCGCCATTTATACGCATGGACTACACCGACGCGATTGAAATATTAAAAAACTGCGGTAAAACCTTTGAATTCCCGGTTGAATGGGGTGTTGATTTGTCGTCAGAGCATGAACGCTACCTAGCAGAGGAGCATGTCGGGGCGCCTATCATCATGCAAAACTATCCAAAAGACATCAAAGCATTTTATATGCGCATTAATGACGACAACAAAACAGTCGCTGCAATGGACGTCTTAGCCCCGGGAATCGGAGAGATTATTGGCGGCTCTCAGCGCGAAGAGCGACTCGACGTGTTTGATAGACGCCTAGCCGAAATGAATCTAAGCCAAGAGGATTATGCATGGTATCGCGATCTACGCCGCTATGGAACTGTTCCTCATGCTGGCTTTGGACTGGGTTTTGAGCGTTTGGTCGCATATGTGACCGGCATTCAAAACGTACGAGATGTTATTCCATTCCCAAGAAGCCCAGGAAACGCACAGTATTGAGTTTGCTTGAGCATCAAAGATTAAACATCACCGTTCACGTATTGCAAATTTGCCACGCAACGCTCTCATACAATTGAACCACGACACAAGGACCTAAGATATACTTAAGTCCTTTTTTGTTTCTGATAAACAGATACTTACCTAAAAACACTGCCAAATGTGTCGATAATATACAAATCGTTACATTTGGCACATAAGTCGGTTACATCTGACGCGTATACTTTATCCATCAAATTTGAGGCAGTTGTTATGAATGTAAAAAAGGCACATGGACTAAAGTGATCATGTTCTTCGTTATTATTGGCTTGGGCGTTGGTCTGATGCAAATAATCAAGAGCACAGAAAAAGAGATCGAAGATGTAAAGGAAATTGACATCCGCCCAACGGTAAGTGTGGAGGCCCTTATTCCCATTTCTCATGACGTACAAATATCTAGTTTTGGCGAAGTTAGGCCATTGGAAGAAACGGTTATCTCGGCGCAGGTTTCAGGGATTGTGACAAATTGGAACAAAAATTTTGTCGCCGGCGGGCTGGTAAAGCGCGACGAAGTGTTACTCAGCATAGAAAAAGACCGCTATGAGGCTGCAGTGTTGCAGGCAGAAGCTCAAGTATCATTGGCCGAGGCGGCATTGATTGAAGAACAAGCTAGACAAAACGTGGCTAAACAAGAATCTCGCAACCTACCGCAAAACCAAGTAAGCGATTTATATCTGCGCAAACCACAAGTCTTGAGTGCTCAGGCGCAACTTAAATCAGCGCAGGCAAGCTTGCGCATCGCTCAAAAAGACTTGGATAATACTGACATAAAAGCGCCCTACGATGCTCTGATAGTTTCGCGCAAAGTAGGCTCAGGGACCTTCGTAAATGTCGGTATGCAGGTTGCCGATATTAATAATATTGAGAGCGCTGAAGTCGTATTTCCTGTCGCAGGATTTGATGGTCCGTTTTTGCCCGACACGCTTGCTGGTAGTCCTGCCGTTATTGAAACGAGAGGCAAATCGCCGGTTATACGCCAAGCCTATCTAGAGAGAGATTTAGGCATCGTAGACCAAGCGACACGTATGAGTCACTTAGTCGTCAGAATCGAAGACCCTTATAGCCTAAACTCCGACGAGCCAGAAATAAAATTTGGCAGTTACGTAGAGGTGACATTCCAAGGCAGGCGCTTAGAAAATGTATTTAAAGTACCACAAACCTTAGTAAACAAACGCACGGTCTGGCTGGTTGATGCCAACGATCAGTTAGCATCACAAGCAGTTGAAGTGATTCGAGAAGAAGGTCAGTTTTTCTATATTTCTAGTGGCATTGAAGCGGAAGATAGAATTGTAAAAACGCTACCTGAATATCCTCAAAATGGCATGTCTGTGAACATAAAAGGCACATCTGACTCACTTGCATCTAACGAAGGTTAAGGAAAAGACTAATGAGTCATGACAACACCGAAGAAAAGCAAAGTGGTTTAATTGCTTTTTTTGCAAACAATTCAGTCGCCGCCAACTTGTTAATGGGCTTTATCATCGTGATAGGCTTAGTCAGTTTTTTAACGATCCAACGACAAATGTTTCCCAATATAGAAGTTAACTATATTAATGCTTACGTCAACTATCCAGGTGCATCTCCCAAAGAAATTGAAGAAAACATCGTTATAAAAATCGAGGAAGCACTCAAAGATGTCACTGAAATAAAGAAGAGTGTTGGTCGCAACTGGCGCGGTGGTGGCAGAGTTACTTTAGAAATTCATCCTGACGAAGACTTAAACGAAGTCTTGGACAAGGTAAAATCGCGCGTTGACAGTATCGCCACCTTTCCCTCATCTATGGACCCCGTCACCATATCAATGGCTGAATTTAGGCAAGATGTAATGGAACTAGCCTTGGTAGGTGATTTTCCTTTGAGTGAACTCAAGCCTGTGGCCAAGCAGATAGAAGATGAATTATTACAACTGAATAATATTCAGCTTGTCAGAACCGGCGCGCCAGACGACGAAATAAGCATCGAAGTAAAACCCGAAATGCTGCGTAAGTATTCGATGACCATCAATGATATAAGCGCCGCGATTCGCCGTTACTCTGCGAACTTCTCTGCGGGTGAGATCCGCACCGACGCCGGAAATATTGCAGTGCGCGTCGAAAACCAATTTTACAATGGTGAAGAGTTCCGAAACATTCCAGTCAAAATTGGTAACGGTGGCGCAAGAGTCCTTTTAAAAGACGTTGCCACTATAAAAGATGGTTTTATAGAAGGTGAAAACTATTTTAAATACAGCGGCAAAAATGCCATGTCTATTAGCGTCAGCGCGACCAAGTCTCAAAGTGTTATCCCGGTTGCGGATTCAGTCAAAGCCTATATCGAACAAAAAAACGCAAGCTTACCGCTCGGCTTAGAAATCAAAGTGGTTGTTGATATGACCTACTATTTGAATGGTCGTTTGGACATGATGCTCAATAACCTTATGCAAGGTGCTGTACTGGTGTTTTTAATGCTTGCCTTGTTTTTGCGTTTTAAGCTTGCCTTTTGGGTCATGATTGGCCTTCCGGTGTGCTTTTTAGGCGCGATGATGCTGATGCCAGTGTTTGGCATTACGATTAATATTTTATCGTTGTTTGCATTTATAATGGTGCTGGGAATTGTGGTAGATGACGCCATTGTGATTGGCGAAAGTGCCTATACCGAGATCGAAGAAAAAGGTCCGGGAGTCGAAAATGTAGTGCGCGGCGCAAAGCGGGTTGCAACGCCTGCTACATTTGGTGTGTTGACCACAATAGCCGTGTTTGCTCCGTTTACCCTCGCAAGCCGACCACAAGGTGACTTCTTTTTTAATATAGCGGGTGTGGTTATCCTGTGCTTGATATTTAGTTTAATTGAATCAAAGCTAATATTGCCCGCTCACATCGCTAAGATTAACTTTACACCGGTCAAAAAAAATGGCTTTAGAGATCGTTTTAATAAAGCTTACTTTGGTTTTATAAACGGCCCCTATAGAAATTTTGTTATTAAATGTACGGAATGGCGATGGATAGTATTGGCAGGATTTGTTGTTCTGTTTATGAGCAGTCTTGGCCTCTTGTTTGCCAACCATGTGCGGGTTGTGCGCAACCCTAAAGTGCCACATGATTTTCCTAGTATCCGCATTGAAATGAGCGAAACAGTCTCAGATCAGACGACAGTTGATGCTTTGCAAACAATAGAAAAAGTCATCATGGACGTGGACAAAAACATTACTAAAAAATACGGCAGTGGAATGATTGCCGATATAATGGTTTACAACCAAGGTAGAACCGAAGGCGAGGTCATGGCACCTCTGGTACCAGAAGACCAAAGACACTTTGATACCTTTGAGTTAGCCAGATTGTGGCGCGAAGCCATCCCCGATATACCTGGCATGAAGTCATTTGTAGTGCGCGATGATGTTAATGGCGGCGGTGACGGTGGTGAATTTGGTTACCTACTATTTGGACCCGATATCGCCACCCTAAATGACGCAGGTCGTTATCTAATATCTCTGCTACAACAACAACCAGGGGCGTTTGATGTCAGTTCAACGATTGACCCTGCAAGTAAAGAAGTACAGATGACACTAAAGCCGGTGGCATTTGATTTGGGCTTGGACCTGACGTCTATCGCCTCTCAAGTCGGCGCAAGTTTTTACGGTGGCGAAGCACAACGAATATTGAGAGACGGCGAGGAGGTGCGGGTCATGGTGCGTTATCCTCAATTTACTCGCGAACGTTTTTCTGACCTAAAATATGCAGTGATTACGACGTCGACCGGTCAAGACGTTATGTTAGGCGATGTGGTGGAGTTATCTGAAAAACCAGGAATAAGCTATATTCGCCGCGAAGGAGGTTATAGAAGTGTCTATGTTTGGGGCTCAATTGACGAACAGTTAATCGAACCAGACGCACTGCGAAAAAGCGTTGATGATAATTTGATGCCACAGATGAAAGCACTATTTCCAAACGTCAAAACTGAGTTAGGCGGTGATATAAAAGAGCAACAAGATCAACAAAATGAACAAGTCATGTTTTTCTTAATCGGTTTGGCGATGGTTTACATATTATTAGCAGTGCCTCTTAAGAGTTATTTCCAGCCCATGATTATTATGTCAGTAATACCGTTTAGCTTTACCGGAGCGGTCTGGGCACATTATTTCTTTGGCATGGACATGAGCCTGTTTTCTAGCTTTGGATTAATCGCCGCCGCAGGTGTGGTGATTAACGATAGTTTGGTAATGACCGACTTTGTAAATCAACGAAGGGAACAGGGTTTATCTGTAAAAGACGCCGTAATCGAAGCAGGTTGTGCACGTTTTCGCGCCATAACACTCACATCAATCACCACCTTTGTCGGGGTGTTGCCGATTATGTTTGAAACCAGTTTACAGGCCGCTTTTGTTATTCCAATGGCTGTTTCATTAGGATTTGCAGTGCTGTATGCAACATTCGTAACACTGATATTAGTGCCCTGCCTTTACCTAATATTGCTAGACTTTAAGCGCCCTTTTCAAGGCATTTATAGGATGTATAAGACACGAAACATAAAATCGTCCCAAAGCAATTCTACAACAGACTAAGCATTTAATTTGCAAGCACTGTTTGGGATTGAAGGTTTGTACCGCTAATTTTAACAGTATTTCGCTAAAAAAAGACCAAAACACACCGTTTTGGTCCTATTATTAGTTTAATCATAAATAATCTCGATAAATTCTTATGCTTTGCATCGATATTAGCTATTATAAATTATGCCAGTGAATTGATTGCGTCTGTTAGCAATTAAACCGAGCAGGTTGAGCCTACCTTTCCTTTGATGTACTGATAGATTTTATGAATAACCTAAAGTTACAAATAGTAAAAAGCGACCGTTTATATATGAAAGTCGCCGAGCAATTAAATAGTTTGATTGACAACGATGTTATCAAGCCTGGCGAACGGTTTCCTTCAGAACGCGAACTGGCCGAAAAACTTGGCGTAAGTCGTCCGACGATTCGTGAAGCGATGATTGCTTTGGAGTTATCCGGTGTAATTGAAATACGCACAGGTTCGGGTATATACGTCACAGAGAAAAAAACACGCTTGGAGCCACAACTAAAAGACGCTGGTGTTGGGCCTTTTGAAATTTTAGAGATTCGTTACATAATCGAAGCTGAAGCTTGTGCACTCGCCGCTGCCCGTATCAGCGATGCAGAAATTGAGCAACTGCGTAACGTTGTCGACGAAATGGAAGAAGAGTTAAAACTACCTGGCGCATCCGAAAAAGCGGACCAAAAGTTTCACTCTATCATAGCCAAAGCAAGTCAAAACAGTGCCATTCTCTCAGTAGTCGACTGGTTATGGGACTTACGCAATGAATCTGAATTAAGCACAGCTTTCTTAGAACGTATTCGCGAAGAAGGTGTGCATCCGTCAATAGATGAGCATCGCAAAATATTAAGTGCTCTAGAACAGCGCAATCCAGAAAAGGCGCGCACCGCCATGAAATTACACATAGAAAATGCGACGGCTAATGCAGCCGCTCACTTTGATAAATAGAGTACCTAAGCAATATACTGGCACGTGCAGACTTGCGCGCCATCACGCTTTTTTAGGCCTGCATTGCTTGAATAAAACACGAGTAAAGTAATGTTTCTCAACCGTTAAAAACAAAAGTCTTTGAACATTGAAACAAAATACAATACTTTGGTAGCAGTAGAGGTCGCAACACTACAGAAGAAATTCAATTGATTTGAACCGTTTGAAGCATGGTTAATGTGAGTTGTAATGAATGAGTAACGAAAAAAGTCTGGAAAATTCAGAAGCAATACATTTTAAAGTGGTGAGCCAATTCGCTGCTAAAGTATTATCGCTGAACACGGAATCTGATGTTCTTTGGTATTTGACTCGTAACGTCGTTTCAAAATTAGGCTTTGAGAATGTTGTTGTCTATATTTTTGACGAAGAAAAACAGGTGTTGCAGCAAAAAGCGGCATTCGGCAGTAAGGCCGGCGAAAATTACAGCGTGATAGAGCCAATCGAGCTCAAACTCGGTCAAGGTATTGTCGGAAAAGTCGCTGACACTAGAATGACAATGATCATTGACGATACTCGCCTGTGCAAAGATTATGTTGTTGATTATAAGAATCAGTTATCTGAGCTAGCGGTGCCCTTGTTGGACAACGGGCAACTCGTGGGCGTGATAGACTCTGAGCATCAAAGTCCAAGCTACTTTACTGACCACCATGTTAAAACATTAGAGGCAGTCGCCTCTATCGCCGCGACCAAAATTTCTCAAAATAGATCGCTAAGCAAGCTTCACGAAACCGTTAGTAAACTTGAGCAAAGCAGCAAAATTCAAGATGCTTTATTTGAAATTGCAGAGCTGATATTTGAAACTGAAAACATGGCAGAGTTTTACCAACAATTCGTATTGCCTCATTAAAAAAACAAACTATCAGCCTAAGGTATAGATAAGCTCTACCTAGAACATTAATTCACTCATTTTCTCTTCATAACCGGTCCCATGTATACGCCATTTCTTTATTCTG
>Ga0115565_10001836_pt1 | contig 17016 bp, 16 predicted proteins | sample COGITO_mtgs_1105_FD_87199 | JGI IMG/M metagenome (GOLD analysis project Ga0115565, IMG submission 87199) | Pelagic marine microbial communities from North Sea - COGITO_mtgs_110530 | ecosystem: Environmental > Aquatic > Marine > Epipelagic | place: Germany:Helgoland, sampling site Kabeltonne... | reverse complement strand
TGCCGCATCAATTACCATCAAGCAAGAGTCCACCGCGGTAAGAGTACGATAAGTATCTTCAGAAAAATCTTCGTGCCCTGGAGTATCGAGTAGATTGACTAATTTTTGGGCATATGGAAACTGCATCACAGACGTAGTAACAGAAATACCCCGTTCCTTTTCCATCTCCATCCAATCTGATTTGGCGTGCTGTCCAGACTTTTTACCTTTTACCGTGCCCGCTTTTTGCAAGGCGTTTCCAAACAACAACACTTTTTCGGTAATCGTTGTTTTACCCGCATCGGGGTGAGAGATAATAGCGAATGTTCTTCGCTTATTGATTTCATTAAGAAAATCGGCATTTGCCATGTATCTAAATTCCTATTTTGTACCACTCGCGGCACAAAAAAATAAAGTTAACTATAAGCTTTGATCTTCAACCAGCAAGTGACGTTTAGCCAAGCTTACCTGCTATCAAAGCATTAAAAAATTTGAGTGCTAGTTTAGCAAAATAACTAAGCACTATAAATCAATCTCTTAGCCCTAAGTGAATAAGGTCTATCAGACGCGGTATGACTGGTACTCGCACATTCATTTTCTAAGGCCGTAAGCACGCCAAATTGACGTTCAAATGCTCAGGAGACAAAGTACTTCAAAACTAAGGCATCTTCTTTTTCAGCAGATTTGTAGGCTGGATAGTAATTTTTGCGCTCTCCCACTTTTTCAAAGCCGGCAGATTTATATAAATTTCTAGCGGCTTTATTACTGCGTCTGACTTCTAAAAATATAGCATTGACAAATTCTACAGTGGCGATGTCTATTACACATTTAATCATATGAGCAGCGATGCCTTGGCGAAGTGATGAGGGTGACACTGCAATGTCCTCTATGCTGAGTTCATCTAATACTTTACTGCATATGCAGTATCCTACAACCTCATTGTTCTTCTTGGCGACGACCGAATGTCCCTTTATAGCGGACTGCATAAACAAAGAGTAGGTCCAATTTGTCGAAGTAATCGAACTGAAAACTTTATAGGTTGCATCAAAATCAGACAACACTAATTCATTAACTTGCAGCATGGGAAATCATTACCTAAGAAAAATAAATGTATCAGCTAAGACCATTGAGTCTCATCGAAATACTCATGTAATACCTTCCAAATTTGTTTTTTATGCACCGTGGTCAACTTGTTGGGTAAAGGGGTAGACAAAACATTATCTTGAATGTCGACATTTTCTATTTTTTCACCCACTAACCACTTAAATTCGGTTTTAAAATCACTGCTGAAAAGGCTCAGCAGATCAGTCGCAAAAGCAGTCGTCAATGGCGCGACTGCCAAATCATTGTCAGGTCTTATGGTTTCTTGCGTGATTATAGCAGTGGTTTTTGGATTAGGGTGCTTACTTGTATCTTCGACTTTAGTCTCAAAAGCATAATCAGGAGATAGGGAGTACCGCACAATACCTATTTCTTGTAATACTGCTTTTTGATAGTCACTTAACGACACAGTCTACCCAGAGTAATTGAATAAGTTGGCAGGGGTGGAGGGACTCGAACCCCCAGCCATCGGTTTTGGAGACCGCTGTTCTACCAATTGGAACTACACCCCTAGCGAGCGACGTATTATACGGACGGATTTAAAAAAATAAAGCTATTTTATTACTCTTATTCTGCTACCGATTGTCGAAGAACCTGAAACCACAACTCGTAGGAAAAATCAACCAAGTCTGTTTGTAGATGACAGCAACTTTCAACTTCCGAGAGTCTGATATTGCTATGCTTTGAATAGGATTTAAGCAATATTTTCAATTGCTCCATATCAAGCTGATTTATTTTTGCGCACGACATCAAATCAAAAAATCGATTCCCCATCGCCGCATACTCCCAATCTAAGACTAATCCTGTTGCCCCGCAAATATGAGACCAAGACAAATCGTTATGACACATTCTTCTATGGTGAACTTGAGTGTTTTCCAACACCTGCCATTTTTCACTTAGTTGCGTAAACTTGCCTTGAATATCTATCTGTTCAGCCTTTACTTTGTCAATATAAAACTGCCACGCGGCTGGTAAATCTAAGACAGGCGTATTTAATGAACAATTGTGAATTTTTGCCAAGGTGCGGGCTAATGAATCTAGGTGTAGTTCATCAAAAAAAAGGGGGATCTGACTCTTTGTTTGATGTACCCATTGTTCAGCATACAAAATTTTATCTTCTGATAAAAATAGTGGCTTGGGCGCTAGCTTTCTCGTCGCCAAGCGTTGCTGTAGAACAAATCGTTCGCGACGGTCAATATTAAATTCATCATTACCTACAAATACTTTAACCATGAAGTCATTGCTGTCATCGTTTAGTAGATATGCCTTGTTGACTGTCCCGCCTGGCAAAGAAAATATAATCGTGTTTTCTGATAAAGATAACACGTCCTTTAAAGACTCAATAATGCGTTCTTCATTCAAGGCTAGTTATTCCAAAACAAGTGTTACTGAATACTCAGCTCAGCAGTCAGCTAAGTAATGAATCTCGTTTGAGCATCATTGCTTCTTTGTATGACTTACGCCATTGCAACCATCCATAGACAGCCATAAAAGTGTAGATACACATCAAAAGCGCAGTCAAATACAGATGGGTATATATTAATAGATACATAGCAGCAATATTGATCACAAACCAATAAATCCAATTGTCGATTATTTTTCTGGCGGTCATAACGGTGGCGGCAACAGAAAAAACAGTCACCAAAACATCAAGTGCTAATAAGGATGAGTCAAACCAACTACTGGCAGATAAAACCAGCAAAAATGATACGGTTAGACATCCTATTATAATACCTAGGTGGGTTTTGATACCGAGAGAGCTGACCGCCAACTGACTGTTTACATCAGTCGCACCTTGACGCCATTTAACAAAGCCATAAACCGCCATTACGATGTAAAACAGGTTTAATAAACTTTGGAAAGGCAGTGCAACTTCATAAAATAAAAACACATAAATGCTAGTGCTTACAAACGCACAAATCCAGCATACGATATTTTGTTTGGCGGCCAATACAACATACAAAACGGCTAGTACAAACGCGATTACTTCTAGACCGCTTTGTTGTTGCCATTGAGTTGATAATATATCCAGTGTGTTGTTCATCGCAGCACGGATAAAATCAGCCACGCTAGGCGTGACTCATTTTATCTCCGTTTAAAAACTTACACACAAATATCGCCTGCCCCACATCTGTATACGTTTTTTGCATTTCAATCGTTAGCACTTGCATTACGTGACTAAACTCGCCGTTAACAATAGTGCTAGTGGCTGATGTGCTGACATTTAACGCCGAATCTGTATTTAAGCGATCAATAAAGTCTTGAATATGCGAGATATACTCTTGCGCCAATGGGTAAAGTGATATTTCTACAACTAACTGCATGGGAACTTCCTTTTTAATATTTTGCCTTGCATTGATACTGCGTATCCCAATTGCTTGACTTAAAATTGATAGCTTACTGTCGCACCAAACTGACGTTCTTGTCCAAATTGGTAATAAGGTTCTGCCGGAAAATAACCGTCCCTCGGGTCGTTACTAAAACCACCAAATCCGCGCGTATAAATAGTTCGGTCGAACGCATTTTTAAGCCATAGTTTAACTACCCAATTAACGGGTCTCCATGCAATTTCAGAATTAACAACCGCGGTAAAAGGAGAAACCTCATCATGACCAATAGAGAACCTAAATTGGTCTTTACCCTCAAACTCTATGGTCCAGTCAATGTCGTTATAAACGTCGAATACTGACGCCATATAAAACGTCCACTTAGGTGCTTGCGCTTGTTTTTGAAAAGGCACGAGCGTGCCATCGACTGTTTGATAGTTACCGAAGGTAGCATCCAAATAACCCACGTTTGCACGTAAACTTAACGCATCGCTTAGCTGCCAAGTTGATTGCAACTCTATCCCTTTGTTAGTGCCAGTATCTGCATTGCCTATTACGTCTACAAACTCAACTGCATTGCTGCCATCGGTGCGCGGCAAAACAGAAAAATCGCTAACTTGTGCATCTTCTCGGCGCATATAAAACAACGTCAATGACAGATTTGCATTAGCCTCAGGTAAACTGCCTTTTATACCAAGCTCATAATTCCAGTTGTATTCTGGCTGAAACAAACGGTCTTCTTGAGTCACTCGCTGATCAGGGTTAAACCCCCCGACTTTGTATCCTCTGGAAATGCTCGCAAAAATCAAATTCCCTTGTAAGGGGTAACTTAACGCCACTTTACCTGCGAACAAATTATCGTCCAAAGACTCGGCAAAACCAGTGGTATCGTTATACTGAGCATCAAACGCTTCGATTCTTGCCCCAGCTGACAATGCCAATCCTGAGTCAAATGCCCATTCGTATTCACCATATATAGCTTGGCTAGAGGGCTCGTAACGACTGCTAAAGTCGCCGTCATTGAAGGTATATTCGCGTAACAAATCTTCATCAGTTTGCTTGATATAAGCACCTATGACCCACAACTTACCGTTCAGCTTTATATCCAAGCTTGTGGTCGAGATGTCTCGAAGGTAGCGGTCAAATGAACGGTACGCATCAGGATGAAAGCCAACAAATGTCCAATCTTCGTCATATCCATAGTCTGACTCAGCATCCAATTGTGCTAGCGTTATTCCTAGCGTCATATTATCCAATGCATGGTTTAGCGATAAGCTAGCCGCCGAGGCTTGTGTCTTGTCTTGACCTGGCTCGTCTGATTGAGTAACGTTGTCATTGTCCAACGAAAACGCATCATAACCGTTATCAATATCAAACCAATAATACCTAAAGCCGATGTCTGTTGCTGCAGAATGAGCATAATCTACAGCAACCTTTGCTGATGATTCATCAATATTGTTAGTATCTGAACGATTTAGGAAGGCGTTTTCAACAAAACCGTCGCTGGCTGCTTGTTGCAAGGCGACCCGCGCGTTTAGCTTATCAGTCAGGCTGTTCGAATAGACGGCGCCTACCTGATACGTATTTTGCTCGGCGATACTAAGTTCGATTTTACCTTCAGGTGTCGATGTTGGCTTATTACTGACGATTTTTACCAAACCTGCTAAACCTGACGCACCTGATGCTGTAGACTGCGGACCAGCAAGTACTTCTACCTGCTGCACATCAAACAATGTACCTAACGCACCTATTCCCGAAAAATCAATGCCATCTACAACAAGCGCGACTGATGGATTAACAGGCTCAGAAAATTGGCTACGTTCACCTATTCCTCTTATTTGAATAAATTTTCCGCGAGAGGCACCACTTGCAAAATTTGTGTTGGGTGCTGCATTTAAAATGTCTTCGAGGTGACGTGCTTGTTTTTGCTCAAGTAGTGCCTCACCGAGCACAGTGGCACTCGTGGCTAATTGATCTAAACTGCGCCCAGATAGGTCGGCAGTAACAGTGATTTTTTCAATCGAGTGTTCTTGCTCTTGCTGGCTGAGCGTTGACGTCTGCGCCAGCGCGGAACTGGTTATCGCAAAGCCTAATTGGGCAAAACAAAATACTGTTAATGCATGCGCTTTTTTTGAGTTGATAAGTTTCATGTTGGTTCTCTTCGTTATTAACAAAAAGAGCCGGTTTTGGAGCAGGGAAATGATGATGTTGGCCAACCATTCCTACGCCGGTACTAACCGGATCAGGTAAATAAGGGTTTTCACAGAATCTCAGCTAAAGTGAATTAAACACTTTTAGCACCCCTTGGTTTCTATCAAGTTGCTCTCTACAGAGCCCGCCTGATATTGCAGGTGATATTAACAAGTCTTAACAAAAAGTAAAGCAGATTCAAATAATTAGCGACTAATAAAGCCTCTCGCACGTTTGACAATCTGAATAGCAAAGCCCTCTAATTTTTAGCGACTCAGTCGCTAACGTTCAATTTATCGAGTTCTAGTGCGGTTTGCTTTTGTAACGCTGCCATTGTTTTACCATGAGCGACCGGTAGTTTTGAAACGGGGTCTACTCGGACAAAGACAATGTCATCCGCAAGGCAGATTGTCTTTTTTGTTGCCTTGTTTCTGACCAAACACGTCACTGTGATGGACGTTCGTCCTACTTTTTTGGTGGCAAGTCCAAACTCAACGATGTCACCCTGTGTCGCGGGAGACTCGAAGCTAATTTCACCAATATGCTTAGTGACAAGACAATTAGTTTCTAATTGACAAATTGCATAAATCGCCGCTTCTTCGTCAATCCAAGCCAGTGCTCTGCCACCAAATAAGGCGTTTGCGTAATTCAAATCATTTGGCATGACTAAACGTCTAGATAAAAAGCGCATTTAATATCCTTTCTAAGTTAAAATACAAATTACATTGTCTTGTTGCAATCTACATGAAATCAATCGAAAAAAACTTGAGAGCATGGCTACACCAGAGAGACCAGTATACTAGTCATCGACAGCTATTGCTCATTTCTGGAGAACAAAAGCAAAATATTGAACTCGCACAAATTTGTGCAGAACATTTTGACGACAATATTTTCATAACTAAACGTGCAGACCACAACGCGCACAAACTGCTTGCCAATGAGTATACAAAACTCAAAGCATTACCCGCGTCCGGATATAAGCAAGTATTGGGCAAGAATATTAGTTTAGTCGTGTACGATGCTTATGATGGAATAAAACCTTCGGCTGTGTTAGCGGCAGAAGGCTGCATTAAACAATCAGGTTTGTTTGTTTTGTTAACGCCTCCGCTTGGGTATTGGCCTACCCACGAAGCAAATCAGACAGGGATCAAATTCTCATATGGCGACTCGCATGATGTTAGCCACTATACCCATAGATTGTGCACGCTTCTTGCCAAAAATTCTGATGTTGCTCTAATTGAAAAAAACCAGCTTTATCCTACTATTGCCATCGCTGAAAAACCAGAACGGTATGCCAGTCATATTTTTACGGATCGCAACAAAGACAGTGATTACAACACACTTCGTAATCCAAAGTTTAGGCTGACTGAGACGCAAGAATCACTGCAAAAACAGATACTAGCTCGCCTCCTACCGCAAAACAAAAGCACCGCACGTCAGGTCGATACCACACGTATATCAGTGATATCAGGAAGGCGTGGAAGAGGTAAATCAAGCTTGCTAGGCAGCATTGCGCATAAAGCAATTATGCAGGGGCTGACGGTTTATATAAGCGCGCCCACAAAACGCAACTGCGCTCAGGTAATCGATGTTTGCAAAGCCCTTTCGTTACAAGAACGGTGTGCAGACCCAACGCTTATTTTTGTTGCCCCAGACCAAATCCATAGCATTCGTCCAAGCGCTCAAGACATATTGATGATCGACGAGGCAGCTGCAATCGCCCCGAATACGGTCATAAGTGCCTGCCACCAATTTACACAAATTGTGCTTACTACGACCGTTATTGGTTATGAAGGCTCAGGTTTAGGGTTTAACTTTAAGGTACTACCCTCGCTCATAGAGTATCAATACGACATAAAACACGTTGAGCTGACACAGCCATTAAGATGGTTTAAGGATGATCCGCTAGAAGAACTGTTTGAAATCATGTTTTCCCCTAATGCGCCACAATACTCAAAGCAACAACAGCTTAGTATTGAATCAATAAACAAAAACGAACTTGTATTTCAAATCATCGATACAACAATCCTCAAGCAGTCTTGCAAGATTGGCTATATAGATTTGGATACTGGCGTTGACGAACAATTATCATCTTCTTTTCTGGAACAAGAATTACTCAATATTTTTAATCTATTAGCTCAAGCTCATTACCAAACAACGCCCGATGACTTGATGAGGTTGTTTGATGCACAGGACCAGTATATAGCAACACTGAAGACTCAAAATGGTGTTTTAATAGCCGCGGCAATCGTCATTAAAGAGCAATTGATAATAGACTCTCTATTGGCAAAAGACGTCGCTGATGGAAGTCGGCGTCTGTCAGGTCACCTTTCATCGCAAAGCATAGCCACAATGTTGCTTGATCCAAACGTCCTACAAAACGAAAACTGGAGAATATCAAGAATAGCGGTAAAACAAGACTGCCAAAGCAAGGAATTTGGCAGCTTATTAGTTGACCATATAAAAAACAGCGCAGTACAACAAAACGTGGATATGCTCTGTACTTCATATGGTCTTGATGTTTTGCTGCATCAGTTTTGGACAAAAAATGCGTTCAATTTAGTAAAGCTAGGTCTCCGAAAAGACACCGCCAGTGCACTTCACAGTGGATTGATGACCTTTGCTTTAACCGATAAAGCACAAACACATCAAAGACGCCTGCTCGTGCACTTTGGCCTTTCAATAAAGTTTAACTTGGGCGTTTGGGATATACCACAAGACCTAATGGACCTGATTCAATCAACTCGTATTACACTCAACATCAAAGAATCAGCAGCGCTGCTCGCGTTGTACTCGACTCGTCTTAAATTGGGACGTATAACCGTGGACCAGTCTATTCCCATTCTTTACGCCAGCCCAAATTGTGTGGAAGATAAACTACAGAAAACCGCTGAGACACTCACAACGCTAATCGATAACTATCGGACAAAAGGTAACTCGGCGCAGCTTAAAAAACAGCTAAGACAAGACATTATCAACATTGCCTCTGATTTATGGGCATAAAAAAAGCCTCTGAAGAGGCTTTTTAAAGATATAGAAACAACTTAAATATTAATACCGCGATTTTTAGCTTTCTCTTTAATGTACGGTTCCCATGCAATTGCATTTCTTCGTAAACTACTGTCTTTCTTCGCTAATTGATTATATTCAAACGCCTTACGGAAGTTACCTGTATAAAAATACGCTTCCATCAACGAGTAATTTACTCGACCAGCTTGCTCGACGTTGTTAGCTATTGCTTTCTCTAGTGCTCTAATAGCACCTTTGTAATCTTCAGCTGTTAACAACATTTCGCCTTCTTTCTGCATATACTCAGGATTCGATTCGACAGCTGCAGCTTGTGCATAATAACCCGCCGCCGTTTTGAACTCTTTAGCGCGAGAATAAAGACCTGCAACGTTAGCCAAAGCAGACTCTGTCTTTTCGATTACGCCTGATTTCATATATTTACTTTGTAACTTAGCAGCCTTAATCGGTGCATCGTTCGTTGAGTAAAGCTGTGACAGCGTATTGAGCTCATTCTTCTTAGTCAAAAAACCTTGCTTGTACGATAGGTCAAAAATAGCCAACGCATCTTCGTAACGCTCTTCGAGTAAATAGAACATGCCTAAGCGATTCCACCACGCTTTGTCATCGGGAAAAAGCTGAACTGCCACCTCGACAACCTTTATTGCATTCTTAACGTCTTTGTTCTCGTAATAAGCAGACACCTTAAGCGCATAAGCGTTTTTGTTTGGCGTTTCAAAAGTACGTATAGCGTCATCAGCAGGACCGATTACCTTGTCATATTCCTGCAAGTCCAAATATGATTTGGCCATGCGAAGATAGACATTTGGATCTTCTTTACATGTAAAGTCGATCCACGCCTGATACCACTTTATTGCTTCTCTAGGCTGGTCTTCGTTTAAGCTCAAATCACCAACCGCTTTTGTTATTGAAGCATGGTCACCGTCGTTGAGTATTTTTTTCTCAACTGAACGTTTTAGATATTTAAGAGACTCTGCGGACTTGCCGTCTTGCGACGCAAGCAACTGACCCAAAAATTTGTCGACAGATGCTCTGTCAAACTCTTCTTTGGCTTCAATCTCGTACAACATCGCGATAGCTTCTTCAACTAACTCCTCGTTATACGCCTCAAAGGCCTTATTTAACTTTTTACCCGCTCGTTCACCAAGAAGTTGAGTTTTTGGTCTTTCATAACCTGCACAAAGCACTGGCGCTTGTTGTGCAATGCTGACAGACGAAAAACCAACTAAAACGACGCCACACGCGATGGTGAGTTTGTGTCTCAATTTATTCACTGTTTGCATTATGATTCTCCTAACTTAAAGTCAAGCTGAACTTGCATACCTGGCTGCTCTACCGCGACGCCGTCGACAACTTTAGCGCGATATTTCCACTTCAACAATGCGCGTCTTGCTTCGCGGTCAAAAATACGTTTGGGATCTGCATCCAATACTTCAACGTCTTTAACACCACCAAGCTCGTCAATTGTAAATGAAAGTCTTACCCAACCTTCTTTTCCATCTCGAGCCGCTTGCGATGGATATTTTGGATCGATGCGCACGATTGGCGTTGCATCGCCATCTCTCATTGCACCAATTCCACTAATACCGACATTGACGCCACCTGTATCGATCGCGCCAAGATCTAAACTAAAACCAGACGAGTCAGGCTCAGAAACCTCAGGTTCTACAATTTCAACCTTTGGCGGCTCTTGGGGTGGAGGTGGCGGCGGCGGCGGCACACGAACTCGTGTTTGGGTAGCATCATCCGGCTCAGACATAATTATGTCTATAACAGGAGGCGGCTCCAACGCTTCTTGCGCCACACCATCGTTTTGCACTAACTTGGCCATTACCACAAACAACGTGAACGCAATAGTGCCTCCTAGGAGTATAGAAACTATCAATCTAAGCATGTTAATTCCTCACTGCTACGGCTACTTGGTCAATACCAGCGGCTTTTACTTTGTCCATTACCTCTATCACAACACCATGTTTAGCTTTTTGATCCGCTTGGATAAAAACGGCGTCTGATGGTTGCTCAGATAGTAACTTTTCTAAATTACCAGTTACAGATTCGATCGATATTTCACGTCTGTCCATCCATATACTGCCGTCTTCGGTAATGGCAATAAAGATGTTTGCATTTTTCATACGTGTGGCTGTTTCGCCTTCAGGTTTGTTAACATCCATACCGGCCTGTTTTACAAACACCGTGGTCACAATGAAAAATATCAGCATTATGAAGACAACGTCAAGCATCGGCGTCATGTCGATAGTTGCGTCTTCCTCTTCTACTCTTACTTTACGACCCATTATTTTCTCTCTTAGTGATGTGGCAAACTATCGACTAGCGTCTCACGTTGCATCTTAACCTTCGCTTCTAAACGCGAACTAAAGAACAACCCTGATAAAGCTGCAACCATTCCCGCCATTGTCGGAATCGTTGCCATCGAGATGCCCGCTGCCATCAACCTTGGGTTACCCGTACCTTGGGTAGCCATACTTTCAAATACACCAATCATGCCAGTTACGGTACCTAGCAGACCAATTAGAGGACACATTGCCACTAAAGTCTTGATGATCAACATTCTTGCAGTCAAAGAATCTGACGCTTGTGAAATCCACGTATCACGGATTCTATGCGCATACCATGAAGTAGTATCTACTCTCGCATCCCAGTCAGCAATAATCTGCTTTTTTACGCCTGGAAACACTGAAGTAAGGTACCAATAACGCTCTACCATTAAGACCCACATTAGGAAGAGCGCAGCAGCGACGGCATAAAGCACGTCACCGCCGGTAGCGATAAAGTCCCTGACAGATTCCCATAATCCAATCAGGCTCATCATATTACTTCTTCTCCGACTCAGCGTGTGCTGCAATGAAGCCAGCAGTCTGCTCGTCTAAAACGTGAACGATAGATTTACCGCGACCAGCAACGATACTATGCATCAAGATTAGAGGCAGTGCCGCTATAATACCTTGAGCCGTAGTAACAAGTGCCATCGAGATTGAACCCGCCATTATTCTTGGGTCGCCAGTACCGAACAAAGTAATTTGTTGGAACGTTGCGATCATACCTAATACTGTTCCTAGTAGACCAAGCAACGGCGCGATTGCCGCAAAAATCTTAATTAAGTTAGTCCCAAACTCAATGCTAGGTAATTCTCTTAAGATTGCTTCGTCGAGTTTAAGTTCCAACGTTTCTGTATCAGCTGCTTTATTTTCGCCATACACCTTCAAAATACGACCTAGCGGATTTGAAGTATTAGGATTGTCTATGTTCTTAGCTTGAGCACTCATTTTAGAACCGATAATCGACAATGTAATGATTTTGTATAATCCAAGCAATAGACCGATTACTAGCATCACGGTAATGGTATATCCAACTGGACCACCCGCGTGATATCGCTCCATCATCGTCGCTTTTTGCTTAAACAAGCTCAATATAGCACCACGTGACGGGTCGACAAATGTACCTGTAAATCCACTTGTAGCTTCAAGCAAGTCTTTTGTGGTTGCCACTTGGAAACCATCTGGCTGGCGCCCTAAAGGTTGAATCTGATTAGTCTCATCATCATAAACTAAATAGCCCTGCTCTCCCAACAGGTTGAAGGTACCAACACGAACGACTTCTTGTGTTGTCTTACCACCATCAAGGTCGATAACTTCAGCGCTGAACCTTGTCACTTCACCAGAAGCGGTCATTTCAGTTTGCAAAGAGAACCAAAGTTCTTCTAGCTCTTGGATGTTAGGCAAGCCCTTCGAATCTTGCGACATTTCTGCTAAGAAAGCGTCACGACCCGGGTACTGAGCACTCACGATTGACGTTGCGATACGGCCGTATGCATCAGCAGAGGCTTGACGAACAACACCAAACATCTCACCCAAATCACCGGTTGCTTGGTCAAGTTCGGTTTCTTTGTCGATTAATGTTTGCTCGTTGTTGGCAAACTGCTCTTTCAAACGGTCGCCGCGAGCTTCTTCAGCACGCTGTGCTGCTTGTGCAGTTCTTAACAGTGCTTGTTTATCTGCACGCTCAGAACGAAACTCAGCTTCTCTTTGCGTATTAACACGCGCTTCAGACACTTTATCGCGTTTTACTTGCTGTAATAATTCGTTCAGGCTTGATGCTGATTGTGCTTGTGCAAAAGACGCAACACAAGTCAGTGTAGCAGCAGCAACAAGTGTTTTTATTGTTGATTTCATTCCCACTTACTCCGCAGCTTTAATTGGTAATTTTATAAGGTCTTGTGGTACTAGACCCTGCGCCATTCGAACTGCGTTAATCACAGAGTTCAAATATTCGTCGCCTAGTCGTTGCCAGCTTCTTTGATCATTATCCCAAACCCATGCTTTCTTTTGGTCTTTGGAAAGAGCCATAAGGGCGGTGCGACCTAGATTGAAGAAATCTACAACTACATCTGTACCTGCATCGTTGATATTACCTGGATAAGTTTGAATACGTACGCCGTACTCGTTCTCGGTATGGTAAGCCTCTAACACCTGACGAAAGCGCTCTGCGACAGTCACGTTTGAGTTTTGCATTAAATCACGTAAACGCTGGATGCGTTCTTTGCGTTCTTCAAGATTGATTGGAACATCTAAGCTCACAAACTGCTCAAGACTGTCGATCATTTTAAACATAAGCGGAACAATATTTTGCTTAGTTTCTTCAATAGAATCGATTTGACGCTGCAGGGATGCAATTCCTTTTTGCTGATCGGCAACGAGATTGGCTAAATAATCATTATATATTTTAAGATTTTCAGTTTGATCTAAAACTTGTCTATATTCGATTAACAACTCCTGAGATTGCTCAAACAAATTGTTGATTGTTTCTTGAGATTTCGCTGCTGCTTTTTGAATCAACACTTCTTCTTTTTTCAAATCAGAAAGTGGATCTGCAGAGACGAACGCGGTATTGGTAAGTGCGAGTGCACCCACAACACAAGACGCTATTAGAGTTCTCTTGCTCATTTTGGACATATTCCCAACCATGTTTTTGATGTTCACGTCGCTAAAAATTTGCGACGCAGCTGTTATTATTTGTTTCCACGTGCGACCCGATATAAGGTGCACCCGCCCTGAATAGTCACAGGATGTTATATAAATGTCAAGAAGTCAGGTGTGCTAATGTGCGACTTTAGCCTTATTAAATCTCTTGACAAAAAGGTTTCAGAAGATTTACTGAGGTATATCGTGCTTAGGTGGCCATTTTCTGGACATCGAATGCAACGCTTAGACGGTGTTGAACTGAAGAAAATGGCACGGTACCGTGCCATAAACAAGACGGAAACACGACCAACTTACCGACTTCAGGTTTGACCAGTTTGGTCGGATTCATCACCGGGTTTAATCTTAAGTTAGGCTGACCAACCTGAAACCAACCTTGATGACCTGCGCTATCGACCGCGTCAGGCAGTGACACATAAAACGCAGAACTCAACCATCCCATCGGATGAAAGTGATTGGAATGGTAACCACTAGCATTCAGTTTTACTGACCAAGAACCTGAATAATAATGCCCATCTGTTGATGCAAACCCAGGATATAAGGTCTGATCAGACGAACGATAGCGTTGGTCGAGCAAACCAGACATTTTCTCGACACAAACGGAAAATTCTGATATCAAATGAGTGATCAGCGGATTTTTATCGTTGAACAAATTACCATGTGTTTGGGTTCCATGATGCAGCGTTTGCTCTAACGGCTGCACATCACTTTGATGTAAGCCTAGCAAGTATTGTTCTAGTGCCAATAAGTATTGCTTGAGGTCTTGGCCTGTTGGGGGACGAATAAAGAATTCAAATACGCTTTGCTCTGACAACTCAATATTGATACCCGCATTGGTCAGAAATGACACCAGCATAGGGTCGATATCAGGATGCGTAAATTTATCACTTAAACGATGCAATGTATGCAGCAAAGCAAGCGCGTGCTGATCGCGAGGTACCTGCTCAAGCACTTTGAATATTGCCGTGCTTGCGATGCCAAGATTGTTCGCCTCTAAGGCTGTCTCTGCTTGCGTCAAACGCCCTTTGACGTTCCAGTCTTGCTCCAATATTGAACTTTGAACCAGCAGGGCCGATTGCAAATTTCCCTTACACTTGAACAAATATCCCCGTTGACTCAATACGTCGCAATCTTGCGGCGCGATTTTATACAACACATCTGATATTTGCTCAGCCGTGGACAGAGAATTCAAACGGATGAGCTGGTCGACATAATCAATCCCAATCTGTATATTATTGATACCGTTGTTTAGCGCCTGCTGGTAATGCACGAACATTTTATCCGGCTGGTTATGCTCCCAATAAACCTCGCTCAGGTTTTTGTACGTTGGCGCATACTCTGCGTTCAGCACTAACGCCTGATGATAAGCATTTACCGCTAACTGCCAGTCTCCCGATGCATTATAGGCATTTCCAAGATTATGATAGATAGAAAAGTCCTGAACCAATGAGGTAAGCCTTTGATAATGCTTGATGGCACATGAATAGTCACCCATTGCAAAACGCGTCAACGCTAATTCCAATCTCGTGTTAGTATCATCTGGATTGTCTTTCAATAGGCGCTCGAGGCTTTGGGTTGCTTCAGTAAATTGTTGTAGCTCTCTATGCGCCATTGCGCAATAGCGTGCAATTTTTGGATGATGCATGTTTGCCGCGTGTGCTTGTTGTGCAGCAACAATAACGGTTTGATAATCTTGAGTTTCGTAATGACACATTAGCAAATTACACCACGCATCTGCGTAATCTATTTGTAAATCGATAGCCGCTTGATAATGTTTTTTAGCAAGCGTAAATTGCGCCACTTTTTTGTACGCATTGCCCAAATTGTTATTCACATTTGGCTGATTATTGTCGATGGCTAACGACTGTTTCATCCAGCTAATAGCGCTATTATGGTCATTGTTTTTATAGGCGAGCATGCCCAGTAATTGCAGTGCATTATGATCGTTAGGTGCACCGCTCAAATGCAGTTTATAATCGGCCTCGGCTTGCACGTAATTACCGGCTTTGTGAGCACTGAAGCCGCGTTGGAGGTATTTCATTTATGCGCTCTTAAAATCCAGCCGACGGCTTTATCGTGGCCTTCTAGGGTCAATAATACCGCTGATATATCATACATATCGGCCTCGCCCAACGCATGCACAAGGGTTTGCATACGCTGCTCACAAAAAGTAACTGCGCGCATATCGGTCAAACGCTCTTTGCATTTAAGCAGCTCGTGTTGCATGTTATTAAGCCAAGTAATGACGTCTTTGAGCGTGTATTTTGAAAAATCCTGCAATAATTGTTTACTACCGTTGTAAGCATGCACATGCATGCCTTGCGGGTACGCCAGCACCGCTTTATGCACTAGAGGCTCAACCATCATAAACTCACTTACAGCGGCCTCAATCACGTTTTTATCACCACTATCGAAGGCTATTGCAGCCTTGATAGCATGCCCAATAAAATCTGAGTCGGTGAGGACTACAACACCACTTAACTCATTTTTGTTACGGTAATCTATGTAACCATCGCGATAATGCACAAGGGATAATAAACTACCGCCCTTGTTTAAAATTCTTGCTGCCTCCAGGAAGCCTGCTTCACCCGCGTATTCTATGCCAAATTGACTGACAACATGATCGAAGGCCTCATCGTCGCAAGGCATAGCGCTGCAACTACTGCAAAGAGTGTCTATATGACTTATTTCTTTAAACAGTTTTTGTAAGGCTACGTCAGACAAATCAGACGCCGTTAGACGTGTGTATTTGTGATGATCAATGGCGTGAAAAATTGAGCCTGCACCGCAAGCCAAATCAATAATCTTTGCGTCGTGCTTAAACGCACCAAACTCTTTACTCCAAAACTGAGCAAGTTGAGGGTGTTTATTGCCTTGAGCGTCCACAAACACTTCTCCGCTGGCACTTTCATTTTGCCAATATTCTGACCACTTCTCTTGCTTACTCATGCGTTTGTGTTCTCTTTTGATCGCTCTTGATGCGTTACTTTTGATTAGCACCAAATCATACTTTATTCTAGACAAAAAAAAAGGTGGGCAAAGCCCACCTTTTGTCAAACTAATATACTTCTAGTTATTTACGTACCCTTGCCAGACTAGGTCTAGAAAGAAGCCGTAAAGTTTACATAGTAAGTACGACCAAATACATCGTATGTTGCTGGGTATGTATTTGCTTGCTGATCATTACCGCCAATTACTGGTGGTTTTTCATTTAACAAGTTATCAATACCAGCCGTTACACGGTAGTTTTCGTCGATGAAATATGTACCTGATAGGTCGAAGTAGTTAGTACCGTCGATAGTTTCTACAGTGTAATCACTGTCGTCATCATCATCGTTAACTTCGCCAACATAGCGCCATAATAGCTGCACGCGATAGTCATCAGTTCCGTACTT
>Ga0115565_10001820_pt1 | contig 17100 bp, 21 predicted proteins | sample COGITO_mtgs_1105_FD_87199 | JGI IMG/M metagenome (GOLD analysis project Ga0115565, IMG submission 87199) | Pelagic marine microbial communities from North Sea - COGITO_mtgs_110530 | ecosystem: Environmental > Aquatic > Marine > Epipelagic | place: Germany:Helgoland, sampling site Kabeltonne... | reverse complement strand
TAAAAACAGGAAATTCATCGACTTCATTGTAATAACCAGTGTGGTCTCCATACGGGCCTTCAGGGGCGGTTTCGCCTGGCGAAATGTAGCCTTCCAATACAATTTCTGCACTAGCAGGCACCTGCAAGTCATTAGATATTGATTTTACTACCTCAGTCTTGTCACCACGCAACAACCCCGCGAATGCATACTCCGAGAGCGTATCAGGTACAGGGGTAACGGCCCCCAAGATAGTAGCCGGATCAGCACCTAACGCAACTGACACTGGATAATTTTCACCTGGGTGGGTCTGACACCACTCTTTAAAGTCAAGTGCGCCGCCGCGATGTGATAACCAGCGCATGATCAGCTTATTTTTTGCAATGACCTGCTGCCTATAAATGCCCAAATTCTGACGTTTTTTGTGCGGGCCTCTGGTGACAGTCAATCCCCATGTTACCAATGGCGCTGCATCTCCCGGCCAGCATCGTTGAATTGGCAGCATGTTGATGTCAACGTCATCGCCACTGATTACATTTTGTTGACAGGCGGCTTTTCTAACTTCTTTTACAGGCATGTTTAATACCTGTTTGAATACTGGAATTTTACTGAAGAGGTCTTTAATGCCCTTGGGTGGTTCGGGCTCTTTCAAAAAGGCAAGTAACTTACCCACTTCGCGCAAGGCTTCAACTGATTCCTGCCCCATGCCTAACGCAACACGTTCTGGCGTGCCAAACAGGTTAGCTAATACGGGGATGGATGAACCCTTAGGATTTTCGAATAGAATGGCGGGGCCCCCAGCGCGCAGTGTCCGATCGGCTATTTCGGTCATTTCAAGCTCAGTGTCAATTTCCATGCTGACTCTTTTTAGTTGACCAATTTTTTCAAGCTGAGCTATAAAGTCTCTTAAATCTCTGTATTTCATTTTATCTGTCGATACTTATAGTTGATGTCTAGGGATGACAGTTGATACATCATGGCTAAGCCATAGCGAATAGTCCCCAATACTACATGAGTTTTATGCGTAATGATCACTCATTGGTGCCCATGATGATTCGTTTAATAGTGGCAAGTGTTGCAAAACTGTTTTCCTAAAACATGTTTTTAGTATTTTTTTATACGGTCGATAACTCATAAGGCCTTCGTATATTTTATCTTGGAGAAAAGTGCGTGAAACTTTTTGTCTGTTTAGTCCTTGTTACTGCGCTATTTAGCCTTCACTCAAAAGCACAAGCTCAGTCCCTAGAAGCGGTGCAGCTTTATTCGCAAGACGAACTAATAAAGCTAATCAACGATAACGAGCACCTTGAGCGAGTTGTCTCAGATCGTTGCCAATTAGTGCAAGATATCGAAGCGAGAGCTGAAGTGCTAAAAGTACCAGCTTATCAATTTTTGTGGGGTGATATGCTTGCATGGGGCGTGTGTGTTGATGCCGAACCTGAGCGGGGCATTTACTATATGCGTGAGGCGGCGGATCAAGGTTTATCGGCAGCATTGGAACAATTGGGACGATACTATGCGACGGGAAAATTAGTACAAGAAGATATCAAAAGAGCCGTCATCTATTTGCGAGAGGCGTCTGCACTTGGAAATCTTAACGCTCAATTGCGATTAGCTGAATTATTTATTGATGGCTATGGCAGTCCCTATGATTTTGAAGATCTTTATCATTGGTTATATAATGCAATTACTGATGACCGTCGGGTTCATCTAAAAATTGCTAATTATATGAGTGAGCTAGAAGCTTTGATGCATCCTCGTGCAGTAAGAAATGCACGTAAACCAAGAGCTGAATAGCAAAAAATGACGTAGCGTAAATGTCACAGACGAATTCTCAAAAGCTTGTTATACTATTGGAGAATCTAAAAACGAAAAGAATGAATGTCAAAAGATCCGAATTACTCAAAAGAAAAAGAAAAATACGAAAATCCCGTTGCTAGCAGAGAATTTTTGCTAGAGACGCTCGCCAATGCCGCCACTGCTTTATCTTTCCTAGAAATCTGCGAAATCGTAAATGCTAATGATGAAGATAGCCGAATCGGTATTCAAAGACGATTGCGTGCAATGGAGCGCGAGGGCCAAGTAAAATTTACGCGTGAAAAAAAGTACGAGGTACAAAAACAATCCGAGTTAGTCTCTGGTCGTGTCATCGGCCACAGGGATGGATTTGGTTTTTTGAAGCATTCAGCTACCGAAAAAGACTATTTTATACACCAAGCACAAATGCAGACCTTGTTACATGACGATCTTGTAGAAGGAACTATCAGCGGTACTGACCGTCGCGGCCGCACAGAGTTTAGAGCAAATCGGGTCATCGAACCCAGGCAAGAACCGATCGTTGGTAGATACTACACTGAACAAGGGTTGGGATTGGTAATACCCGATGATAATCGCCTTAGCCACGAGATTATTATTCCCAAGGAACATACAAATGGCGCTCGCCAAGGCTGTGTTGTTGTAGTTGAAATTGTGCAACGGCCTAATCGCAAGACTAATGCAGTTGGAAAAATAACGGAAGTGTTAGGTGAGCACATGGCGCCAGGCATGGAAATTGAGATGGCTTTACGCAATTTCCATATTCCTCACGAATGGCCAAAGGCTGTCTCCAATCAAATTAAAGACCTAACAGAAGAAGTGCCAGAGTCGTCTAAAGCAAATCGTCAGGATTTGAGAGAGTTACCGCTGATAACTATCGATGGCGAAGATGCTCGTGATTTTGATGATGCAGTTTACTGCAAGCCAAGTAAAAAAGGCGGTTGGACACTGTGGGTAGCAATTGCAGATGTTAGTAGCTACGTCAAACCGGGTACTGCGCTTGATGCAGAAGCCCAAAATAGGGCGACCTCTGTCTATTTTCCTGAACAAGTGATTCCTATGTTACCTGAAGTACTGTCTAACGGATTGTGCTCACTGAACCCTGACGTAGATAGGTTGTGCATGGTGTGTGAAATTGACATTGATGCTCAAGGTGTTTTGCTAGATTATCAATTTTACGAAGCGGTGATGCGCTCGCATGCACGCCTAACCTATAGCAAAGTGTGGAGTATTTTGCAGGGCAAGGAAGAAATGCGTAAACGTTATGCACGGCGCGTTGACGATATAGAAAACCTGTATGATTTGTTCCATGCGCTAAATAAGGCACGCAAAGGCCGCGGCGCGATGGAATTTGACACTATCGAAAGCAAGTTCGTGTTTAATGCTCAACGAAAGATTTCCCATATTATTGGCGTAGAACGAAATGATGCCCACAAGTTGATAGAAGAATGCATGATCATGGCAAATGTGTGTGCGGCTCAGTTTATCGAAAAGCATGACGCTCAAGCCCTATTTCGCATACACGACCAGCCAGATGAAGACAGATTGACGACGTTCAAAGCTTATCTAGCCGAAATCGGCGTGCCATTCCAGATTAGTGGTGATCCAACACCTGCGCAATTCACCAAAGTGATGCAGCAAATTCAAGAGCGTCCCGATAAAGAGCTAATTCAAACTATGTTGTTACGGTCTATGAAACAAGCCGTTTATGATCCTAATAACATTGGTCACTTTGGCTTGTCATTAAAAGCTTATGCGCATTTTACATCGCCCATCCGCCGTTATCCTGACTTGGTAGTGCATCGCTCAATCAAGGCCATTATTGACCAACTAGCACAACGCAAATCTAAAACGGGTGGTAAGTCATACTCAATCGAAGAAGTTGAGCATTTAGGCGAACAATGTTCAATGGCAGAAAGACGCGCCGATGATGCCACTCGAGATGTGTCAGATTGGTTAAAATGCGAATTCATGCAGGACCATGTTGGCTCAGTGTTTGATGGTGTTATTGCATCAGTTACTAACTTTGGCCTATTCGTGCGTATTACGGAGTATCAGATTGACGGATTGGTGCATATCACCTCGTTGGGCAACGACTATCATACTTATGACGAGACCAAACAGTGTCTTGTGGGCGAAAGTGGTGGCGTTTCATACCGACTGGGCGACCCTGTTAAAATCAAAGTCGCATCGGTTAATCTAGATGACAGAAAGATTGATTTAATGATCGATGGTCTAAAGCAAATTGAGCGCAAAGCGCGAAAATCATCTGGTAGTCGCAAGGCTAAAGAAACACCAAAATCTAAGGGTGATGCGACGCCAAAAAGTACGTCTAACCAGACTACGTCAAAAGGTAAAAGTGGTAAATCAAGCTCGCCAGGAAAAGCGGCACCAAAACCAAAAACACGCTCAGGCCGAAAAAAAGCCGGACCGTCTGCCAACAAGAACAAAGGTGCACGCAAGCCCAAATAATAACAAAACGATTTGTGCAGTCTTATTACCTGTTATAATCACGTTTTAATTATTAGATATAAAAGGCACCTGCGTGGCACAGAACGAATGGCTTTATGGCTTACATAGTATAGACGCGGTTATCGAAAGAGAACCCGAGAGAATTATTGAGCTTTTTGTACTCAAGGGCCGCGATGATGAGCGTTTGACTAACATTATCAATCAGGCTCGTAAATTCGGCATCAGTGTCCAGTTTTGCATGCGAAAAACGTTAGATGACAAGGTCGAGGGCGAACAGCATCAAGGTGTTGTCGCCAAAACAAAAGCCGCAAAAGTGCTTGATGAACACGATTTAGAAAAAATAATACATGCTAATGAATCGCCATTTTTGCTGATTTTGGATGGTGTCACTGACCCTCATAATCTCGGCGCTTGCTTGCGTACAGCAGATGCTGCCGGTGTGCACGCCGTAATAGTCCCAAAAGACAAGTCTGCTTCGTTGACACCTACCGTTAGAAAAGTCGCGTGTGGTGCCGCCGAAGTAATGCCGCTGATTCAAGTTACTAATCTGTCGCGCACGATAAAAGCCCTGCAAGATGCTCGAGTCTGGGTAATCGGGACGGCAGGAGAAGCGACCCATTCCCTATATGATTGCACCTTGCAAGGTCCTATGGCGCTTATTATGGGGGCTGAAGGAAAAGGCATGCGCAGGTTAACACGAGAAAACTGTGACGAACTTGTAAAACTTCCGATGGCAGGCTCGGTGTCGAGCTTAAACGTATCCGTCGCAACAGGTGTATGTTTGTATGAGATGCTCAGGCAGCGCGCTTTAGGGGGCTGATACAAAGGCACGTAATTGCATAGCGCCAGGTTTCAATTACAACAAGTAGAGAACACACTTTTTAAGCCGCTGCAACGCGGCTTATTCGATGTTAGTCGGCAAGCTAATTGTATTGGCCATTCTAGTACTCATATCTAACAGATCGTTAAAGGGTTTCAGCCAACAAAAGTGTCAATGAATGTAAAGATATGTAAAGTTGTGTAAAGCGCCTGAACTATTCCACTATGTTTGTCCCTTACTCGCAGTAACGTTGTTTAATTTGTCGGTGTTTGACTGACATCATGTCTATTTACTGGAGTAAAAATGCATTTCCCTTTTTTAACAAAACCAATAGTTAAAGCCATTGTGCTAACGTTTTATGTTGCGACTTTAGCGTCATGCTCAAGCAGCGATGATGATAACGATAACGACAATGGGTATATAAAATTTTATAATGCCTCGCCTGATTCTTCAGCGATATTCATGACCGTTGATGAGGACGTTGATAATGACGAAGACGATGAGTATGAGACAACATTTTCTTCGGTGGCTTATGCTAGTGCAGGTTCTCGAATTGGTTTAGAAGCCCAAGATTATCATGTGGAATTATCGTGGCAAGACGAAGACAGTAGTCAAAGAAGTGACTTGGAAATTGCTTTTGAAACCCAACTAGAGATTTTGGCTGATCATACACACTGGATTGTTATGAATGGTTCAATCCAATCACCCTCAGTTAATATTTATAGCATTGCCGAGCGCGATGACGAAGAGGTAAGCGATGACCAGGATAAGGATCTCTTCAACCTGAGGGTGGTCAACTTGCACCGTCAACATACAAATATCGATTTATATATATCCTTGAGCGACGAGACATATGAAGAAGCGACTTTATTATCGACTCTAGTGTTAGAGTCGATCTCCGATAATGTCAAATTTGCTCAAGATCAATACAAGTTTTATATAACCGATGCCGGTGCTACAGACATATTATATGAATCCTCGGAAATAAATTATTTGTATAACGCGCAGTATGTCGCTGTAATTCGTCAGAATAGCGGGATAGGAGGCTCACCTTTTGTTATCGACGTGATTACTAACACGGGACTCGCGCATTATGACGACGAAGACTCCCTTGCACAAATCTCGGTTTACAATGGCCTTAATCAAAACGCATACATGCCTGACTATCAAACTGCTTTGAACATCAATATACAAGGTGTGACGGAGGTCCCTACAATTGAAGCCTTAGGATTCAGTCAATTGAGTCAGTCTTTTCCGGTTTCGAGTGGCGACTATAATCTTGATTTGAGCAACCCATTAAATGACCACCCTTTGTTGCAAAATCGCCTACTAAGTTTGCCGCAGAACACCAATAAAACCGTTTTTTTATTTTGGGACGAGGAGGCCATTGATAAAGATGGCGACGGCAATGTCGATGAAAACGACGATGGTATTATTGACGAAGTTAGACCGATTGTCCGCACATTAGTGGTTGATAATTCGGATCTGGATCGGCTTTACGATAAACAGGTAACAATGATAAATCTCGTGAAAACCGATTTATTTTCATCGGTTACCGTTTATTTCGTTAAATCTGATGAAATAATCAGCACTGCGGATAGCTACAGAAATCTGCCTGAGGGTGTAAGCACGAGTGTCATTTTACGCAACAACACTTACCATGTATTCGCAGTGGCGAGTATTGATAACAATGATATTATCATTGATGAATTTACGTTGACGCTGGATGAGGCCAGCAAAGACCAGTTTTTACTGTTAGAATACTCCGACAACAACTCGTCTGGATTTGCGCTCAAATTAGTTGACCAGACGCCTGAATAAATGCGTTCAATTAATAGATTTGTCTGATCCATTCCGTGTCACGTGAATGGCTTAATATAAAAAACACAAATCATGCTGTTGGAAGATGCGAAAACACCGTGTTTATCGCATCTTTCGTATGCTTAACTCGCGCTGAATGATATTGTTTATGCCAAACCCCGTCTAGCGGATTGAGTAAGTTTGTGCACAATTCTAGTCAACCTTCTAATGATTATTCGGACAACCGCCAACAGTATAATCGAAGGTAAATTAAACTATCCATTACTTATCTTTTCTGTTATAGTTTCGCGCCCTTTTTGAAGGGGTATGGTCTATTTGTTCAAAAAATTCTAACGGAATCAATGTACTTATAGCAGCTTAGAGGCTCAAAAGAGCCATAATATTAAACAGCGGAGCACTAACATGATCCAAATGCAAACTAACCTGGACGTTGCCGATAACTCGGGAGCTCGCAGGGTTCAGTGTATTAAGGTTCTTGGTGGCTCGCATCGCCGTTATGCACATATCGGTGACATCATCAAAGTTACTGTCAAGGAAGCAATTCCTCGCGGTAAAGTAAAAAAAGGTGACGTCCTGAATGCAGTGGTGGTGCGTACTAGGAAAGGCGTTCGCAGAGCAGATGGTTCTACTATCCGTTTTGATAACAACGCAGCTGTTTTGCTTAACGCAAACAAGCAACCTATTGGCACGCGTATTTTTGGTCCGGTTACCCGTGAGCTTCGTGGAGATTCATTCATGAAGATTATTTCACTGGCACCAGAAGTACTATAAGGAGTCACGATAATGGCTAGAAAAATTCGTCGTGATGATGAAATAGTCGTATTAGCGGGAAGAGACAAAGGAAAACAAGGTAAAGTCTTGTCGGTACTAGTGTCTAAAGATCGCTTAGTAGTTGAAGGTGTGAACCTCATCAAGAAGCACCAAAAGCCTAACCCACAATTGGGTGAGCCGGGTGGTATTGTTGAGAAAGAAGCAACCATTCATGTGTCTAATGTAGCGATTGTTAACCCGGCGACGGGCAAAGCAGATCGCGTTGGTTTCCGTTTCGAAGATGATAAGAAAGTACGTTTCTTTAAATCGAACGGCGAACTTATTTAAATAATTGGAGAGTACGATGGCGAAACTGCATGATTTCTATAAAGAAACAGTAGTAGCTGAACTTGCAAAGCAGTTCGGGTACAAAAGCGTCATGCAAGTCCCTCGGATTGAGAAAATCACCTTAAACATGGGTTTAGGTGAAGCAGTAGCAGACAAGAAAGTGCTTGAGTCCGCTCAAGCTGACATGGCAGCCATTGCCGGTCAGAAGCCTATTGTCACTGTTGCTAGAAAATCTGTTGCGGGTTTTAAAATCCGTGAAGGTTATCCGATTGGCTGCAAAGTAACCCTGCGTGGCGAACGTATGTGGGAATTTCTTGAGCGTTTAATCTCAATTACAATTCCACGTATCCGTGACTTCCGTGGTCTTAACCCGAAATCTTTTGACGGTCGAGGCAACTATAGCATGGGTGTTCGTGAACAAATCATCTTCCCTGAAATCGATTTCGATAAAGTGGATAAAGTACGCGGTATGGATATTACTATCACTACTAGCGCTGAAACTAACGACGAAGCACACGCATTGTTAAGCGCGTTCAGCTTCCCGTTTAAAAAATAAGGTGTAGGGTTATGGCAAAAGAATCAATGAAGGCGCGTGAAGTAAAACGTGCCAAGCTGGTAAAACAGTACTCAACGAAACGAATGGCGCTTAAAGCAACCATTAGTGACGTTAACTCTTCTGAAGAAGAGCGTTGGGAAGCTGTTCTTAAGCTGCAAAAACTTCCACGTGACTCGTCACCGTCGCGTCAGCACAATCGCTGCCGCATCACGGGTCGTCCACATGGATACCTACGCAAATTTGGTCTTTCTCGTATAAAGCTTCGCGAAGCTGCTATGCGTGGTGAAGTCCCTGGCCTTAAAAAAGCCAGCTGGTAAGGAGAGCAGACTATGAGCATGCAAGATCCTATCGCAGATATGTTTACTAGACTTCGTAACGGCCAATTGGCATCTAAAGTTGCGGTTTCTATGCCTTCTTCAAAAGTACGTGTTGCAATAGCAAAAGTACTAGAGGCAGAGGGTTATATCGATGGTTTTTCTGTTACAGAAGGTGTTAAGCCAACACTAGAAGTAACGTTGAGATACTTCGAAGGTAAAAAAGTAATTGATACAATTCAAAGAGTTAGCCGTCCTGGCCTACGCATCTATAAGAAAAAAGATGAGTTGCCAAAAGTGATGGGTGGCCTTGGTATTGCTATCGTGTCTACCTCAAAAGGTGTGATGACTGACCGTGCAGCGCGTAAAGCGGGTATGGGCGGTGAGATCATCGGTTATGTAGCATAACAGGGGAAATATTATGTCACGTATAGCAAAAGCACCTGTAGACATCAAATCTGGCGTAGAAATTACTATCGCTGGCCAAGAAGTCACAGTAAAAGGTAGTAAAGGTACGCTGAACCGTGTATTCAATGACGCTGTCGAAGTCGTCCAAGAAGAGAACCAACTAAAAGCATTGCCTCGTGAAGGCGTTGCTAATAATTGGGCTCAAGCTGGAACGGCTCGTGCGCTATTAGACCAAATGGTTCAAGGCGTTACCGACGGTTTTGAAAAGAAACTCCAGTTAAACGGTGTTGGTTACCGAGCTCAGGCTCAAGGTAGCAAGCTAAATTTAACATTGGGCTTTTCACACCCGGTTGTTTACGAGATGCCTCAGGGCATCACTGTCGAAACCCCTACACAAACTGAAATCATTGTCAAAGGCATCGATAAGCAGGTAGTAGGTCAAGTTGCTGCGAACATTCGCGGATACCGTCCACCAGAGCCATACAAAGGCAAAGGTGTTCGTTATTCAGATGAGAATGTACGTCGTAAAGAAGCTAAGAAAAAGTAGGTAGGTGATACGATGGATAAGAAATCAGCTCGCTTACGCCGCGCTACCCGCGCCCGTAAGAAGATCAGTGAATTAGCTGCGCATCGCTTGGTTATTAACCGTACACCACGCCACATTTATGCTCAGTTAATCGCTCCAAGCGGTTCTGAAGTATTAGCAGCAGCTTCTACAGTAGAAAAAGACCTTAAAGGTTCTTTAAAATCTACTGGTAATGCAGAAGCAGCAGCGGCAGTTGGTAAAGCAATCGCAGAACGTGCTATCGAAGCCGGCATTAAAAAAGTCGCATTTGATAGAAGTGGATTTAAATATCACGGTCGTGTGAAAGCACTGGCTGATGCCGCGCGTGAAGCCGGTCTTCAGTTCTAGGAGTTAATTATGGCTAAAGTAGAAGTTCAACAACAGGGTGATCTGTTAGAAAAGCTAATCGCTGTAAACCGCGTCTCTAAAGTAGTTAAGGGTGGTCGCATCTTTAGTTTTACTGCTTTGACAGTGGTTGGTGATGGCAACGGTCGCGTTGGTTTTGGTTACGGTAAAGCACGTGAAGTGCCAGCTGCAATCCAAAAAGCAATGGAAAAAGCTCGTCGCAACTTAGTTGACGTCGATCTTAACGGCAATACGCTACAGCATCCTATAAAAGGTCGTCATTCAGGCTCTAAAGTTTACATGCAACCAGCATCAGAAGGTACCGGTATTATTGCTGGTGGTGCGATGCGTGCTGTACTTGAAGTGGCTGGTGTTCAGAACGTACTTTCAAAATGCTACGGTTCTACAAACCCAATAAACGTTGTCCGCGCAACAGTCAATGCTCTAGTGGAGATGAATTCACCAGAGAAGATTGCTGCAAAACGTGGTTTGTCAGTCAAAGATATTTTGGGGTAATCGAACATGTCTAAGATGATTAAAGTAAAGCAAACAAAAAGCTCAATCGGGCGTCTTCCTAAGCACAAAGCAACATTAGTTGGCTTAGGTTTACGTAAAATCGGACAAGTACGTGAGTTGGAAGATACTCCGTCAGTCCGCGGCATGATCAACCGTGTTCAATACATGGTTGAGATAGTTGAGGGGTAATTGATGAGACTTAATACTCTTGCTCCTGCTGAAGGAGCTAAACATTCAGGTAAACGTGTTGGTCGTGGTACCGGGTCTGGCTTAGGCAAGACAGCGGGTCGCGGTCACAAAGGGCAGAAGGCTCGCTCAGGCGGGACTGTAAGAGCTGGTTTTGAAGGTGGTCAAATGCCACTTCAACGCCGTTTACCGAAATTCGGTTTTACGTCACGTAAATCGTTTGTGTCTGATGAAGTCACACTAAGTGAAATTGCTAAAGTAGAAGGCGATATCGTTTCTTTAGAAACTTTAAAGGCAGCAGGTCTTGTTAAGAAAGAGATCTTGTTCGTTAAAGTAATGAAGAGCGGTGAAGTTACTCGTCCTGTTACAGTTAGTGGTATCAAAGTGACCAAAGGTGCACTTGAAGCGATTAACGCGGCTGGCGGTAAAGTAGAGGAATAACCTAAATGGCAAAACCAGGACTAGATTCAGGAGCAAAAGGCGGATTGAGTGAACTCAAATCGCGTTTATTCTTTGTTCTTGGAGCAATCATAGTGTTTAGGCTCGGCTCATATGTGCCAATCCCTGGTATCGACGCAAACGTGTTGTCTCAGTTGTTTGAACAACAAAAAGGCACCATCGTGGAAATGTTTAACATGTTTTCTGGTGGTGCTCTTGAGCGAGCTTCGGTATTAGCATTAGGGATAATGCCTTACATTACTGCTTCGATTATCGTGCAATTGCTTTCGCATATGCATCCTCCATTGATGGAGCTTAAGAAAGAAGGTGAAGCAGGGAGACGCAAAATCAGTCAGTACACTAGGTATTTAACCTTAGTACTTGCAACGTTCCAATCTATTGGGATAGCAACTGGTCTGCCTAATCTAATCCAAGGTTTAGTGATAAATCCAGGCCTAGGTTTTTACTTTACAGCGGTCGTAAGCTTAGTCACCGGAACTATGTTCTTAATGTGGCTAGGTGAGCAAATTACAGAACGTGGCATTGGTAATGGTATTTCTATCCTTATCTTTGCCGGCATCGTAGCAGGATTACCTACCGCAATTGGTCAAACTGCTGAACAAGCGCGTCAGGGCGACATAAATATTTTGTTCCTGATCGTTATCGCTGCAATAATTATGGCTTTGACTTACTTGGTAGTATTTGTAGAGCGTGCGCAACGTCGCATCGTTGTAAACTACGCAAAACGCCAACAGGGTCGCAAAGTGTTTGCTGCGCAAAGTTCACATTTACCTTTAAAAGTAAATATGGCTGGTGTTATTCCACCAATCTTTGCGTCAAGTATTATTTTGTTTCCTGGAACGCTTGCCGGTATGGTTGGTCAAAATGAGACGTTCTCATTTTTGACTGATGTATCTTTAGCGTTGTCTCCAGGACAGCCTTTATACGTAATGCTTTATGCTGCGACGATTATATTCTTTTGCTTTTTCTATACCGCATTAGTGTTTAATCCTCGTGAGACTGCTGATAATTTAAAGAAATCTGGCGCTTTTGTTCCGGGCATACGTCCGGGTGAACAGACATCACGTTATATCGATAAAGTGATGACGCGTTTAACACTAGCCGGTGCTCTCTATATTACCTTTATTTGTTTGGTGCCCGAGTTCTTACTATTGTGGTTTAACGTTCCGTTTTACTTCGGTGGTACGTCCCTACTCATTATGTGTGTAGTGGTGATGGACTTTATAGCGCAGGTACATACCCACTTGATGTCTCATCAATATGGGGATGTTCTTAAAAAAGCGAACCTCAAGGGCTAGGCCTTTGGCTTAACCTAAGAGTTAGCTATTTACGGAGTGATGTGATGAAAGTTCGTGCATCCGTTAAGAGGATTTGCCGTAACTGCAAGGTCATAAAACGTAACGGCGTTGTTAGAGTGATCTGTGTAGAGCCTAAGCATAAGCAAAGGCAAGGTTAATCCACTCTTTTTAAGAGAGTAATACAGTTGGTTTTTAATATCACATCGTCGTACTGGCGATGTGAGCCTTAAAACCTTAATTTGCAATTTAGTTGCTGGGTAAGTATCCTATCGGGCTTTTTAGGCTAGCAACAATAAATAGAGGAGTGCTGTTAATGGCCCGTATCGCTGGCATTAACATTCCTGAACACAAGCATGCAGTCATTGCCATCCAAGCTATTTTTGGCATTGGTGCTACTCGCGCAAAAGATATTTGTGTGAATGCAGGTGTATCAGAATCTACCAAGATCAAAGATCTTGATGAGGCGGCAATTGATAAGTTACGTGAAGAAGTTGCAAAGTTCACTGTCGAAGGTGATTTGCGTCGTGAAGTATCAATGAGCATAAAACGTTTGATGGACCTAGGTTGCTTCCGTGGTATACGCCACCGTCGTGGCTTACCTCTACGTGGTCAGCGCACAAAAACAAATGCGCGTACCCGTAAAGGTCCTCGTAAACCTATTAAAAAGTAAGCGAGGGTTATAATGGCTAAAGCACCTACTAGAGCGCGTAAGCGCGTAAAACGTCAAGTTGCGGACGGAATGGCTCATATCCATGCGTCTTTCAACAACACAATTGTGACAATCACTGACCGTCAGGGTAACGCTCTTTCTTGGGCAACTTCTGGTGGATCTGGTTTCCGTGGCTCACGTAAATCAACTCCTTTTGCTGCACAGGTTGCTGCTGAAAGAGCTGGTGTTGCTGCACAGGAATACGGTCTTAAGAACATTGAAGTGTTCGTTAAAGGTCCAGGTCCAGGTCGTGAATCTGCAATCCGTGCACTTAATGGCGCAGGTTACAAAATCACAAATATTACCGATGTGACACCTATACCTCACAACGGTTGTCGTCCACCGAAAAAACGTCGCGTTTAATCTGCGGACAGTTGGAGAAAGATCATGGCTAGATATTTGGGTCCAAAACTCAAACTAAGTCGTCGTGAAGGAACAGATTTGTTCTTGAAAAGCGGCGTAAGAGCAATTGAAAGCAAGTGTAAAATTGACACTGCACCAGGTCAACACGGCGCACGTCGCGGTCGTTTATCTGATTACGGCGTTCAATTGCGTGAAAAACAAAAAGTACGTCGCATGTATGGCGTATTGGAAAAACAGTTTAGAAACTATTACAAAGAAGCTGCTCGCCTTAAAGGCAATACAGGTGAAAACTTGTTGCAACTTTTGGAACAGCGTTTAGACAACGTTGTTTATCGTATGGGTTTTGCAAGCACTCGTGCTGAAGCTCGTCAACTAGTTAGCCATAAGGCTATCGTTGTAAACGGTAAAGTAGTTAACATTCCATCATTCAATGTAAAAGCTGAAGATGTGGTTGCTGTTCGTGAAAAAGCGAAAAAACAGGCTCGTATCGTTTCTGCACTTGAACTGGCAGATCAACGCGAGAAGCCAACATGGTTGGAAGTTGACAATACGAAAATGGAAGGCGTTTTTAAACGTTCTCCAGAAAGAACGGATTTGTCTGCGGACATAAATGAACAGTTGATTGTCGAACTTTACTCGAAGTAGTCATTAAGATTATAAAGAGAAAGATTAACTAAAGAGGAAACATTGTGGGTTCAGTGACCGAATTCCTAAAGCCAAGATTAGTTGAAATTGAAAACATTTCTGCTACTCGTGCAAAAGTAACACTTGAGCCTTTAGAGCGAGGCTTTGGCCATACTCTGGGTAATGCGCTTCGTCGTATTTTGCTATCGTCTATGCCAGGTTGTGCTGTGACGGAAGTAGAGATCGATGGCGTATTGCACGAGTACAGCACTAAAGAAGGTGTTCAAGAAGACGTAATCGAAATTTTGCTTAACCTAAAAGGACTAGCAGTTCGTCTTGAAGGTAAAACTGAAGCAACGCTTACACTTGTTAAGTCAGGTGCAGGTAAAGTTGTCGCAGGTGATATCCAGCACGATGGTGACGTTGAGATTGTAAATCCAGATCACGTAATCTGTACTTTGACTGGCGAAGCTGAAATCAGCATGCGTATCAAAATAGAGATGGGTCGTGGGTATGTTCCAGCTTCAACTCGTCGTTCCTCTGAAGATGATGATCGTCCAATTGGTCGTTTATTAGTTGATGCTTCATACAGCCCTGTAGAACGTATTGCTTACTCTGTAGAGTCTGCGCGTGTTGAACAACGCACCGACTTAGATAAGCTGATCATTGATATGGAGACTAACGGCACGTTAGACCCTGAAGAAGCGATCCGCCGTTCTGCAACTATCTTGGCTGAGCAACTAGATGCATTCGTTGAGTTACGCGACATCTCCGAGCCAGTAGAGAAAGAAGAAAAGCCAGAGTTTGACCCAATTCTCCTTCGTCCAGTTGACGATTTGGAGTTAACGGTTCGTTCGGCTAACTGTTTGAAAGCTGAAGCTATCCAATATATTGGAGACCTAGTACAGCGTACTGAAGTTGAACTTCTTAAAACACCAAATTTGGGCAAGAAGTCACTTACAGAAATTAAAGATGTACTTGCTTCTCGTGGGCTTTCACTGGGCATGCGCCTAGAGAACTGGCCACCTGAGTCAATCGCTGAAAAAGATTAATCAGGTTTTAGATAAACTGATTTGTAAAGAAGGATATAGCTATGCGCCATCGCAAGAGTGGTAGACAGTTAAATCGTAATAGCAGCCACAGACAAGCAATGTTTAAAAACATGGCTAGTTCTTTGGTTAAGCACGAAGTCATTAAGACTACGTTGCCAAAAGCGAAAGAACTACGTCGAGTAATTGAACCGCTAATCACATTAGCAAAAGCAGACAGCGTTGCAAATCGTCGTCTCGCTATGGCTAGAACGGGTGATAAAGAAGTGGTAGGTAAACTATTTAACGAACTAGGGCCACGTTATGTGACACGCCCTGGTGGTTATCTACGTATTTTGAAGTGTGGTTTCCGTACAGGTGACAACGCTCCAATGGCATATGTAGAATTAGTCGACCGTCCAGTTGTTGAAACTACAGAAGAAGTAGTTGAAGTAGCTGAAGATTAAGATTTTTCTTAGTATAAAAAACCCGAGCATGGCTCGGGTTTTTTGTTTCTGCACTGTTTTAAAAAGGTTTAAACGGTTTGTAAGCTTCTATAGATAGACTATTGACTGTCTAAGGGGTAATGCAATGCAATGTATTCATCTGCCTGCACACCACTCAAACCACCTCTAACCGCTGAGTCATGAATCAAGCTTTGTTCGATTCCTCTTTCATTTGCTAACGCAATCAATCTATCAACGGCTTCAGGATACATGGCAAGTTGTTCAACTGATATTATAATCATCGACTCTGACTCTTCAGATTCATTTGGGAAAAGCGCTAGTAACGCATCCACTACATACTTGCCGACAAGGGGCACCTCTTGGATGGTCGTGACCAATATGTCTAATGCCTTGCTGGGATATGAGCTTGCTAATTTCTTTGCTATTTGGTCGGCTGAATCAGGTTCCAAATTGACCGCAGTCTTTACTAAATCATTAAAATCCTCCGGCGCAAATTTGCAAGCAGCCTCTGCTGCATACTCTGCATAACTAGGTTCTGCATTAATGGCCAGTTTTAGTAGTTCTGTTGGTTCAGCTAATTCTCTTTCTAATGCTAATTCCAAAATTTCATCGACAAATGAGGGTTGCGCAGAAACTGAGGCAGAAATAATTTCCCTGTATCTGTCTGGATAGGCGTTAAGTGCGATTTCTACGACATCCATTGTTCTCTCTGGATATCTTGCGATAAATGTTCTTACTGCATTGCCAACCGAACTATTCGATTTAACCTGATTGATGAAAATCTGATTAGATTGGTCAGAGGTCAAAGTGATGGTTTCAGCCAAACTAACAGAGCTCATCAATAGAGAGCCCGTTAATACACTTATAGAAAACTTGTTGAAACTCATTTTTACAACCTTTTATATTCTGCTTTATTTGTTATCGGCAAGACTAGCTAATGTAATAAGAATGTTAAGGTACGCCTATCTAAAAAAACATTCAACTTTTTATCGGTATTGCTCTTGACCTATGCGTATAAATGTCTACAATGCGCGTCCGTTCATTGAGCAGTAACGAAGAAATTCAAACTGCCCAATAGGACATCCATTTTGGTAAATAGTTTAAAAAATTATTTTAAAAAAAATTACCAAAAAGGCTTGACAAAAAATAGGATGTCGGTAGTATTCGCATCCCGCTTGAGACAGTCTACGGACGACATCAAGCCCACCGGTGAAATAGAAAGAAACCGGTCGTTCTTTAACAAGATGATAACAAGAC
>Ga0115565_10001818_pt1 | contig 17106 bp, 32 predicted proteins | sample COGITO_mtgs_1105_FD_87199 | JGI IMG/M metagenome (GOLD analysis project Ga0115565, IMG submission 87199) | Pelagic marine microbial communities from North Sea - COGITO_mtgs_110530 | ecosystem: Environmental > Aquatic > Marine > Epipelagic | place: Germany:Helgoland, sampling site Kabeltonne... | reverse complement strand
ATAAAATGGAGGACCCGGTCGGATTCGAACCGACGACACCCTGATTAAAAGTCAAGTGCTCTAACCAGCTGAGCTACGGGTCCATTGTTGGTGGAGTTAAGGAGACTCGAACTCCTAATTCTAGAATGCAAATCTAGCGTGATCCCGGTTTCACCATAACCCCGTAAATGGTAGGGACTGCTGGAATCGAACCAACCACCTCCTGCGTGTAAAACAGGCGCTCTAACCAACTGAGCTAAGTCCCCTTATTGGCGGAAGGTAGAGGAATCGAACCACTAGGCTTTCACCTACCACGGATTTCAAATCCGTTTTGACACCTTGCCGGTACCTTCCTTGTTTCTTAAATAGCGACAAAACACGACAGGACTTGAACCTGCATCTCCCCGTAAGGGCGTTTTACCTTTTAAAACTACCATGCCGTAGTCCGGATAGCCTATTCAACCGGTCTTGCAGGACAAGTTCTTCGACTTCTAAACTAGGTCGCTATTTAAAGGCCGCTGCAACAGCCTTGTTTGGTATCCCGTAGGAGAATCGAACTCCTCTTTTCAGGTTGAAAACCTGACGTCCTAACCGATAGACGAACGGGACATAAATGGTGCCGAGGGATGGATTCGAACCACCACAGTCAAAGACCACTGATTTACAGTCAGCTTATCTCACCAATGAAAGCCTCGGCTTGTTTGGCACAGGTGCAAGGATTCGAACCCTGACGAACTGGGTTGGAACCAGTCATGCTACCGTTACATCACACCTATATATTAATTAGTTTTAGTCATAAAAAAAGGTCTTGCCCGAACTATACTAGAACGGACGAGCACCTGCGTATGCTACGATCGGCGCCACATAGGACGAATCTTTATACATCGTCGCCGGTCGATCTTGAATGCCTTCACGCCACTGATGTGACATGGAAAAGAATTTACAAATGCCAACAAATACTTCGTTAAACTTATGCATTGTTTTTCCTTTTTATAGCATACAAATAATTGGTTGCGCAGGACGGATTTGAACCGCCGATCTTTTGGTTATGAGCCAAACGAGTTACCACTTCTCCACCGCGCTACATTATTTGGAAGATACACCAAGCAGATTCGGTACATCATCTAAATAATGTTTAGGCATTTTAAAGCATTCTCGACTGCTCTAGTCTTTCAACCAAAGCTTACAATCTGCTCTAACGTTCCAACAATGTCAAACAGTTAATTGCTTAACTGTACTTATAATACTGTAGTTGTGATCGTTTGTCAACCACTTTTTTATCTACGTACTAAACTTATTTATCTCTTTGAGATAAACTTGGAGCGGGTAAGGAGAATCGAACTCCTATCATAAGCTTGGAAGGCTCCTATAATACCATTATACTATACCCGCAATTGGCTGGTAGCCTCGGACTCGAACCGAGCTCATTCTTGGTTAACAGCCAAGTGCCATCGCCTGGACGACTCGCTACCAATTGTAAAAGTATAATGGTGCTGCTGGAGAGAATCGAACTCCCAATCTACTGATTACAAATCAGTTGCCTTACCATTCGGCCACAGCAGCATCATTATACTTTCCGACGGTGTTTTCTACCGTTTCCTGTATTCTTAGCCTTATATGTATCTGTCTGCGAATGACAGTTAGGACATATAAGTCTTAGGTTAGTAGGATGATTGTTTTTATGATCACCGTCGATGTGATCAACTTCTAAAACAATCTTTTTCCCTTGCCACTCACTAATGCCACAACACTCGCAAGCATAACCTCTTTGTTCAGCTAAGTAGTTCTTAGCCCAAGCTGGAATTTGTAGTTTCCAATCCTTACCTTCTGTAAGCCAAGCACGAACACGTTCTTTACGTTCGTACTGTCCTTGGCATACATTATCGCAGTACTTATTGAATTGGCTATATCGAAACCTATTCGTCGCACCGCAATTTATACACTTGTACGTTTTCATTTTACTGCGTTGTTAAAAACGCAGTTAACGCTACTATACTTACCCCCGACGCTGCGATAACACCGCCGATAATGAGTACTCGTACAATATCCGCAATCTTACGGATGAACTGTTCGACTAAGAACCAAGCAAACATGCCTGCTAAAAACGCAAACGATCCTGGAACCGAATTTGCTTTTTCTACGTAACCTGACATCGTAGTGATAATTTCGTTTACGATCGACATGTCCATTTGTTTCTTAGCCTCTACAGTAATTATTTATTAACTATACATACTATATGATATATTCTGGTCGATGTCAACCAAAAAAGTACATATAGCTACCAAAAATAATTAAACTGGCTGCTATCATAATCAGCGCAGTCCGCATTACGCAAAGTCCAGATCAACGTTAACCCAATTAAGGTCGCCGTTATTGTCCACATACGGAAGTTCGACATCTTCGTAACTGTCAAGCAGCAACGGTGATGCATCACCTTTGATTTGGATAACACCAGTGTCTGCTAGTGTGTTTACCTGCGCTTGCCAATCACCACTGATAATATTTGGTTCGTCATTGCGAATCCATTCAGCAACAGCTTCAACAGTTTCGTCAGCATCGATCCCGTCTTCGTCTTCGATTAGATACTTAATACCCACCTGTGGTGTTTCTAAAACTTCGTTATCATGGTAGTAAGTCATTTGAGATTCTGGCTCACTATTAACTACTTCGTCTTCTCGATTGAACGCCCAATCCCAGACTTCAACTACTGCCCACACGGTGAGCAATCCTGCTACTGCGATAGCACCAAAAAGTAACATTTTAAACTCCTTTGTTAAATGTATTTAATATTAATAATATTATTATGTACTATAATTGACTATTTGTCAAGCATAATATTCCACACAAGTGTTGCACGGTTGTTATTATTGCTGCTCCAAGAATGCCAAGAATCATCTGTCCGACTAAACACAAACAGTCGATTTGGTTTCCATTCTACTTCAAAAGAATTATCTTTGTCAAACGATGAATACAACATAGTACCTATATTTTCTTGTGATACGTAAAGAACACCACTAAGCAATTTATTATCAGAATCTGTGTGAGTTGAATATTGTGCGTTAGGTTCTGTTACGATCAAACTAAGTGTGTGATGATCTATCAACGGCGCTTTTTCAGCTGCCAGCTCAGTAAGCATCCCTGTAATCTTAGAACTATACTTGTCGTACAACTTTGATACACCAGGTTCCTTGTACGTAGACCCATCAGGATTATTAATTTTAATTGTGTTATACGACTGCCAAGACTGCTGAATTTTTTTTGAAATCAAGTTATTTTTCTGTGAAAGGTCTTTAGTCATACGCTTGGCGTATTTTTGCACAAACTTAAAATCGTCAGCTTCTAAAAAATCATCATAGATTAAATAAGGAACAGTCCAGTTATACATCTTTACCTCAAAAAATAGAGCAGTTTTAAGTCATGCTCAGGACGCCCAGGTGGCACCATCCATTCAAATTAGAAGCCGCAGCTTCAAGCGGAATGGAACGCTTATCCGTGTACGTATTCAAAATAGTATACAATGCCGATCGCTGCTGCGACCCACGCAACCCAGTATACTGTATCGAACAATTTAGTAAGTTTCATTTTATTTTACTCCGTGCATCTCAGTATACTGTTCTTGTGTAAGATATTTATAACTGCCAGTTTCTGGATTCATTACCATCCATCGTTGGCGCTCTGCTACATATACCGGTAGCATGTATAATTTAGTTTTTTTCATTTGTTATTCCTTAGTTTTCAAAAACCTGCGCAAAGTAGCCTTTACCGTTGGTGTCACCGCCCCAGTTGTCAAGCTCTTCGCCGTTATAAGTAATGCCGACAACAAAGTCTTCGCCGGCAAGGGATTCTTCAGTAACAAAGCCCAGCTTAGTAATATCAAACGATTCAGTGATTGTAATAGTTACATCAAAGAATGTGCCTTTTTCTACGCTAGAAAATTCCGTAACATAAGCAGGAATTTCATCTTCGAATACACTAAAGTCTACGTTGTACAGATCAAAGTCAATCTGCTCAGTTCCTTTAATTTCTCGCACAATGTCAGCGTCGTAATCGTTATTGATTACTTGGTGTACAGATAAGTAGCAAGTGCTAGTGTCTGCGCCCCAAATAGTTTGTACAATGTTATCGTTGTCGTGCCATACCTGATACAGGTCTCGATTTTTGAGATAGAGGAAATCAACGTCGTCGTCGACGTTTTGTTCGCTTGGCTCGAGACAATATTCTACTAGTTGATCACTATCTTTGTCAATCCAGTAATCATGAACTTGTTTTGAAATGTCCGTAAACGTTACTTCAGCACCGTAACCTGAAACTACAATACGAAAGTATTTTTCAGGATTCTTAATAGTTTCGATCAATTCAATGTTTTCGTCTGTAGTAGGCATACCTAAGTCCTATATCTAAGTTATGCTTTATAATAACACAGTTACACAAAAGGTCAACCTAAAACTTTTTAAATGTTACTCCTCGACGAATAAGATCGCTTTGATTAGTAATTGTAGCATCTGAACTTCTTATGACTGGTTCAGTGTTGCCGTGCTTGCGATTAATAGCGTCATAGTACATTTCAATATACTGATGATAGCTCATTGTATCAATGTGTGTTGATGCTGAATTTAGTTTAGCAGTATCGCAGTTTTCAACAACCATAGGACCTATTTTAACTGTGTCAGTGCTCATTAGAAGATAGTGTTCGTATTGAGAAATTTCTACAGCTTTTGTTCGAGTGCCGGAACGTCCTTCGACAAAAGTGTCTTCGCCGTTGTATTGATAAACTGGATATAGTTCTGTCATTTATCAAAATATGGATGATGCTCAACGAGCGTTTCTATCCATTCCTCTCGGTGTCTAGTTCTATGACAGTTAGAACAAAGCAAATCGCATTGGTCTAGCTCTCGTTTCATTGCTTCCCAGTTTGATGTCCGCTTATTGCCCCAGTTAAAATTCTTTTCGCTTGGGTCGCGGTGATGAAAGTCAAAAATCCAAGGATTACCTTCAACACCGCAATCAAGACATTTACCACCGAGATACTGTACGCCTTTATCTTTCATTTCACGCTTAACCTGGTGCACTTCCATAGTGTGACATTTTTTACACTTTGATTTAGCACCGTTGCTTTTGTAAAATTTTTCTTCGCTTGTTTCGCCGCAGCGTTTACAGTTATACGTCATAAATTATTGGTAAGTGATTACCTTCTTACCGCGGGTAAGCAAAGCAAACAAGCCAGTTACCAGAGCGCCGAGAATCCATACAAACCAGCCTACAACCGCAACTAAACCTGCTCCAACAGCAGTTCCTGCTTGACACGCCGATACTGCTAAGTCATACGCTTCGGTACCTGCTACTAGTCCTTCAGCAGCGGCTTGCGCTTCACACGTAGCCATTAGGTCGCCGGTGTTGCCGATATTGAAAAACATTAGGTATACCATAAGAGCGTTAAAGCCCCAAAATAGCAGAAGGAAGAACCAACCGATGATTCCACGCTGTCGTTTTTCAACAGCTACAGTTTTTTCATTTGTCATTTAATTTACTTTCTTTTCTTTAAAATGGCAGTGAGTGTGGGATTCGAACCCACGGAACGCTTTCACGTTCGACAAGTTAGCAACCTGCTGCTTTCGACCACTCGGCCAACTCACTAGTTGGTACACTAACCGTGGTGTACCGCGAGACTATTTGTGGCGTCTAACCCAAAGCTCGTCAAAGCCGGTATCATTAGATTCATGATTATGCCAAACACGCTTTGTATATGACTTTACCATTCCCCTAATAGTGTCTTCACTCCAGTCTTCTGGAATCAAGTAACCTTTTACTACATAAAAGAGCCAGTTAGCATCTTTTAATTCTTGTTCGGACATTGTATACCTCTATGGTATTTATTCGCCCCAGACAACGTGCTCGTAAATTTCTTTCCAGTTCTTTACACGCTTGATACTGTCGCCTTCGTTAAAGTCTCGATTGTGAATGTGATCAATAAGGATAGTATCGAGGCCCATGCGCACACCAAGTTCGGCATTGCTTGGCTTATCTTCTACCCATACACAACCGGTATCTTTGTATTCAATCAACGCATCATCTTTGTCGCCACCGGTATCAAGACACACAAGGCGTTCAATAGCAGTTGGACCGAACAAGTTTTCAAGATTGCGCATACGAGCAGTCCAGGCACCTGACTCAGTGCTAAGGCTTGTAATTACATGGAATACATATCCATGTTCTTCGTGAAGCTTAGATACATACTTCATAGCGTCACGGAACGGAGCAAGTGTTTCGATACGAGTTGATTCATTAAACCAACGAGCAAAGATACGCTTTTCGCTTTCCTTAAACTTACCAAACGCTTCGTCTGAAAAGCCATATTGTTCGCGAAGGTCGTATGTATCGCTACGTTCTTTCTCGTAACCGTGGCCTTTCATAAACTGTTCAAAACCGTATTCCCAGTCACAAAGGACGCCGTCACAGTCTGTAAGAATTACTTTATCGTGCATTAGTCGGTAGCTCCATCTCGATTAGTTGCTAAGTCTTTTTCTTGTTCTTCAATGTCGTCTTGAATGACTGAAATGACTTTGTCCATAGCAATTACCATATCAACACGGCCTTCTTTGCGATGCTGTTCTTTTCTAACTTCCATCGCTGTGATAGAAGTACGAAGCGATTCAATATTTTCTCTAGACGTAGTCATTTCAATCCTTTCTAAGTTATGCTATTATAATAGCATCATTGTACGCAAAGTCAATTACTTTTCGTAGATAATAGTCGAAGTAGTTTCAGTCACCGGACGAGCCTCTGGAACTACAACCGGATCCTGTACACGAGCAATTGCTTGAACATTATCTAGTGGCATAAGATCGCCAACTTGATACTGTGTCATAGTAGTGCCACGAGCTTCGTAACCGTTGTAATCGTAGGTTACGTTAAAGTGTGAAACCACTTGCTGCTCTTGCGGCGCTGAGCCGTCGTAGCATACCCGTTGAGTTTCGTTAGTTACGTCGCCGTCGATAACTGCGCCAGCAGTTGCCGCAATAGCAGTACCAACGATTCCGCCAGTAAGTATGTATCCAGCAACTCCGCCGATAACAGCGCCTCGAGCACTTGGATCAACGTCGCCTTCGTTGTAAACAGTACAACCCGCAGCAGGGTCAAAGAAAGTTACTGTCTCCCAATGAGGCGTAACACTAGTAATAGTGCCGTAGCGTACTTCATTGTACGGGCTAGTAACAGCACAGCCAGCGAGTCCGGCAAGGCTAAGAATGCCCGCACCTGCTAGAATTTTCATCATTTGTTTTATTCTCCAATTAGATTAATATTAACGTTCAAAGGAACCTCGTCGCCAACACGGTAAGGTTCATATACACGACTGGAAGCACGGATGCCGTTCCATTCGTATGTTACATTATAGTGGGTAATTTGATTTTGAGCAACCCAGTTATCCACAGTGCTACACTCTCTACGGTTTTGGTAGCCAACAATTACACGCTGGCCTTTGCCAGCTTCTGCTGCCACAGCACCGCCCACTAAGCCGCCAATTACAGCGCCTTCGTCTTTGTCAGTGACTGCTTTACCGAACAGGCCGCCGATTAGTGCGCCGCCGATAACTTCAAGTCCGCTTGCTCCGTTGCCAGTGCGACCGTATACAGGAACCTGTACAACTTGACACTGCTCGGATGGTCGATTTACATAGTTTGTTTGATACGCAGGTTCTACGTCAGTTACTACGCCCCACGCTGTTTGCGCAAAAGCAGTAGAGAACATACCAGCTGCTGATACTGCGAAAGTAGCTAATAGTCCAGCAAATAAGATTTTCATTAAGTTTCCTTTTGTAAGTTGGTGCGCCTGGAGGGACTCGAACCCCCACACCTTGCGGCACTTGGACCTAAACCAAGCGTGTCTACCATTTCACCACAGGCGCTTTGTTACTCAACTTATGTTATTAATATAACAAACATATTTAGTGATGTCAACCACTTTGTTTCTTTTTTTTTGGCTTTTTATCTTGCGGGTAGTGAACACCCTGCCCAGCGAATCCAACCGAGATAAAGATCTTCCATTGTCCAGTTCTTTCCGCCTTCCATTCTTGCCATTGCTTCTACAATAGGAATAATAGTAGGTAGATTAAAAACATTGATCTTTACTGCGTCTACGTCAAGGCCTGTGCGATCTCCAATGTAGGTTACATAACCGTTTGTGTTGTTTTCAAAGTCTGGCGCATAAATGCTGATAGCTTGGTTAATAGTTTTGCCACTGTACCTACGCTCTAATAAATCAAACATTGCTGCGAAACCCCAAGAAACATCAACGAACGTTTCGTATGTATCGCTGTCGTTTATTTCACCAAGATAAGTATGCCCTGTCTTTTTAATATTACCGGGGTTGTTATTGCGGGTAGGAATATTATTAGAAATTGAAGTAGAGTCGATTTTTGTATCAGCAACTTCGCATATGTTTATAGCAGTAGGTTGCTGTGCTGCTGCTAACGACCCGCTTGCTGCTAACGCAATAGCGGACAGAATAATTTTGTTAATCATAATTACCTCTCTTATCCCGCAGTGTATTTATACGTATACAATCTTGGTAAATCAACCAACTAAATATTTGTTGCGGTGACCTCCCAGGCGATCCGCATTTTAGGAGAAAGAAAATGGATATAATTGATAATGTAAAAGGTTGGATTGGTAAATTCGCTGAACTAGGTGTTAGCGTTCTTGCTTTAGGAATCATTGCTGAACTTCTCGGCGTGGGTTCTTTGCCTTTTATGCCAGGTGACATGAGCGTTATTGCTAATGTTTCCGGCGTCGTAGATTCCCTCGGTTCCAATGGTCTAGTAGGCCTTCTTGCTGTTTGGGTTCTCTGGATGATCTGGAAGAACAAATAGCCTAAACTAATAGGGGGAGCTTACTACTTCCCCTATCTTTTTGATAAATAATCTGATGAAAAAATAGTCAATTTTTTTTGGCTATATTTTTTTGAGTCAAAAAAGGAAAAGAAATGACACAGTTAATTGATCCAGCAAAATTTACAAACAGTGTAGGCCTTTTAAGGTCTTTTTTTATGGACAAAGGTTTTGAAGAAGTTCATACACAGAACAGGCTTAGTATCTTAGCAGCCTGCGAAGACCCATTTAATGTTGCTACATATCATTATGAAAATCAAGTGTGGCCCTTGCCCCAAACAGGCCAAATGTGGTTAGAACATGAATTACTTACTAAGCCTTCATCGAAAGGCTTTTTTTGTGTCTCCACTTCTTACAGACAAGAACCTAACGCAATCCCAGGCAGACACGATACAATCTTTCCAATGTTTGAATTTGAAATGCCAGGTGATATTAATGACCTCGAAGCAATGGAACATGAACTGTGCGAGTATATGGGATTTGGTGATATCACTGGTAAGACATATGCTGAGTGGCAGAAAGAATATAATGTAGATGGCGAACTAGAAGACGAACACGAAAAGAAGATGTATCAGGAATACGGTGCTGTTATGATTAAAGACTTCCCCGAGTTTACTTCACCGTTCTGGAATATGTCCAGATACGAAGATGGCGTAACATCTAAGAAAATTGACGTGATCTTAGGTGGCATGGAAACTATTGGATCAGCAGAGCGTAGTTGCGATGTTGACATGATGCGTGAGACATTCTATACAATTACAGATGGCGCTTACAGTAATTTGTTATTTGAGTTGTTTGGCAAGGATCGAGTTGAAGCAGAACTAGAACAGTTCTTTAACTACGACTTCTTTCCTAGAGTCGGCGGTGGTATTGGCATGACTCGTATGATTGCTGCGTTAGATAAACTCTAAAAATAAAGGGGAGCGTGATACTCCCCTTCTTTTACTTCTTTCCTGGTACCTTACAATCTACCATTAAAACTTGATGAAGATCAACTGTATTAATTTCTTTCAGCCTCTTCATCTCGTCCATAGCTTCATAGTAAGGAAGCCTAGCAGACACCGTTTTAGGAGGTGCCCACCAGTCTTCTTCGTCATATTGAATAACTACGTAAAGATTAACTAGTTCGGTAGTGATGCTTCAATACCTTCTACGTACCAATCCATTGAAAGCAGTGTTGGCCAGTCATCCAAGTGCTCTGCGCCAGCAGCACACTCTTCAGGAACAGAACCATCTTGCTTGCGTAGACCTTCACAAGGGAAAGCATGACGATCGCCATTTGCTAACGCTTGCTCAAGCATAAGTGCTTCAGTAACAAGTGTCTGACCCATAGCGTCTACGTTGTAACTCTCAAGAGCAACCATGCCAACTTCGCCGCCTTGGCCATCTTTGGTGAAACCCCACCAAGTATCGCCACCAGTCCATGTGCCGTCCATTACTTGGCCAACACGATCAACATAGTAACTATCCCAGTCGTCTACAATACTAACTAGGTGAGCGTTAGGTCCAAAAGCAGACATGTTAGATGCTTGTCCAAAAGCATACACGCCGGCATTTTCAGCAATCTGTACTGGAGCAGGGGAGTCAGTGTGCTGTACAATAATATCAGCACCTTCGTCAATCAGTGCTTGCGCAGCACCAGCTTCCTTAGCAGGATCGAACCAAGTATACAACCAAATAACATCTACTTCAATATCTGGATTATGTTTCTGTGCTTCCAGCATGAATGCGTTAATACCACGCACTACTTCTGGAATAGGGAAAGACGCAATATAGCCAACTTTGTTAGTTTTGGTCATGTTAGCAGCGATCATACCCTGGACTACTCGTCCTTCGTAGAATCGTGCGCCGTAGGTAGACATGTTGTCAGTTTCACGAACATATCCAGTAGCATGTTCAAACGCAACTCCTGGATAGTTAGCAGCAACTTCATTGGTTGGGTCCATATATCCAAACGACGTAGTAAAGATAATGTCATGGCCGGTTTCTGCTAGCTGAGTAATTGCCTCAACTGCTTCTGGACCTTCTGGGACCATTTCTAGATAGGTAGTAGATACGTCTGGACCGTATGCTTCTTCTACAGCAAGACGACCAACATCATGTCGGTATGTCCAGCCAAGATCGCCGATCGGGCCTACGTAGATAAAACCTACTTTGGTTTCAGCAAATGCTGCGGAAGCAGTAGTAATAGCTACTGCTGCGGATGCAAAGATTTTCTTTAGCATGGTTTACAGTTTCCTTGTAATATGATTTAAAACAGAAGGTGTACAGAATTACACCTTCCACTGCTACTTATTCTGTAATGAACTCGTAACATATAAAAATAGCAGGCGTTGCGAACAGGCCTGCTATTTAAATTTACTTCATGGAGAAGCGGTTAGGCCGCCCCCAAAGTTCGTTCGCAGGACCGCGGTGAAAAATAGGATTATCTTCACCATCGAGTTTACGAACTTCTTTCACTGTGGTAATCACAGGATTCTTGTTCTTGCGCCAACGGTCAAGTTGCCGAAGTGCTTTTTGAAAACTTTTTGAAATATGTTTATTATTTTGATTAGTCATTTGGTTGTGTCCTTACTCTGGGTTAATTAGTGGAATATATGTTTCTGGCAAGTCAGGTACTGGGATCTTTCCGTAAGTGGTGTACCAGTTAATTAAATAATCACATACGTCAGTTTTATTATTATTAGCCCATTCTTCGCCTTTACCAACAATGTAAGTTCTTGTGTTTCCGAGCATACCTTCCCATGCTGCCTGCGGGTCTGCTGGATTAAATGTTCCAGCTGGAATAGCATATGCTAATTCAAAATTACGAATGTCATCGTACATTGCGATAGTACTGTAGCCGTGTAACCACACTGCTTGCCACAGTCCTTTTTGTACTTGGTCATCAGCAGTGTGCCAACAGAACGCTGAAGAAAAAACAGTATCGTAAATATTAGCCATACCGTGTTGATTAGCAATCATCTTACCTGCTTCGCTTAACAGATACATTTCCATAACAGGAATACTAGGATCTTCTTGTGCCTGCGCTACAGACACTGTAAACATAGCAGCACATGCCGCAAGTATTTTCTTCATTTTCTTTCCAATAAAAAAGGGTAAGCATGTCTCACTTACCCTTTTAATATAAACTCTTTTGAAGTCTATGTCAACTATTAAAGTTGGTCTAGTGCTTCGTACATTGCATCTTGTTCTGCGTCGCCGCCTGGAATAAGGCCGTCACTTGTGAGCGTGCCTTCAGGAGCAGCTTGGAATACAAACTCTTCAGCGTATTCAGCAATACCTTCTACTACACCAATATGATTAGTTTTAACGTAGAAGAACAGTGAACGAGATACCGGATAGTCGCCGCTAGCAATATTTTCGAACGTTGGCTCGAAACTGTTTATTACTGCGCCTTTAACACGGTCTTGGTTGTTCTGTAAGAACGAGAATCCAAAGATACCTACTGCGTTTACATCGTTAGCAAGTTGGTCAATGATAAGACTATCATTTTCGCCAGACTCGATGTATGCGCCGTCTTCACGGATCTCAATGGACTTGTAAGTTGCTTTATCGAAGCCCATTGCTTTGTATGTCTTGTGAATTACTAGTTCTTCGAACGCATCTCGAGTACCGGAAGAAGTTGGAGGGCCGAGCACGTAAATTGGAGTGTTCGGAAGAGCTGCGTCAACATCGGACCATGTTTCAGCAGTGTTTTCTACTAGGTTACCATTTGCGTCTGGAACCTGCGCTGCTACTGCTAGAGCAATTTGCTCTACAGTTACATCAAAGTCTACACCAGCAAGACCGTTGGCCATAACAATGCCATCATAGCCGACCATAAACTCAACAAAGTCTACACCGTTAGCAGCACAAGTGTCTGCTTCGGAAGACTTCATCTGACGTGATGCGTTAGTAACGTCAGGAGTGTTAAGACCAGTGCCAGCGCAGAACAGCTTCATGCCGCCTCCGGAACCAGTAGACTCAATAATAGGAGTGTTGAAGCCAGAAGCTTCGCCAAAGGATTCTGCTACAGCAGAAGCAAATGGGTAAACAGTAGATGAACCAACAATCGAAATTGTGTTAGCTCTGTCAGCGTATGCAGTACCTGCGGCGATTAAACTCGCAAGCGCTACAACGCTAGTAATAAATGCTCTCATTTTTTATCTCCTTAAAAAGAACATTAAGCAAACCAACTGTGTATAGCAATTACCATACCAACAGAAGCAGCAAGACCGATCATCATCTTAAAGAAGTCTTTTCCAACAAGCGGAAAGACTGAACGGAATTTTCGTTTCTGTGTGAAAGTAGCTATTGCTAATTCACGGCCGGTTAGAAGACCAATAAACACCCAAGTTGTGCTCATCGGAATATCGTTCCACTCTTTAAAGATCCAAAGGATCAAGAAGTAGAATAAATCAATAATAGTAGCTGATCGAACATAGCGTGTATTGTGTTTTTCAAGAACCACATTTTGGATTCTACCACCACGTTCTCTAAACATCCAAAAAAGTCCGAATACAAAGATCGCACTAATTCCGAACATCATTTCAATAGGAACTTCTCTTGGCAGGAACACCGCAATGTTTGCCATGTCATGACTAAGCCATGTGTACCACAAGAATCCTGTAGTTACCCACTGAGCAACTATCCAGAACTTTCTGTGTTCTGGTTTTACTGGATTACTTTCGTCTAGTAGTTTACTAATAATAAACCATATGCCATAAGCTGAAACAGCAGCGATAGCATATCCCATAATAGACTTTACTAGCATCTTCTCTAGTACAAACGTACTAGCAAACGCACTTAGTACTAAGAACGAAGTTGATACCGGAACACCGAAGCGTGTTAGTACAAGAAGTACTGCCGGGGCTAATGCGTGATACCACTGGATTTCTTGGAAGGGAATTTTATTTAATCGCCCGTAAGAAATATCACCGCCGTTTGTATACCAGCCGAACCAGATAGTAAAAAGGAGCACTGCTGACGCAGCAGCCCACATTAAGTAACGATTTGTTTTTTCGTTTGAAGCAATCCATGTGCCAAGAGTCTGAACTGAGTCGTTGGCAATCACAGAATACGATGCTAGTAGGAAACCCACTACCATCCAAATTGATATGTAGTCCATTTTTTTACCTTTTGCTTGCAGGCTTTATCCTGCATTGTAGTAGCAACGACACTAACGTTAAGGGGACTAAGGTGTTGTGCCGTTGCCTGCAGTACTTTCGCACTGTTTTTTTACTATACTATCTAATTATACACTTGTCAAGATTAAAGCGTTATAAAGATATATTTTTACACTAATTTAGCAATGGTTCTGCCTTTGTGATCAGTAAATACCTGAGCGTATACACCAAACTCGTCATTAGTAACTTGACTCAGTGCTTCGATCAAATGCTTTTTTCTAATTCGACTTTCAACTCGGGTAGCAGCGTTTAAGCTACAAGTGCCGAGCACTATGTCAATATCGTCCTTTAATAGTTTGATGAATTTTTTTACTGTATATTGTTCCATAGTATAATCCTTATTGCGGCGGAATGTTTTCTCCAGATGTAGTTTTTACATCAGTTACATTTGCGTAACGAAAACTACGCCACGCATCTTGCTTGGTATCCCAAACAACCATAGTATCGCCTTCACGTTCTTCGTTAAGCTTTTTAGCTTCTTCGGCTGGTAAACTGTCTTCTTTGAGAGTACAGTTCATTACTCGTTCGTCGCCGTTGACTTTGTTAAAAGTAACTACTAGTTCGTTAGTACGAAGAAAAGTAAGCAGCGAGTGTTTAGTTGGTACAGTCATAATATTTCCTATTCGTTAGAGTAAAGCTTTTCGAGGATCTCTAAGATCACTTCAACCTGCCCGATAGGCAGTTTAGCAAGCTCTGGGATCTCGGGACATTGATAGTAGATCTGCATCGCAATGTTCTCTTCGGCTGTGATTAACTCCTTGATCTCAAGAATTCGCAGAGAATCGCATTGTCCCATTTGTATACCAGTGCCTATCCAGAACATTACAAACAGAAAGGCAGGAATTATTAAAGCAATTCCCCAGCCGATAATATTTCTAATCAGTTTAGCATTAAGCATCTTTAAATGCCTCACCCCAGTATTTTTCAAAGATTGCAAATGTGCAAACTACATTTACAACTAGACCAACAACGCCCATTGTAACAGCTAAAATAGGTGTTACTACAAAAATACTCAGCAGCATCACCAGGATAAGTTGGGTACGGATACTCATGTCTATAGTTCCACTTCGCCTTCAAGATAAGCATCCCAGAATAATTTTGCTGCTGCTTTCATTAAGTCTGAATTTGACAAGATTTCACCTGCGTAAACACCAAGTTTGTTAGCAGCGAATTTTGCTGCTCGCATACGAATATCATCATTAGTAAAGTTGCTCATATTGTCGTAGGTTACGTGTTCCATTATCGTGTTGTCCTTACGTTATAAGTTTTGGGTCCGTCGGAAAGAAAATCAAGACCAGCAAGTTTGCCTGCGTAACGTCCAATGCTTTCTTTCCACTGTAATACTATTTTATTGCCTGCGATAGCAACTGTCAACCGTTTTTCAAGATCATAATTAAGAACTGCTGCTTGCTGGTTAATTTCAGTATCAACGCAGTAAAGTTCGCAAGTGTTGTCGTATTTGATTGTCATTTGTTCTTTCCGTTTTTAATTCTATGAATAAGTATACGCCAAGCGTCGAGTGCCCAAACAATTAGCAAGCCAATGCCAATCGAAGCAAAGAGTAGTAGCATCAGTACCGCAGTGTAATCATACACTTGCCATCCTTCAAGCATTGGTAAAAATGGCATGGATCTCTTTCAACAGTTCTTTTGCTTCATCAGGGCGACGTTGGAAAACGTTGCGTCCTACAATCATACCAAGCCCGCCGCCGTAGGCAATATCACGAGCATCATTAAGTACATTGGCTCGCGATGTCTTTACACCGCCTGAAAATAGTACAGGAATACCACAGGCTGCTTTTACAATCTTTTCTACGTCTTCGGCCTTATTATAGTTACCTGCTGGCAGTTTAACTTTGATTACTGTAGGTTCAAGTTGCGCAGCAATGTACGCAGCGTGCATAGTGGTTTCTAAGCTTGTGGTATCAAAGTTACCACCTCGTGGATAGCTCCAAAGTATGCTTTTAGTATACACTGGCATATCATGCCTATAACGCCATTCAGCAAACTGCTCAATCATTTGATTTTGTGCCGGAGAGCCTGGGTAAATTGTAAATCCTGCTCCGCCAAACTTTCGAGTCGAATGTCCGAAGATTGCTTGCGTTGGTGTTACTGTAGGATTAAGATTGTTAGCGTGATTCATCTTAACAATCACGTTGTTCTTTTGTTCGGGATACTTCTCAACTAACAGCGTTGCTACTCGATAAGGCAGCGCTGTAGCACTTACTAAGCCTTCGTTAAGCAGTTCGTTAATATAATCAATTTGATAATCAACATCAAGCATCTCAGGATGCTCTGTGTTAAGGAATGCGTTAGCAGGGCCGTGTTCGACACCTTGGTCAATCGGAAGGACAATCGAATATGTACCCTGTTGTCCAAACTCTTCATCACTTAAAAACTTATGTATCATTATTCATTCCTTTAATAAGTTCGTTTTTCAGGAACACAATATGCTTGTGTTGCAGCCGAATAATGCGACTCTCTTTCTAAAGAACCTAAGTTTGTCCAGTTTGCACTCCATCTAGCCATGCTTTGACATTCTTCTTTAGTGTCAAACTCTCCAATTTTAAACATTTCTGGTTTAACTGATTGTTTCATTTCAGGTCCGCCGCCAGCAAACGCTATTACAACTAGCACCCACATCATTATTCTTCATCCTCTTTCCAATATTCCACCGTAGAACATTCTTTCAATCTACTAAGGGGATCAATCATTGTACCATACTTGTGATGCGTTGATTTAATGCCCATTATTCTCTATCCATCAATGTCCATAAAAATCAATAACTCTCTCTAAAGCATGGATGTCTTGAACGATATCATTCCAATCTTCTTGATTAAGTGCTGTCCAGCCTTTCATATCTCTTTTCTTGTTCATCTCATCTCTAGTTTCTTTACAAAGTTGTAGGCTATACTTTAGCCTTCTTAAAGTCAGTTCATCCGTTGAGATTGTTTCTGTTCGATACAAAGGTTCTTCCTTTTCAATCAAATCATCCTCTTGGTCATACTTTGCTAACTGATCTAAAGACTTCGACTGTCTGATAATCTGCCTGATACGGTTGTCAAACAAAGACTGT
>Ga0115565_10001813_pt1 | contig 17131 bp, 17 predicted proteins | sample COGITO_mtgs_1105_FD_87199 | JGI IMG/M metagenome (GOLD analysis project Ga0115565, IMG submission 87199) | Pelagic marine microbial communities from North Sea - COGITO_mtgs_110530 | ecosystem: Environmental > Aquatic > Marine > Epipelagic | place: Germany:Helgoland, sampling site Kabeltonne... | reverse complement strand
TCACAGTAACCACTTCGTTTATTAACGGATCAGACGAGTCGATTAATATTGATCAGCTGCGTCAAGGTGAAGAATTTACTGCGCGCATCACGGTTAGTAATAATAGTAGAGATGATGTAAGTAACATCGCCCTCACACAAATCTTCCCAAGCGGTTGGGAAATCGTAAACACCCGCTTCACAGATGCAGACGGTGGTAACGAAGGCAGCGCGCGATATACAGATATAAGAGATGATCGTGTAAATTTCTATTTTGATATGAATAAAGCGAGTACTAAAACATTTACAGTACGATTAAATGCGAGTTATTTAGGTGAGTATTACTTGCCAGGCACGCAGGTAGAAGCGATGTATGATAATAATTATTATGCAAGGAATAAAGGAAAGTGGGTTGTGATTGAGAAGTAATAAATGCTGTTGTAAAACAGCAAACCTCATCCGAGTAAGAAGGTCACCTCTGCACTCGAGTAAGAGCTCCTTCCCCAGAAAGGGGAAGGTGATTTCGCCTTCGGTGAAATCGGATGGGGTCAACAGCCCGAGTACAAACCAAGAGCAAAACCAAAAATGAAACGTAAAAAACTCCACGATCCGGAATACACTAAAAAATTCAGAAAGAAGCTGCGTGGAGACCTTACCCCAGCCGAAGCCTTCCTCTGGACACAGCTTAAGAATAAACAATTCAAAGGAAGAAAATTCAGAAGACAGCATGGTGTGGGTTCATTTATTGTAGATTTTTATTGTGCAAGTGAGCAACTAGTTATTGAGTTAGATGGAGCTTATCATTTTAATCCTGTGCAGGAAGAGAAAGATGCGATACGAACGGCATATTTAGAATCAAAAGGATTAACAGTGATTCGGTTTGAGAATAAGAAGGTGTTTGATTTTTTGCCGAGCGTTTTGATAGAGATAGAAGAGAATTTTAAGAGTGAGGATTGATAGAAACAGGGCTCAACCCACTCCGGTTTCACCTTCGGCGAAACCACCTCGCCCTGCTAGGGCCGAGGAGCCAATAGGAAGTATTTCATAATCCTTCGGATTATCCATTCCCTCTGGCTAATGAAACAGACGAAAAGCTCCTTCCCCCGAAAGGGGAAGGTGGCAATTGCAAAGCGCAGCGAGCAATTGACGGATGGGGCAAAAGCCCGAATACAAAACAACAAACAAAACTTGAATATAAAGACCCTCATACAAACCTTAAAACCCTACAAAATCAAATTCACGATTTTGATAGGGTTTCTCGTGTATTGGTTTTTCTGCCTGCCTAGTGAAGTATTTAAAGACCCACACGCAACAGTGGTTGAGAGTGCAGGAGCCGATTTGCTCGGAGCACGTATTGCGAGCGATGGGCAGTGGCGATTTCCTGCGCTGGATAGTGTTCCTGTGAAGTTTGAGAAGTGCATTTTGCTTTTTGAAGATGAGTATTTTTACCAGCACCCAGGCTTTAATCCTGTGGCGATGGGTAAAGCGATCTGGGGAAATATGACTACAGATAAACGTCGTGGCGGGAGTACCATCACGCAACAAGTGATTAGGCTTTCACGAAAGGGAAAGGAACGTTCCTACACCGAAAAATTTGTTGAATTGATCAAAGCGACACGCCTCGAAGCTGGCTATTCTAAAGCTGAAATTCTCAATATGTATACGACATATGCTCCTTTTGGCGGGAATGTAGTTGGCCTAGAAACCGCTGCGTGGCGCTATTTCGGTGTTTCGGCGGAGCGATTAAGTTGGGGGCAGATGGCAGCGCTGGCAGTGTTGCCCAATAATCCGAGCATGGTGAGACCGGGAAGAAATGAGGGTACGCTTTCGCGAAAGCGTAATCAGCTTCTAAAAAAACTTTGGGAAACAGGTGAAATAGATGAGACTACCTACACGCTCGCGCTACTTGAAAAATTACCAGGAAAGCCATTTGCATTGCCGCTACTTGCTCCTCATTTAGTAGAAACATTAAGGTTAGAATCTGAAGGAAAACGAATTAAAACTACCATAAATACTAAAGTGCAACGTGATCTAAACAGACTAGCGCGTGAGCATTACGGTCAGTTAAAACAGAATGAAATATACAATCTAGCCATCGTCGTGATGGATGTAGAACGTAAGGAAGTACTAGGTTACGTGGGCAATGCACCTACAGATGCTGCCCATCAAAAAGATGTAGATATTATTACAAAATCGCGAAGTACAGGAAGCACCTTGAAGCCATTTTTATATGCGGGAATGTTGGATGAGGGCTTGATTTTACCGCAGACTTTAGTAGCAGATATTCCTACGAGCATCAATAATTATAGGCCACAAAATTTTGATAATAAATATATCGGCGCTGTACCCGCAGACCGCGCGCTGGCTAGATCGCTTAATGTGCCTGCTGTAAGAATGTTACGTTCTTACGGTCTTGATAAATTTTATAAAAATCTAAAAAAAATGAATATGGGCGGGATTAATTATCCCTCAGGTCATTACGGACTTGCGATGGTACTGGGCGGTGCGGAAAGTAGTCTGTTTGAATTGACAAAAACGTATGCGGGAATGGCACATACACTTAATATTTTTAATAATTCCAGTAGTGAATATATGTCAGATTCATTTGAGGGGTATGAATATGTGACGAGATTTCCGCCTTCGCGGAAATTAAATAAAATTCAAAAGGCAGAGACACTCAAAGCAAATCCACAAGTTTTCTCTGCTGGCGCGATCTATAATACATTAGAAACACTACGCACAGTAAATAGACCTTCTGGAGATGATAACTGGCAGTTTTATGAAGACGCACAACCCATTGCTTGGAAAACGGGAACGAGTTTTGGCTTTAAAGATGCTTGGGCAGTGGGTGTAACGCCAGAATATGCCATAGGTGTTTGGGTAGGAAATGCAGACGGAGAAGGAAGACCAGGAATCACAGGGATACAAGCAGCGGCGCCTTTGTTTTTTGATGTGCTGCGCTCATTACCTACAGATGGAAAGTGGTTTGATACACCTTATGATAGCTTAGTTGAGCTTCAAGTATGTAAAAAGAGCGGTCAGAAATCGGGAATCTATTGTGATAATCATCATACCATTTGGGTAGCTCCTGCTGGAGAAGAAAGTGTTTCTTGTCAATATCATAAGCAGATTTATGTAACTGAAAATGAGATGTATCGTGTTAATTCTGATTGCTATGATCTTGATGCTATGAAGTCGAAGAATGTATTTTCCCTACCTCCATCTATGGAGTTTTATTATGCTGCAAAGCACCCCGAATATATGGAGCTGCCGCCCTATCATCCTGATTGTAATATTACCGGTGAGATGCCTATGGCGTTTATCTACCCTAAGGAGAATGAAGGGGTCGTTTTACCCAAAGGTTTTGACGAGCGAGTAAATGACGTGGTTTTTAAAATCGCCCACCGCAACCCAGAGACTAAAGTGTTCTGGTACCTCGATAATACATTTATAGGCACAACAGAAGACTTTCACGAGCTGGCTATTGTGCCAGAAGTTGGCAACTATATACTGACTGCGGTAGATGTAGATGGAAATGAAATTAAAAAGGAGATTGAGATTTCTAAGGGTTGAGACTGTTTACAGAAAATTACATTCGCAATCCATCTGTACTTGCGACTGTGTCACGGATATCTTAGCTAAATCAACGAAAACATTACACTATCGCCAGTTTCCAAACGAATTCTTACTAAGTTGCGAGTTATAATACTTCCCATCTCCTGTTACTTCTTTACCTATCCAGCTAGGTTTTGTAAAGGTTTCGTTCTCTGTAGAGAGCTCAATTTCGGCTACGGTTAACCCTTTATTTTTTCCATAAAATTCGTCTACTTCCCAAGTGTGTTTTCCTGCTTTTATCTCATAGCGGGTTTTGTCTATGACTCCTGGAAGGCATAATTTTAAGAGTGTTTCCGCTTTCGCGAAAGCGATTTCCTCTTCAACCTCAATCCTGGTTGTACCGCTGTCGTTAGATTTTCCTTTGATGGTAAGAAAGCCTTTTTCTCCTTTAATACGTACTCTAACGGTACGCTCAGGATCTGTACTGAGATAACCTTGAGTGATACGCGTAGACTGCCACGCTTCTTCTTTAAAAGCGTTTGAGGTGACTAGGAATTTGCGTTCTATTTCAAGCATATTTTGTCATTTCTGTGAAGATAGAAATATCTATTAATTAACTCGCCACGGTGGATTTTTTCTATTATCACCGGCAAAATACAAAATGATTTTATTGCCATCTGGGTCACGCAAATGCGCTTCTCGCCATAGCCAGCGCTGATCTGTGGGCAGTAGGTCAATGTTGGTACTAGTCCCGTGTAGATGGAGATCTTGTAGCTCCTTAACTTTCTCGTCTACGTCTGCTACCTCAAAGTATATAGTCACTCCATCACCTTTTGGTAGATTTTCTACCTGATGAATAGAGAATGTTGCATCGCCATCTGGACATTCAAAACGCACATATCGCGGCAAGGCCTCTACGATGAGTTTGAGTCCTAACTTTTTATAAAATGTAGCGGCTGTCGCTACATCTTTAGACGGTATGGTGACTTGATTAAGATTCATCTTTTTGAGTTTGCCAGGGTGGTGTGCTCTGGGGAGTTAATTTCTGGTATACTATGACCGTATTCCCGTCTGGGTCGTTGAGCTCCAGTTCTTTTCCGTGCCAGTTTTTGAGTTGGGTTGTTGCGGTTACGCTTTCGCGAAAGCGTATTTCTAACCTTTCTACGTCATCTACCTCGAGATAGACTTTTACCGCATAATCTGGACGTTTTGTATTGTAATAAGCAGTAAAAATCACTTGATGTTCTTTACTTTCAAAATGGGCGTGATGTTCTGGTTCTAAATCTATTAATGTTAATCCTAGCGCGGTATAAAATGCAATAGACGCCTCTAGACCTTTTGAGGGAACGGTGATGTGCTCAAACTCGATAGGCATTACTTAGGGTTTTGATTTTTTGATTATCAATGTTTTTGTGATCTACTGGCTTTTTAGCAAGGTGTACCATTGCTTTAGCGATTTGTTCAGCATAGGTAGATTGGTATTTTTTAAGCGGACCTACCATAAAGAAGTCCATTACGGCCATCATTATTTTAAGGGCTTTTTCTCCCTTGCGATCTTCATCTGGGCGACCGTTTATGAACGCAGGTTTCATCACAAACGTATTTTTAATTCCTAAAGCGATTAGGTCTTGCTCCATCTCACCTTTTGTGCGTACATAAAAAATTGGGCTCTTAGGTGAAGTTCCTGTAGATGAAACGACCATGTAGGTAGCTATCCCATTTTTTAAAGCGAGTTTTGCGGTATTTATGGGAATTCCGTAATCTATGGCGTAGTACTTTTCTCGATCTGGCGTTTGTGCTTTTGTGGTACCTATGCAGCAAAAAACAACGTCTCCCGTAAAGTTATTTTTAAAGGTTTCTGTATCCAGAAGATCACATATAATCTCTTCTACCTTTTCACTCTTAAACATTGTAGGACGGCGCGTGTAGATTTTTACTTTTGTAAAATACTTATCTTTTAAAAGTAGTTCTGTCACGAGGCCTCCTGTGAGTCCCGTGGCTCCTAAAACTAATGCAGTTTTTGACATAGACTCAAAGTTACTCTTTTAATCTTCCTCTTCTATCTTGTTAAGTTGTTTGTTTTTAGTTGCCGCATACAGATACCCACTCTCCCACCACTGCGACATTTGTTCTTTTTTAAACACCAGCGAGTTTGTGGTAAGCAGTGTAGGTGTATAGTATAAATTGATAATAGCCCCGTGATGAGAAGCGGCAAATTTACCGATGGTAATATTTTGCTTTTCTATGCGATTAATCATAAAATCGTGCAAGTTTGAGATTAGCGAGAATACATTCTTTGAGGCTAGGCGGTTATAATGCGTTACTTCTGTTTCAAGTATAATAACATCAACTTCTGTTGCACCTCTGTCTATAGCTTCTTTAATAGGAACAATACTCCCAAAACCGCCATCTGCATACTCGCAACCTTCCTTTTTAACAAGACTCATAAACGGCGTGTAATTACACGAAATCCAGATCCAGTCACAAAAGTCTTCATATGTGGCTTTTTTTATAGACTTATATTCTATGGTCTGTAACGACAAATTTGAAACCGTAATTACAACATCATTCGTACTAAGTTGTAGTGTCTTAAACTCTTCTGGCGTAAGCGTATTTTCTATAAGTTTTCTAAGGTTTTTACTTTCTCCAAAAGTCTTACTACCTCTTAAAAAATTATACAAAACTTTAAGGTGATGTATTGAAATCTCTTCCTCTCCCCACTTATTTTTCTTTATTCGGAAAGGGCAATTGTTAAAGATTGATTGTTGATTTACTGCCGTAAAAATATGCTTAATCTTATCTATTTTTTCAAGGGCGAGATGAGAGATAAGCAAACTTCCTGTAGACGTTCCGAGATATAGATCATAACTACGTTTTTCTTGTTCTATAAGATATTGAGCCACGCCACCGCCAAAAGCTCCCTTGCTCCCTCCTCCTGAAATGACTAATGCTCTCATACAACAACTTTTTACTTGACCTTAAACATACTACTTTTACGTATCGAAAACCAGTTACCTATACGCAAGATAATACATGTTGATATGGATGCATTTTATGCATCTGTAGAGCAGCTGGATAATCCCGATTTACGAGGGAAGGCAATTGCTGTGGGTGGCGGCGGTGAGCGTGGTGTGGTGAGTGCTGCAAGTTATGAGGCACGAAAATATGGTGTTAGATCTGCGATGGCGGGTGCGCTTGCGCGAAAGCTATGCCCCGACCTCATCTTTGTACGCACAAACTTTGAGCGCTACCGCGAAATATCAGATCAAATACGTACCGTTTTTTATGAATTTACAGATCTAGTAGAACCACTTTCCCTAGACGAAGCCTACCTCGATGTGACTGAGAACAAAGTGGGGATGCCCAGTGCTACCGTTATCGCGTCTTGGGTACGCCAGCGTATAAAGGAAAAGACGGGCCTCCATGCCAGTGCAGGAATAAGCATTAATAAATTTATAGCAAAGGTCGCGAGCGACATCAATAAACCCAACGGTCAGAAAACCATACCCCCAGAAGAGGTTATAGCTTTTTTAGAAGAACTTGACATTCGGAAATTTTACGGCATCGGTAAAAAGACAGCCGAAAAAATGTACCTCAAAGGAATTTTTACTGGAATGGATCTCAAAGGGAAAACACGTGAATGGCTCTCAGAAAACTTTGGAAAAAGTGGTGCTTATTATTACGATATTGTACGCGGCATTCAGCATAGTCAGGTAAAACCTAACCGCATCCGGAAATCACTCGCGGCAGAGCGCACTTTTAGAGAAAACATTACTAGCGAAATCTTTATGTTAGAAAAGCTAGACCACATCGCCGAAGAAGTCGCTCGTAGGCTGGCCAAAAGTGAAGTAGCCGGAAAAACCATTACGCTTAAAATAAAGTACTCTGACTTTACGCTAAAAACACGTTCAAAGACGCTCGATTATTACGTGAGATCAAAAGATGTGATTCTTGAGACGGCTAAAGATTTATTGTATCAAGAAAAGATGGAAAACAGTGTGCGACTACTCGGCATATCGCTTTCTAATCTTAATACTGAGGATAAGAAGAAAGAAAAACCAGCGCTAGAAAAACCTATTGATGTGCAGGTAAAATTTGATTTTTAAAACGCATTTTATTTTCATAGGTGCGGAATTAATTCCGCACCTATGATGATCAAAAGGGTTTATTTTTACCCACAAGACATATCTGCCACAATCTTCCACTCGCCATTTATGCGTTTAAAAATGATTAAGAAAACTCCGTTTGCATTACCTACTGTGCGTGTAAGGTGATATTCTCCCATGACATAATACGAGTTCTCTTCTACCTGCGTAATATCATTTATCACAAACCGCAGTTTCCCAATGTAGTCTGGTGTGGGATACCCTTTTTTATAGTTGGCTAATGTTTGATCCCAGCCTGAAGTAACTCCACTTTTTCCGTAAAACTTAAGGGAATCACTTTTCCAATACCCTTCCATAAATCCTTCTAAATCCCCGTCAGACCAAGCAGCTTCTTGAGTATTTAAAATTGCTATTATGGCATTTTTATCATCTTCTTGAGAAGATTGCTGCGCACAACGTACTTGAGTTGCACCGATGATGAGAATCACCAATAGTGATTTTATAAATTTACTTTTTCTCATATCTTTTATTACTAATGGTGATCGTTGATTAACGAGTACTTAAAATTTACGATCAGGATGAAACATTTCTAAATCCATACTTGGCGTTACCTCATCTATAATTTCTTGCACTAATTTTCCTGTACTTGGGCCCAAGCTCCATCCCATCATCGCGTGACCTGTGGCGATGGTCAGGTTTTTACACTGCTTACTTTTTCCTATGTATGGCATTCCATCTGGTGACACGGGACGTAAACCACAAACTGCATTTGCCTTTTCAGATTCAGAAATGGTGACATTTGGAAATGATTTCTGTACCCCTTCGGCTATAGCTTCTACACGCTTTTTATTTATATCGTGATTTATTCCTGCGATTTCCATCGTACCTGCAAAACGGGTAAAACCATTCATTGGGGTTATGGCCACTTTAGCCTCGGCCAGAATAGATGGATACGTAATGCCTGTCTCGTTTGTAGTTTGCATACTGTAGCCCTTTCCTGCTTCGAGGAGGATGCTAAGATTAAGCTTTCGCGAAAGCGTACCCGTCCAAGATCCCGCAGCTAGTACAAACTCATCTGCTTTGAGCATTTCTTTATCGGTTTGTATAGCTGTGATTTTACGATCATTTACCGTAATATCAACCACCTTTTCTTCTGTTCTAAAAGTAACGCCAGCCTGCTTTAAATGAGCTATCATATTAGTCATAAACTCACCAGGTGTGGTATGATGATCACTTTCAAAATAGGTGCCGCCCACAGTGTTAAATCTAGCATTAGGCATCATCTGTTGTATTTCCTGAGCAGAGACTTCTCGTGCTTGTAACCCTTCTTTTTGAGCTGCAGTAACTAGTTCAAGTTCGTGGTGTAGGGTTTCTTGAGTCTGGCAAAGCATGAGTAATCCTTTCTTTTCTAGCTGAAAATCAAACCCTTCTTCCTTTTTAATAGTATGGTATAGATCGCGTCCCATGACCGCAATTTTTCCCATTATGGGAATTGCCTGATCTACGTGTTTTTGAGTACAGGATTTATTAAAAGCCCACGTCCACTTTAAAAAAGATGGATTTAAACGTGGCTTAATATATAGCGGACTTTTATCTGAAAACATCCACTTTAAGCCTTGCTGCATAACTCCTGGGGCTGCAAGAGGTATCAAATGGCTCGGGCATAAATAACCAGCATTAATGTAACTCGCACCACTGTTCATTTTAGATTGATCTACAATCGTTACTTGATGTCCAGATTTTTGTAAATAATATGCGCTGCATAACCCGATGATACCGCCGCCTATAATTACAATTTCCTTTTCTGTTGCCATAGCTTATTAAATTACTGAAAAGCCAAATGCATATGGATCTGCCTCATCTATTGTGATCGTATTGTGGCCATATATGCGCGCCCAGCCCTTTACGCTAGGTATAATAGCATTGTTATCGCCTACCTTTGTTTCTGCTTCTACACGACCTGTAAATTTAGAGCCTATAAAACTTTCGTGTATAAATTCTTTGCCTATTTCTAGTTTACCTCTCGCGTGTAGTTGTGCAAGTCTAGCCGAAGTACCAGTACCGCACGGACTGCGATCTATAGCTTTATCACCATAAAAAACAGCATTGCGACCATCTGAACTGGAATCTATAGGTGTTCCCGTCCAGAGCATATGTGTCACGTCTTTAATGGTAGGATTCTCAGGATGCACAAACTGGTTAGGATACTTCTCATTGATACGATCTCTTACAATCTGACTCATTTGTATAATCTGACTTGCGGTAAAATCGTGTACACCACTGAAGTTTTTCTGAGGATCTACAATCGCATAATAATTACCGCCGTAGGATACATCAAAAGTTATCTCACCTAAGTCTGGACAATCTATGGTTAAGTCCTGCGCGGCGAGGTAAGAAGCTACATTAGTAAGTTTTACCCAATCTACCTTATGCCCAGTTTGTTGATAGTCAATTTCAACAAGACCTGCTGGGGCTTCCATTCTGATTTTTCCTGGTGTTTTAGGTGTTACTAAGCCTTCTTCTAAAGCAATTGTAATCGTTCCTATCGTACCGTGGCCACACATGGGTAAGCAGCCTGAAGTCTCAATAAAGAGAATAGCAAAGTCATTTTCTGGATCGTGCGGCGGGAATAGAATGCTACCACTCATCATATCGTGACCGCGCGGCTCGAACATAAGTCCCTTGCGTATCCAGTCATATTCTTTTAAAAAATGCTGGCGCTTTTCACTCATTGTAGCACCGAGGAGTTGAGGGCCTCCCGTTGCTACTAACCGTACTGGATTGCCACAGGTGTGAGCGTCTATGCAGGTGAAGGTGTGTGTCATACTACGTATACTCTTAATGGAACGTGGGAAGAATTATAATTTATCTCTACAATTATTTTCTACTTTTCTCGGTAGTTTCTATAAAATTTTAAAACTACGCTTTACTCCGTTTTAAAATTCTCCCGATAGCTATCGGGACAACCACCTTTAACTGTCAGGATTTTTATTTTTTCTCCTTCTCAATCCACTCCTTCACTCTTCTATATAGAATGGCAAGGGTAACAGTGCCTTGTTCAAGGACTATCTCGTGAAAATCTCGTATATCAAAATCGCTTCCTAATTCCTTTTCGGCTAGGGTGCGGAGCTCTCTTATTTTGAGTTCTCCCATTTTGTAGGCGAGTGCTTGTCCTGGCCAAGAAATATAGCGATCTGTCTCTGTATTAACTTCGTGCAGTGATAGTGCCGTATTTTGCGACATAAAATCTACAACTTCCTGGCGTGTCCAGCCTTTTGCGTGTATACCTGTGTCTACCACAAGACGGCAAGCGCGCCACATCTCGTAGGTGAGTTGGCCAAAACGCTCATACGGCGTCGTATACATTCCCATTTCTGAAGCGAGAAACTCACTGTATAATCCCCAACCTTCGCCAAAAGCGTTCACATACATATTCCTTCTAAAACGCGGGATACTATCTCCTAGCTCTTGCGTAAGCGATCCTTGTAAGTGATGTCCTGGCACCGCTTCGTGTACCGTAAGTGCTGGCAATGTATATAAGGTACGACTTGGTAAATCATAAGTATTTACCCAATAATACCCTGGGTCTTTACTTCCTTTTGCACTTCCTACGTAGCGACCGCCTGTGTATTTTGGCGCAATCGCATCGGGTACGGGAGCGACGCCATACGGTTTACGTGGTAAGGTTTTGAAAAAACGAGGCAGTTGTGCATCGGCTCGTTTTGCCATATCCCGAGCGATCATTAAGAGCTCTTTGGGCGTTTTTGCATAAAACTGCTCATCGGTGCGCAAGAATTGTAAGAAGTCTGCAAAGGAACCTTGAAAGTTTACTTCCTTAATGATGTCTTCCATCTGTGCTTTAATGCGTGCTACTTCAGACAGTCCTTTTTGATGCACTTGGTCTGCGGTGAGATCTAAAGTGGTGTAATATCGTATTCTATTTTGGTAGAATTCTGCTCCATTTGGCGTTGCAGAAACACCTATCGCTGTTCTCGTTTTTGGTAAGTATTCATCTTCAAAAAAGGATTTTACGCGTTTGAATGATGGAATGACACTTTTTTCAATGGCTTGCTTTGCTGCAATCAGAAGAGAATCTTTTAAACTTTGCCCCTCGACTGCGCTTGGGGTAGACTCAAGCGTACTCGGCAAACTCAAAAACGGCTCATAATAGAAACTTTCTTTATAATCGCTTACAATTTGTGAGTCGTACGTACTCTCATAACCATTAAAAATCACACGTGGTTGAGACACGCCTTTTTCTAGACCTTCTCGCAATAGTGGTAGGTATTGATCTACCACATCTGGAAGTGCGTTGAGTTTATCGAGGTAATTTCTTGCTGACTGATAGCTTCCTATAGGTCTCACCATATAATTCCAACTGCTATGAAAGCCTGAGTCGGAAAGTAATGGATTTAGAAACATCTCATAGGTGTTTTGATCTACGCGATCTTGTAGCCTAAATGCAAGTAAATCGAGAGAGATTCTTTCTGTTTCAGAAAGTGACGCAGGGTTTATGGCGTTGAGTTGTTCTAGAGACGCTTTCGCGAAAGCGGCCTCAGAAGCATACACCTCTTTACTATGGAGTCCCATCGGGTATTTTGCATAGTCATACGCCTTATGATTTTGAACTGAATCAATAACCGTTTGCAGCTGCTCAGAAGCAGTTTGGGCTTGAAGTCCCAGTCCTACAACTAGGGCAAGCGCCACTAAAAATCTCTTCATAATTTTCTATTTTAAATAGGCTGGCAGCATAGATTCAGGGAAATCCTGATAGCTAAACGGTCGAGCCCATCGTAAGATACTGTGATTACCTACAGCCGTAAAACGACTGTCTGTAGATGCCGGATACGGCCCGCCGTGCGTCATCGCATCTGCCACGGCAACACCGGTAGGCACTCCGTTTAAAATGATGCGCCCTACACGATTTTGTAAACTTTCAATTAGGGGAGAAAGGCTTGAATATTCGTCTTCTTGAGCAATTACAGTGCCTGTGAGTTGGCCTTCTAATTGGTTTATAATCTCAATGCGTTGTTCTTCATCTTTACATTGCACCACCATAGAAAATGGACCAAATACTTCTTGATGCAACTTTTTATTTTTTAGAAATGCGTCACCAGATACAGTTACAATTTTTGCTTGGGCATAGTTTGCATCAAGATCACCATCATAAGCAGCAACCACTGTTGTGTCCGATTGGTTTATAACCTCATCACCGTTTTTAATGTACCCTTTCTTGATATTGGGGTGTAGCATCGTTGCTGGTGCTATCGCCGCTGTTTTTTCTCCTAATTGTTGCGTAAATGTAGCTAGATCATCATTTGCTATTCCAAGGATTAATCCAGGATTAGTGCAAAATTGACCAGTTCCTAAGGTTATAGATCCTGCATAGGTCTCGGCCAATTCTTTGGCTCGGGCTTTTGCTGCTCCTTTAGAAATAATTACGGGATTAATGCTTCCCATCTCTGCAAATACGGGAATAGGTTCTTCACGTTGTGCAGCGAGATCATATAATGCACGACCGCCTTTTATACTTCCTGTAAATCCTACGGCTTTTACCTCAGGATGCTTTACAAGTTGCTGCCCTACTTCTATTCCTGAACTATTAAGATTAGAAAAAACACCTTCTGGCATTCCTGTTTTTTGAGCTGCTTTTACGATACATTGTGCTACTAATTCTCCTGTACCTGCGTGCATAGGGTGTGATTTTACAATCACAGGACAACCAGCAGCAAGGGCACTAGCTGTATCACCACCAGCAGTAGAATATGCTAAAGGAAAATTACTCGCACCAAAAACAACTACTGGTCCTAGTGGAATAAGCGCCTGTCTTAATTCCTTCTGGTCGCCAGAAATAGTAGGCTTACGCCAGTTATCAGTTTCAACCAGATCTGCAAACATACGCAGCTGACCCAATGTTCGGCCACATTCTCCTTGTGCTCTTCCTTTAGGTAAACCACTTTCTGTGCAATACATGGTAAATAGAGTATCACCTAACGCTTCCATCTCATCTGCAATCGTACGTAAGAAGGTTGCTCTTTCTGGTCCTGAGGTAGTGCGATATGTTGTAAATGCTTTTGCAGCTAAACGTACCGCAGTTTCTATTTCCTGTTCTGAAGCTTCGTAAAAAAGGGTGTCATTTTCAGTATTGCTTTCTGGATTAAACGTGCGGAAGGTTTTAGCACCTTTTGCACTTGTCGTAAATCCTATGTGGTTTTTTCCTGTTGTCATAATTCTTTTTTTAATTCTCAGCTAGCTCTTAGTTGCTGCTAATCTCTTGAGATGTGCCGCAATATCTACGGGCTTGTGCGTCCTTTTAGTAACTGGTGGGTGTTTTTCAAAATAGTGTTCTGGCCGGATGGGTCTCTTCTCAAAGCCGCCACCGCAATTGGGACACACTTCTTGTAAAACGTTTGTCACACAATCTGAACAAAAGGTACACTCAAATGTACAAATACGTGCCTCTTCTGAGTTAAAAGGTAAATCTTTATCACAATGCTCACAAGAGGGACGTAATTCTAACATGATATTTTAATTAATTAAGCCTTCAAAATATATAAACTGTAGAATTCCCCTCAGACAAGTTAGGGTTTACAGTCTATTATAGATTTTTATAATCTGGCAACGTAGGTCGCGATGCCAGTCCCTTAGTTATAATCTCTAAAACGTGCTCACGCTCTGCTCCAGATAATGGTAGACGTGGTGCACGCACCGTTTCAGTCCCTATATTTGTATGAACTTCTGCCAGTTTTATATTCTGTACTAATTTCGCATTTATATCTAACTCTAGCAAAGGCAAGAACCATCTATATATTTCGATCGCTTCTTTTATTCTCCCTGCTTTTTGTAATTCGTAAATAGCAACAGTTTCTGCTGGGAATGCGCACACGAGTCCAGCGACCCAACCATCTGCACCCATTAATAGTGATTCTAGCGCTAGTGTATCAACGCCCGTTAATATTTTGAGGCGATCACCGAAGTTATTCTTGATACGCGTCACATTAGAAATGTCACGAGTAGATTCTTTTACCGCCTGAATGTTATCATATTTTAATAACTGGTCAAACATAGGTAAGGTCACTTCAATCTTATAATCTACTGGGTTATTATATACCATTATAGGAAGCTTAGTATTACGAGCTACTGCTCCGAAATACTCAACCACCTCTGCATCTCCTGCTTTGTAACGCATAGGAGGAAGCATCATTAATGCTTTAGCCCCATCATCTTCTGCTTTTTGCGCAGCGGCGATTGCTCCTTTTGTGGTTTGCTCTGCTATATTAATAAGTACAGGTACTGAACCGTCTACTAATTTTACGGTCTCCTGTGTAAGAATGCTCTTCTCGTCATCAGTTAATGTGCTCGCTTCACCTAATGTACCACCTAGTACTATACCGTGTACACCTGCATCTAATTGCGCCTTAATATTAACCCCAAACATATCGAGATCTAACTCATCGTTTGCTGTAAATTTTGTTGTAACCGCTGGCATTACGCCCTTCCAATCTATTGCCATACTATTTGTGTGCTTTTGTTTGAGCCAAAATTAAACTTCACCTTCACAATAAAAGATCTTCAAATTATCCAATACTATGCTTATATTATCCAATTTTAAAAAATAAGTTATAAATTCAGAATAAAAAGTATCTTTATGCTGTGAAAATCTTACCATTTCAAATCCCCAAACCCTCAAACACTGCTGTTCTATTTCAAGTAGATAAAGGCAAACTGTATGGTGAATTCCATCAACACGAGGAGCTTCAAATAAGTCTTGTTCAAAAAGGTAAAGGCACCATTATTGTTGCAGATACAGTTCATCATTTTACCGCCGGCGACGTCTTTGTGATAGGCGGGCAACAGCCGCATGTTTTTAGAAATGAAGATGATGCGCTTTTGCATACGATATTTTTTAGCCCAGAAAGTTTTGGCACTGCTTTTCTTGATCTTGAAGAAGGTAAAGGGATCGGGGATTTTTACGCTTTTGCAAAAGCGGGGTTTAAAACAAGCGCTACCCCAGATATTACGGCGCTTTTTGATCATTTATCACGCGCAAAAGGCATACACAAACTATCGTACTTTATACAGCTACTCTCCATTCTAAAAGTGGCTACGCATAAACCTTTATCGAGTTTTGTATATGAGAAAAAAATAACAGAACGCGATGGCAAAAAAATGAATGCCATACTAACGTATACGTTATCTCATTTTAGAGAAGCTATACAACTGCAATCTGTCGCTAGCGTAGCTTCTATGAGTCCCAATGCATTCTGTAAATACTTTAAGAAACGTACAAATAAAACCTACTTTACATTTGTCACCGAACTACGCATAGAACACGCTTGTAAATTACTTCGCGAAAACCCTGAGATGCCCATCGCAATCATTTCTGAAGCTTCTGGATTTCTTACCCTTTCTCATTTTAATCGAAAATTTAAAAGCTTAAAAGCGGTATCGCCTCGCGAGTATCGGGCTACGTTTAATTCCCTTTAATACGCGACCACAGCGTTTTAAAAACGGCATCTGTATTGGTAATCTCTGGTCTATCTTCTGTGGCTATTATTGTTCCATTTTTATCTTCTAACCTATATCTAAAGACAAATTGGGGATTAACTGGATCTATAGGAATAAGCCCAAAACGCAAGTCATTATAGTACCAAGTCTCTTCTTTCTTTTCTAAAATATACCACCCTTCAGAAATAGCAATAAGTCGTTGCACCTCATCACGTTTTATGAGTGCTGCGGCCTCTTCTCGGTTTTTGGGATATACCTTAAATGTAGGTGGTTGGGAATCAAAAAATGAATAATCGCCTATGAGATAGTTATCTCCTGCATCTAAATTTGCATTCCATAAAACGGTATTCATAGGTGCGGGGCGCGTTGACATCTCTGTGTAGGTAATGTTTTGACTTTCGAGCGCATTTGTCAGTTTCTGGTGCGCAAAAAACTTAAGTACTACAGTGAGTAAGAGGTAGGATGTACTGAGGTAAATGCCTAGGTTATTTATACGCTTTCGCGAAAGCGTACCCTTAGGTTTAAATGCTGCAATCACTAAGCAAACCAGAAAAGGAACAGTATATAACGGATCGATTACAAAGATGCTGTTGAAGGCCACTCGCCAATCAAAAGGCCAAAAAATCTGTGTGCCCCACGTCGTAAATGCATCGAGTAGCGGGTGTGTAAACAGTCCCCAGAAAAATAGCATAGACCAACCTTTCCAACCTACGTCAGGTCGCTTTTTTATTTGATGCACGAGCCACCCCAGCATAGGAGCCATCAAAACTGAGAATACAATAGAATGGCTAAACCCGCGGTGCATTTCGGTCGCTGTGATTGTATCTGTTAGGTAGCGCGCAATCACATCTAAATCTGGAATCGTTCCTGCGATCGCTCCCCAAACCATCGCACGATTTCCTATTTTCTTTCCTAATACGGCCTCGCCAACTGCGGCTCCTAAAACAATTTGGGTAAGACTGTCCATATTATTTCAAATTTAAT
>Ga0115565_10001809_pt1 | contig 17166 bp, 11 predicted proteins | sample COGITO_mtgs_1105_FD_87199 | JGI IMG/M metagenome (GOLD analysis project Ga0115565, IMG submission 87199) | Pelagic marine microbial communities from North Sea - COGITO_mtgs_110530 | ecosystem: Environmental > Aquatic > Marine > Epipelagic | place: Germany:Helgoland, sampling site Kabeltonne... | reverse complement strand
GATGTTTTGTTCTATTTGTTTGAATATATGTTATTGTATTCTGTAATTGTTCTTCTGATGTAATTTCTTTTGGAGCACAATATTTTTGCGCCCAAATAGGTTTTTTATGTCTTGTAGCAAGGGGTTTGAACCCCTTGCTGTATATTATCAAACCAAAAAGTCAAACAAATCTGGTTTATCATTTAAATAAACACCAAAAAAGTTTCTTTCTTTCATTTTGATGATCAAAGGTTCTAAATCTTCAGATGATTTTAACTCCAAACCAACAACTGCAGATCCATTTACTCTGTTACTTTTTTTAGTATATTCAAAATGAGTAATATCATCATTTGGTCCTAAAATTTCTGCCACAAATTCTTTTAAAGCTCCAGCTCTTTGAGGAAATTTAATAATAAAGTAATGTTTTAGGTTGGCATATAATAAAGCGCGTTCTTTAATTTCGGCAGTTCTAGTAATATCATTATTACTTCCGCTCACAATACAAACTACATTTTTTCCTTTTATTTCGTCTGCAAAAAAATCTAAAGCAGAAATACTTAAAGCGCCTGCAGGTTCTACAACAATGGCATCTTTATTATACAAGTCTAAAATTGTTTGGCAGGTTTTACCTTCTGGAACTGTAATCATATCATGCAATCTTTGATGACAAATTGCAAAATTTAAATCGCCTACTTTTTTTACAGCTGCACCATCAACAAAAGAATCTATTTTATCTAAAGGCGTAACTTTTTTGTTCTTTAATGAAGTTAACATAGATGGAGCTCCTTCTGGCTCCACACCAATTATTTTTGTTTCTGGCGATAATTCTTTGAAAATTCCACATAAGCCAGATGATAAACCTCCACCACCAATTGCCACAAACAAATAATCAATTTTTTTATTAGTTTGATTTAAAATCTCCAAACCAACAGTTGCTTGTCCTTCAATTACTTTTTTATCATTAAAAGGATGAATAAAGGTCTTGTTTTTTAAATCGCATTCTAATATTGAAGCGTTATAAGCATCATCAAAAGTATCACCTTGAATAACTACTTCAATAAAATCTTCACCAAACATTTTTACTTGGTTTATTTTTTGATTTGGAGTTGGAGAAGGCATAAAAATAGTGCCTTTTATCTGTAATAGTTTACAAGATAATGCAACTCCTTGTGCATGATTTCCTGCACTTGCGCAAACAATTCCTCGTTGTTTTTCATCCGAAGTTAAAGAAGACATTTTATTGTAAGCGCCTCTAATTTTATACGAACGAACAACTTGCAAATCTTCTCTTTTAAATAAAATATTGGCATCAAATTGTTTAGAAAGATTGATGTTCTGATTTAAAGGTGTTTTATAAGCAACTCCCTCTAGATTATTGGCAGCTTTTTGTATATTTTCTAAACTTGGAAAGTAAATTTGTTTTTGCATATTCAAATGTAAAAAGAAACCTGTCAAATTTTTTAAATCCGACAGGTTTTTATGTTTTTCGACAAGGGAGAATGCTCCTTTGTTAAATAAAGTTACGCTGATTTTATCACTTTCATTGCAGTCATAGAAGCTCTTAATTTTGCACCTACAATTTCCACAGGATGATTTCTAATAATTGCATTAATTTTAATTAACTCTAAGTTATCAACTTCATTAGAATCTGTAAATTTCTTACCGATTACATTTGTAGAAACTGTTTTCATAAAATCGGTTAATAATGGTTTACAAGCATGATCAAATAAGTAACAACCATATTCTGCTGTATCTGAAATTACACGATTCATTTCATATAATTTTTTACGAGCAATTGTATTTGCAATTAAAGGTGTTTCGTGTAAAGATTCGTAATATGCAGAAGCGTCTATAATTCCTGATTCTGTCATTGCTTCAAAAGCTAATTCTACTCCAGCTCTTACAAAAGCAACTAATAAAGTTCCATGATCAAAATATTCTTGTTCAGAAATTTCTTGATGTGTAACTTTTTGTTTTTCAAAAGCTGTATTTCCTGTAGCTTCTCTCCAAGTTAATAAGTTTTTATCATCATTTGCCCAATCTTCCATCATGGTTTTAGAAAAATGACCAGTCATAATATCATCCATATGTTTTTGGAATAATGGACGCATAATATCTTTTAATTCTTCTGATAATCTAAAAGCCTCAACTTTTGCAGGATTGGACAATCTGTCCATCATATTGGTAATTCCTCCATGTTTTAAAGCTTCAGTTGTAGTTTCCCAACCATACTGAATTAATTTTGCAGCATAGCCAGCATCAATTCCTTCAGCCACCATTTTATCAAAAGATAAAATTGCACCTGTTTGTAACAAACCACATAAAATAGTTTGCTCTCCCATTAAATCACTCTTTACTTCTGCTACAAAAGACGATTGTAAAACTCCAGCTTTATGACCTCCTGTTGCAACTGCATACGCTTTTGCTTGTGTCCAACCTTTATTTTCTGGATCATTTTCTGGATGCACAGCAATTAGTGTTGGCACTCCAAATCCTCTTTTATATTCTTCACGAACTTCTGAACCAGGACATTTTGGAGCGACCATAATAACCGTTAAATCTTCACGTATTTTCATACCTTCTTCCACAATATTAAAACCATGAGAATAGCTTAATGTTGCTCCTTTTTTTATTAAAGGCATTACTGTTTTTACAACATTTGTATGTTGTTTGTCTGGTGTTAAATTGATAACCAAATCTGCAGTTGGTAATAATTCTTCATACGTACCAACTTCAAAATTATTAGAAGTAGCATTTACAAAAGATTCTCTTTTTTGTTCTATAGCTGCTTTTCTTAGGGTATAAGAAATATCTAAACCAGAATCTCTCATGTTTAAACCTTGATTTAAACCTTGTGCTCCACAGCCCACAATAACAATCTTTTTTCCTTTTAAAGCTTCTACTCCATCTTCAAATTCAGAAGCATCCATAAAACGACACTTTCCTAATTGCTCTAATTTTTCTCTTAATGTTAATGTGTTAAAATAATTTGACATTTTTATTTATTTAGTTGTTTTTGATTAGAAAATAGAAAAAAGAGAAGAGAATAAAGACTACTTGTATTCGATAATCCGTCTATTTTCTTTGCTCTATTTTCTCTATCCTATTTTTTTATTTTAGTTGTTGTATGTTTCTAATAATGTTGATATTCTCATTTCGTCTTTAGATACTGCAATTAATCCTGAACGTGTATATTGCATAATTCCAAAAACGTTTAATTGATCATACAATGTAGCAATTTCTTCTTTTCTTCCTGATTTTTCAAGCACAAAAAACTCCTTGTTTACAGTTACAATTCTTGCATTACTTTCTTTAATGATATTCTGAATTTGACGTTCTTCAAAAAGTAGTTCAGATTTAATTTTAAACAAACCTGAAATTTGATAAATAATATCCTCTAAACTATGATAATAAGCTTTGATAACCTCAACTTGCTTTTCTATCTGACCAATAATTTTTTTGATGTTTACTTCGTTCATATTTACAACAACAGTGAATTTAGAAACGCCTTCAATTTCAGAAGGAGACGTGTTTAAACTCTCTATATTGATATGTCTTCTTTGGAAAATTGCTGAAATCCTATTCAACAATCCAATATTATTTTCAGTATAAATTGATACTGTATATAATTGTTTTTCTGTATTCATTCTTTAAAAAAGATTTTAGAAAATAGATAATAGATAATAGACTTGATACGTCTTTAATTTACTAACTTCTTCTCTTTGTTCTTTACTCTTTGCTCTTTTATCTTAATTTTTTCTACTCCAACCTTATATCTGAAACACTTGCACCAGAAGGAACCATTGGAAAAACATTACCTTCTTTCTCTACACGAACTTCCAAAAAGTAAGCTTCTTTACTTTCCATCATTTCTTTTACAGCTTCTGCTAAATCTTCTCTTTTTACAACTTTTCTAGCTTTGATGTAATAACCTTCTGCAATTGCCACAAAGTTTGGATTTACCATTTCTGTAGATGCGTAACGTTTATCGAAAAACAACTGTTGCCATTGACGAACCATTCCTAAAAATTCATTATTTAAAACCACAATTTTTACAGCTGCTTTCTGCTGAAAAATAGTGCCTAATTCCTGAATTGTCATTTGATAACCTCCATCTCCAGAAATTGAAACTACTTCACGTTCTGGAGCTGCCATTTTTGCCCCAATTGCTGCTGGCAAGCCAAAACCCATAGTTCCTAATCCACCAGAAGTAATATTACTTTTTGTTTTGTTGAAATCTGCATATCTACAAGCAATCATTTGATGTTGACCAACATCTGTAACAATTGCAGCTTCTCCTTTACTTTGAACATTAATTTGATGAATTACTTCACCCATTGTTAAGCCTTCTTTGGTTGGATGAATATCATTCTTAATTACTTTATGATATTCAATTTCGTATAAATCTTTAAATTGTTGATGCCATTCTGTATGAGAATTCTCATTTAATAATGGTAATAAAGTAGATAAAGTTACTTTTGCATCGCCTAAAACTGCAACATCTGTTTTTACATTTTTGTCTACTTCTGCAGGATCAATTTCAAAATGAATAACCTTTGCTTGTTTTGCATATTTTGTTAAATCTCCAGTAACTCTGTCGTCAAAACGCATTCCAATTGCAATTAAAACATCACATTCGTTGGTTAATTTATTAGGAGCATAATTTCCATGCATTCCTAACATCCCCACATTTAATGGATGAGAAGTTGGTATTGCTGATGCTCCTAAAATTGTCCAAGCTGCAGGAATCCCTGCTTTTTCTACAACTGCAATTAGTTCTTTTTCTGCTTCACTTAAAACAACTCCTTGTCCCCAAATTATAAATGGCTTTTTGGCTTCGTTAATAATTTTTGCTGCAGCTTCTAATGTTCCTTTTTTAGTTTCTGGAATCGGTTTATAACTTCTTATTTTTGTGCATTTTTCGTAAACAAAATCAAATTCTTCAAATTGTGCATCTTTTGTAATATCTACTAAAACAGGTCCTGGTCTTCCACTTTTTGCTATGTAAAATGCTTTTGCTAAAGCTGCAGGAATATCTGCTGCTTTGGTAACTTGACAATTCCATTTTGTAACGGGTGTAGAAATACCAACAATATCGGTTTCTTGAAAAGCATCACTTCCTAATAAATGCGAGGGTACTTGACCAGTAATACAAACCATTGGTGTAGAATCTATCTGAGCATCTGCAATTCCTGTGATTAAATTAGTTGCTCCTGGACCAGAAGTTGCGATTGCAACTCCAACTTTACCAGAAATTCTTGCAAAACCTTGAGCAGAATGTGTTGCTCCTTGTTCATGCCTCGTTAAAACATGATGAATTTTATCTTGATATTTATACAATTCATCATAAACAGGCATAATTGCGCCTCCTGGATAACCGTAAATTATCTTTACATCTTCTGCAATTAAACATCTAACAATTGCTTCGCTCCCAGAAATTCTTTCTGTAACTTTTTTAGCAGTTTCTGTGTTTGTTATGGTTTCAGTTTCCATATTTTTTATTTTTATATTCTGATAAAAGAATTTAATTGTCTTTTTTAAATACCTACAAGGTTTTGGAAACCTTGCAGGAAATCTCGTGAATTACAAATCAGTAACACATCCTTTTGATGCAGATGCCACTGTTTTAGCATATTTGTATAAAATTCCTTTTGTATGTTTTAAAGCAGGCGCAACCCAATTTGCTTTTCTTTCAGCGATTTCTTCATCAGAAAGTAAAACATTTATAGAATTATCTTCTGCACTAATTCTAATTTTATCGCCAGTTTTTAGAATTCCTATTGTTCCTCCAGATTGTGCTTCTGGTGTAATATGACCCACAACAAAACCATGGGTTCCTCCTGAAAAACGGCCATCTGTAATTAATGCTACAGATTTTCCTAAACCTGCGCCCATAATTAAAGACGTTGGTTTTAACATTTCTGGCATTCCTGGACCTCCTTTTGGCCCAACATATCTAATGACGACAACATCTCCTCTTTCTACTTCTCCATTTGATATTCCTGTATTTGCTGCTTGTTCTCCATCATAAACCACGGCTTTTCCTTCAAACAATAAACCTTCGTTTCCAGAAATTTTTGCAACTGCTCCTTCTTCAGCTAAATTTCCATAAATAATTTGAATATTTCCTGACGATTTTAAAGCTTTATCTTTTGGAAAAATAACATCTTGTTCTTCAAATTCCATCGCTTCTACATCAGCTAAATTCTCGGCTAAAGTTTTACCAGTTACAGTCATGCAATCTCCATGTAAATACCCTTCTTGCAATAAATATTTCATAATTGCAGGCGTTCCTCCAACTCCATGCACATCTTCCATTAAATATTTTCCAGATGGTTTTAAATCTGCAATTAATGGGGTTCTGTCTGAAACTTTTTGAAAATCTGCTAAAGTAAATTCGATATCTGCAGCATGTGCAATCGCTAAAAAGTGTAAAACTGCATTTGTAGAACCTCCTAAAGCGTTTACAATTGCGATTGCATTTTCTAATGATTTTTTAGAAATGATATCTAAAGGTTTTAAATCTAATTCTAATAAATTTTTAATTGCCAAAGCTGTTCTTTCTGCTTCTGATAATTTATTAGGATTTTCTGCAGGAATTGATGAATTATAAGGCAAAGCAAAACCCATACATTCAATAGCAGAAGCCATGGTGTTTGCAGTATACATTCCTCCACAAGCTCCTGCTCCTGGAATGGCTCTTTTAATAATTTCTCTATATTCTTCTTCTTCTATTTCTCCTGCTACTTTTTGCCCTAAAGCCTCAAAAGCAGAAACAATATTTAATTTTTTTCCTTTGTAATTTCCTGATACAATTGTTCCTCCATACATCATTATTGATGGACGATTTAAACGTAACATTGCAATTACTGCTCCTGGCATATTTTTATCACAACCAACCACAGAAACCAACGCATCATAACTTTGAGCATTCATAACAGTTTCTATAGAATCTGCAATAATATCTCTAGATGCTAATGAGTAATTCATACCAGAAGTTCCCATCGAAATTCCGTCTGAAACTCCAATTGTATTAAAACCTAAACCAACTAAACCAGCAATTTTGCTTTCCACTTTAACTTCTGCTGCCAAATTATTTAAGTGCATGTTACATGGATTCCCATCATAACCTGTACTTGCAATACCAACTTGAGCTTTGCTCATATCTTCATCAGTTAAACCTACTGCATACAACATTGCTTGTGATGCTGGTTGAGATTCGTCTTGTGTTAATCTTTTGCTATGTTTATTTAATTCCATTTACTGTTTTATTCAATTCTTTGACTAAATTATTAAATTTCTTTGTTTTTGTTGCGTAAAATGCAACATGATTCTTTAAATTCAGGTATTTAAAAACTATATTATATTATTGATTTTCAATATTTTAAATACTAATTAATATGATACTCAATACTTGAAATAAATTCAAAAAAAAACCTTCCATTTTTATGGAAGGTTCTATTATAAAAAATATAAATATCACTTTCCTATCATGTCGTAATAATTACGATGACAATAATAATAGAAATGATATTTAATACTTGTTTATTCATTTTTCAAATATTGTGATATTAATTTAAATAGAGAATTAATTTTAATTAATTTATTGTTGTTGGCAAAATAGTCTAGCCCAGATTGAAGCATTTGTTTGAGCTCTTTTTTGCATTTTTAGGCAAAAAAAGCGAGTGCTGAAAGCTGGAAATAGCTTCAAATCATTCGACCTTTGTCATTAAAACAATTTAAAAAAATAGATTCCTGTTTGCACAGGAATGACAATTCACTCGTTATTTCGATAAAAATCGAAAAGCATTTTTTAAATAATAGTACTTTGCCCCATGTGAATATTCTTAAAGTTCATATTGCTATCATCTTGATTTGTGATGTAATCTGCAATAAAATCGCCCACTTTTGAGGTGGAAGTTGAGCTTTGAATTTTTCTTTTGATATCTTCTGTAGTAATTCCTAAAGCTAAAGATTTATCTACGGCTCTTTCAATGGCATCTGCTTCTTCGTGCAAACCTAAATATTTTAACAACATTCCTGCTGATAAAATTGATGCTAAGGGATTTGCAATATCTTTGCCTTTTGCTTCATTATAAGAACCATGAATTGGCTCAAAAAGTGCGTTTTCGTTTCCTATTGATGATGAAGCCATTAAGCCAATAGAACCACATAATGCACTTGCAACATCAGAAATCATATCTCCAAAAAGGTTTTCTGTTAAGATAACATCAAAATGTTTTGGATTTAAAATCATTTTCATTGCAGCATTGTCTACAAACAAATACTCTAATTTAATAGTTGGATATTGTTTTGCAATTTCAGTAACTGTTTTTCTCCATAAACGTGAGGTTTCTAAAACATTTGCTTTATCTATCAACGTTACTTTTTTCTTTCTTTTTTGTGCTGCTTGAAATGCCAAATGAGTAACTCTTGTAATTTCATCTACAGTATAAGTTGAAAGATCAGAAGCAGTTTGCTCGTCAGCACTTAACTCTTTTTTCCCAAAATAAATTCCACCAGTCAACTCTCTGAAAATGATAAAATCTGTATTTTTTATAATTTCTCTTTTTAAAGGAGAATTGGCAATTAAATTATTATAAGCCTTTGAAGGTCTTACACCACAATATAAATCTAACTCTTTACGAAGTTGCAACAAACCTTGTTCTGGACGTACTTTTGCTGATGGATCATTATCGTATTTTGGATCGCCAACTGCCCCAAATAAGATGGCGTCTGCTTTTTTACAAATCTCAATTGTTTTTTTTGGTAAAGGACTTCCTGTAGCATCAATGGCACAAGAACCTATTTGTGCTTCTTTGTATAAAAAAATATGATCGTAAGCTTCTGCAACAGCATCTAACGCCTTTTTTGCTTGCGTTATTACTTCTGGTCCAATACCATCTCCTGGAATTACTGCAATTGTAAATTTCATAAATGAAAACTCTTAAAATTTTGACTTGTCAATAATAGTCAAAATCCTTGTTTAAGACAACATTTAATAATGATTTTTTAAGCAACCTCTATTTTAGAAACCTCATTTATATGTTTCATAATCAAATGGATGTCTTCATCTTTAACTTCCTTTTGTTTATCTGCAGTTTCTAAAAATTCAGCATAAGCTTTATCTAACTGAACTTTAGTGAGTTCGTAACCAATTTTTTTAGATCTATAAGCTAAAGCAGCTCTACCACTTCTTGCTGTTAAAACGATGGCACTTTCTGTAACACCAACATCTTCAGGATCCATAATTTCGTAGGTTTCTCTGTTTTTTATTACTCCATCTTGATGAATTCCTGAACTATGAGCGAACGCATTTGCACCAACAATTGCCTTGTTTGGTTGCACAGGCATTCCCATACTTTCTCGAACCATAATACTTGTATCGTACAATAATTTTGTGTTGATGCTAGTTTCTAAATTTAAATATGGGTGTTGTTTTAAAATCATAACAACTTCTTCTAAAGCTGTATTTCCTGCACGTTCTCCAATTCCGTTGATAGTACATTCTATTTGACGAGCTCCATTAATTACACCTGCAATTGAGTTTGCAGTTGCCATGCCTAAATCGTTATGACAATGACAAGAAAGAATTACGTTTTCAATTCCTTTTACGTTTTCACGTAAATATCTCATTTTTGCTCCATATTCTTCTGGCAAACAATACCCAGTTGTATCAGGAATATTTAAAACAGTGGCACCCGCTTTTATCACTGCTTCACAAACTCTTGCTAAATATTCATTGTCTGTTCTACCTGCATCTTCTGCATAAAATTCCACATCTTCTACAAAAGATTTCGAATATTTAACAGCATTTACAGCTCTTTCTATTACTTTTTCTCTTGTTGAATTAAATTTGAATTTTATATGAGAATCGCTTGTACCAATTCCTGTATGGATTCTTGGGTATTTTGCAAATTTTAAAGCTTCTGCAGCCACTTTTATATCATTTTCTACAGCTCTTGTTAAACCACAAACTGTTGCATTTTTTACTATTTTAGCAATTTCTGATACCGAAGTAAAATCTCCAGGACTAGAAACAGGAAAACCAGCTTCAATTACGTTTACTCCTAATAAATCTAATCGTTCTGCAATTACTAGTTTTTGTTTAGTATCTAACTTACAGCCAGGCACTTGCTCTCCATCTCTTAAAGTTGTGTCAAAAATTTGAACTTTGTTATCTTGCATAATTTGTAAAGATTATCTTTATATTTACTCAAATGTATATTAATGAGTTTAAAATAAATGGTATTTTTACCACTCTGTACGATTTCTAATATCCTTTATAAAAATACAAGTATTTTATTATCAGTAATTTATGAGCAAAAATGTTACATCAGCCAATAATCAAAATGACGCTCTTTTTGTATTAATTAAGTCTTTAACAAAGTCTGAAAAACGACAATTCAACTTGTATGTTGGACGTTTAGGAGGTAATATTGATGCAAAATTCTTCTCGCTTTTTAAATTTTTAGAAAAGCTAAAAGTGTATGATGAAAAGGTAATTATTAAAAGTGGCATTGTTTCTAAACAGCAATTATCGAACTTAAAAGCACATTTATACAAACAAATTTTAATTAGTTTGCGTTTAAATCCTGCTCATAAAAACATTCGAATTCAAATAAGAGAGCAACTTGATTTTGCTACAGTTTTATATCAAAAAGGACTATATAAACAGAGTTTAAAATTATTGGATAAAGCTAAAAATTTAGCCTTAGAAAATGAAGAAAAAAATATTGCTTACGAAATTGTTGAACTCGAAAAAGTAATTGAAACTCAATATATAACAAGGAGTTTAAGCAACAGAGCAGACCAACTTTCTTTGCAAGCAAAAATGTTGAGTCAGCAAAATGTAACTGCAAGCAAACTCTCTAATTTATCTTTACAATTATACAGCCATTTATTGCAAAATGGTTATGTAAAAAATAATGCAGAGTTAGAGTTTATTAACGAATATTTTTACAGCAAATTACCAAAATACAAGTTTGAAAACTTCGGATTTAGAGAAAAACTATGGTTATACAAATCTCATTTATGGTTTAGTTTTTTAACACAAGATTTTATACAGAGCTACAAATATGCCAGAAAATGGGTAGATTTATTTAAAGAGGATAAAAAGCATATTGTACAACATCCTGTTTTTTATTTAAAAGGAATCAACTACTTGCTAGAAGCTTGCTTTTTTGTTCAAAAAACAAAAACTTTTAAAAAGGAATTAGCCGCTTTTGAACAGGAAGTTGAGCAAAAAATTATTCCTTTAAACACGAATACTGAACTTTTAATTTTTCAGCATTTATATGCCAACAAATTACATTTACACTTTTTAGAGGCTACATTTTCTGAAGGTGAATATTTGGTAGATATCATCAATAAAAAAATACAAGATTACAAAAACAGATTAGACAGTCATTATATAGTAATGTTTTACTATAAAATTGCTTGTTTGTATTTTGGTATGGGTAAAAACGAACTTTGTATTGTTTATTTACAAAAGATTATAAAGTCTAAAAATTTAACTTCTGCAGAAGATTTACAGTGTTTTGCTAGAGTTTTAAATTTAATAGCACATTACGAATGTGGTTTAGATTACGATTTGGAGAGGCAGTTTGTAGACACGTATAAATTCCTTTTAAAAATGGAAAACTTGCAAGAAGTTCAAAAAATATTCTTGACTTCTATCCGTGATTTGAGTGATGTTTTTCCTCATGAAATCAAAAACGAGTTTAAGAAAATTCACACCAAATTAAAGCAGTTTGAAGATCATCCTTATGAAAAAAGAGCTTTTTTATATTTGGATATTTTGTCTTGGTTGGAAAGTAAAATTCAAAATAAACCGATTGCTTTAATAATTAAGGAAAAAATAAATAGTTCTAATAAAAATTAAATTATTACATCTATTTATGTTGATATTTTACGAAAATGGTATTTATTGATGAATTTATCAAAATAAACAACAACTCAGCCTACCAAATTAAATAATACTTCTATTTTAGCAACGTGAAAACTTCTAAAATAAATACAAATTCTTCAAAAACTACTGGTGTAGTTTGTGTTTTTATGAGCACTATTATTCGCACAACAACTTCAACGATTACCCTTTAAGGGTTCTACTATATTCATATCATTCAGGTTATTAATTATTTTGTACAAACAAAATAAATACAAAAAAGTATTACAAACTATTATCATAAAAAGATGAAAGTATTAAAATTCGGAGGCTCATCAGTCGCAAATTCAGAAAATATAAAACAAGTTTTAAGCATTGTTGCTAAAACATCCCAAGAACATAAAATTGCAGTGGTGGTTTCTGCATTTGGTAAAACCACTAACAATTTAATTGAAGGTGCAAATACTGCTTTAGTTGACATTAAAATTGCCAAAGATATTCTAGAAACCATTAAAAATTTGCATTTTCAGGTTATTGATGATTTAATCAAAACCCATAAAAATGAAGTTATTGAAGAAGTTACTTCTTTACTTCAAAGGTTAAATTCTATTTACGAAGGCATTTTTCTTTTACAAGAATTATCTGACAAAACATTAGCCAAAGTGTGTAGTTTTGGTGAAAGATTATCTTCTTACATTATTGCAAATGCTGCAAAAGAAACTTTAAATGCAACTCATAAAGAGAGTAGAGAATTAATTATTACTAATGATGATTTTTTAAACGCTCAAGTAAATTTTAAAATCACCAATAAAAATATTACTTCTTTTTTTGATGAAAACAAACATCAAGTTACACTTTTGGGTGGTTTTATTTCTTCGGATGAAACTGGAGAAACCACAACTTTAGGAAGAGGAGGATCTGATTTTACTGCTGCAATTTATGCTGCTGCTTTACAGGCTGATGAATTACAAATCTGGACAGATGTTTCTGGAATGTATACAGCTAACCCAAGAGTTGTAAAACAAGCTTTTGCCATTCCAGAAATTTCTTACGAAGAAGCTATGGAACTCTCTCATTTTGGTGCAAAAGTTTTATACCCACCAACTATTCAGCCAGCTTTGAGAAAGGAAATTCCAATTAGAATTAAAAACACTTTTGAGCCAGAAAATGCTGGAACTTTAATTTCTAAAAACCCTAAAAACGGTAATGAAGTTAAAGGAATTTCGCATATTGAAGATATTAGTTTAATAACTTTAGAAGGTGGAGGAATGATAGGAATTCCTGGTTTTTCGAAACGTTTGTTCGAAACACTTTCCATGGCAAAAATAAATGTTGTTTTTATAACACAAGCGTCTTCTGAGCATTCAATTTGTGTGGGTGTTTTTGAAAATGATGCCAAAAAAGCGCAACATCTTTTAGATGAAACTTTTAGTATAGAAATTGATAGAAAAAAAATAAAACCAATTATTGTTGAAAACGATTTGGCAATTATTGCTGTTGTTGGCGAAAACATGAAAAACTACCAAGGTTTAAGTGGCCAAATGTTTAGTGCTTTGGGTAGAAATAACGTGAATGTGAGAGCAATTGCACAAGGTTCATCAGAAAAAAACATCTCTGCAGTTATTAATAAAAGTGATGCAACAAAAGCATTAAATACGTTACACGAACAGTTTTTTGAAGAAAAAACGAAACAATTAAACTTATTTGTTACTGGAGTTGGTAATGTTGGCGAACGTTTTTTAGCACAATTACAACAACAGAAGAAGTTCTTAAAAGAGAATTTAAAACTAAAAATTAGGGTAATTGGAATGTCAAATTCTAGAAAAATGGTTTTTGATAATGAGGGCATCAACCTAAAAAATTGGAAAGAAGCTTTAGAAAATGGAGAACCAACAACGTTAGAAAAATTTCATAAAAAAGTAAAAGAAAGCAATCACATCAATAGTGTTTTTATTGATAACACAGCAAATCAAGCAGTTTCTGAAGTCTATGAAAAGTATTTAAGAGATAGTATTTCTGTGGTTACCTGTAATAAAATTGCTTGTGCTTCTAATTTCGATAATTATAAAACTTTAAAGCACGTTTCAAGAAAGTACAATGCTTCTTTTTTGTTTGAAACCAATGTAGGTGCAGGTTTGCCAATTATTGATACACTTAAGAATTTAATAAATTCTGGAGATCGAGTGCATAAAATTCAGGCAGTTTTATCTGGAAGTTTAAATTTTGTGTTTAATAATTTTGATGAAGATTCAACTTTTCACGATGTTGTTGCACAAGCACAAAAAGAAGGATACACAGAACCAGATCCAAAAATTGATTTAAGTGGTGTAGATGTTGCTCGAAAAATATTAATTTTGGCCAGAGAAAGTGGCTACAAAATGGAATTAGAAGATATTGCAAACAACGCTTTTTTACCAAAAGAAAGTCTGGAAACAACTAATAATGACGATTTTTATGCATCCTTAGTAAAACACGAAAATCACTTTCAAGAAATTTATAATAAAGCAAATGACAAAAATTGTAGATTAAAATATGTCGCAGAATTTGTTAACGGAAAAGCCAATGTTGGTTTACAACACATTCCTGCAGAACATCCTTTTTATAATTTAGAAGGTAGTGATAATATCGTATTATTTTTTACAGATAGATATCCAGAAAACCCTTTAATAATAAAAGGTGCTGGAGCTGGAGCAGATGTTACTGCTTCTGGAATTTTTGCTGATATAATAAGAATTGCTAATAAATAAGTATTCAGTTGGCAGTCTCAGTTTTCAGTAAGTTGCTTACTGAAAACTGAGACTGAAAACTGCAAACTAAAAAAATATGGATTATTTAAAAATATTTTCTCCTGCAACTGTTGCCAATGTTTCTTGTGGATTTGATTCGCTTGGTTTTGCTGTAGATGCTGTTGGAGATGAAATGACATTTACTAAAACAACTGAAAAAGGTGTAAAAATCACCAAAATTACGGGTGCAAATTTAACCTATAATGTTGATGAAAATGCTGCAAGTGCTGTTGTTCAAAAGATTTTAGTGGAAGCAAATGCCAATTTCGGAATTGAATTAACAATCCACAAAGGGTTTTCTCCTGGAAGTGGTTTAGGAAGTTCTGCTGCAAGTGCTGCTGGTGCTGCTTTTGGCGTAAATCAGTTTTTAGAAAATAAATATTCTGAACTTGAATTAACAAAATTTGCCATGTTTGGTGAAGAAGTTGCTTGTGGTTCTCAAATTGCAGACAATGTTGCTGCAGCAATTTATGGCGGATTTGTTTTAGTGAGAAGCTACAATCCTTTAGAAATCATAAAACTACCAGTTCCTAATGAGTTGCGAGTGGTAGCAATTCATCCTCAGATTGAAGTTAAAACCAAAGATGCAAGAGAGGTTTTGCCAACTGAAATTCCACTGAAAGATGCAGTTACTCAATGGGCAAATGTGGGTGGTTTAATTGCTGGTTTATATACTGATAATTATAATTTAATCAGTAATTCTTTGGTTGATATTATTGTGGAACCTCATCGTAAAAAGTTAATTCCTTTTTTTGATAATGTAAAAAATGCAGCCCTAAAAGCGGGTGCTTTAGGTGCAGGAATATCTGGTTCTGGCCCAACAATTTTTGCACTTTGTAAAGGTGATGAAATTGCAAATGAAGTTTACAAATCTATCGAAGAAAGTTACAAAAACACGGGAATCGATTTTACGATGTTTACATCTAAAGTAAATTCTGAAGGAATGAAAATTATAAAATAGGTTTTAGGTATTAGTGGTTAGTTGATAGTCTCAACATTACTAATACCTAAAAACTAATACCTAAATACTATATTTCAATGAACTACTACAGTTTACACCATAAATCGCCAAACACAACTTTTAAAAATGCTGTTGTACAAGGTTTAGCAAAAGACAGAGGAATTTATTTTCCAGAAAATATTACGCCATTATCAAAAGAATTTATTGATAACATAGAAAATTACACAAATCACGAAATTGCTTATGAAGCCATTAAACAATTTGTGGGTAATGAAATTCCGACCTCAACACTAAAAGAAATTATAGAGAAAACAGTTTCTTTCGATTTCCCTTTGGTAGCTATTGATGAAAACATTGCTTCTTTAGAGCTTTTTCATGGACCAACTATGGCTTTTAAAGATGTTGGCGCTAAATTTATGGCACAATGTTTAGAGTATTTCAATCAAGGAAATGAGGAAGAAGTTACAGTTCTAGTTGCTACTTCTGGAGATACTGGAGGTGCAGTTGCTAATGGATTTTTAGGAGCAAAAGGCGTGAATGTGGTTATTTTATATCCTTCAGGAAAAGTGAGTGATATTCAAGAAAAACAATTGACAACTTTAGGACAAAATATTACAGCTTTAGAGGTTGATGGTGTTTTTGATGATTGCCAAGAAATGGTTAAAACTGCTTTTTTAGATGAAGAAATAACAAAGAAATTAACCTCTGCAAATTCTATAAATATTGCACGTTGGTTGCCACAAATGTTCTATTTTTTCTTTGCTTACAAAGAGTTGAAATCAAAAAATAAAGAATTGGTTTTTTCTGTACCAAGTGGAAATTTCGGAAATATTTGTGCAGGAATTATGGCACAAAAATTAGGCTTACCAATCAAACATTTTGTGGCTTCTACCAATGTAAATGATACTGTTCCTAATTTTTTAGTTGATGGAGTTTACACACCAAAACCATCGAAAGCAACGATTTCAAATGCTATGGATGTTGGAAACCCAAGTAATTTTATAAGAATCCGTGAATTGTTTAACAACGATTTAGAAACTTTGAAAAGTGCTTTTTCTTCTTACAGTTTTACAGATGATGAAACTCGTGAAACCATGAAAAAAATCTACGATAATTCTGGATATGTTGCAGATCCTCATGGAGCTGTTGGGTATTTAGGATTAAAAAAACACGGTTTAAAAGAAAACGAATTTGGCGTATTTTTAGAAACTGCACATCCTGTTAAATTTTTAGATGTTGTTGAAGAAACCTTGCCTGTAAAAGTTGAAATTCCTGCACAGATTCAGAAAATTATTAATAATAAAAAAGTAGCTATAAAAGCGAGTTCTTATGAGGATTTAAAGGCGTATTTGATGGAATAAAATTGCCACGAATTCACGAATAAAATTTATTTTCAGACCTCACAGGTTTTAAAAATCTGTGAGGTCTTTGTATTACATAAGCTTTCTAAAGTTTTTTTAAGCTAAAAATTCACAAACAAGTTTAGCCCTGATTGAAGCATTTGTTTGAGCTCTTTTTTGCCTTTTTCAGGCAAAAAAAGCGAGTGCTGAAAG
>Ga0115565_10001807_pt1 | contig 17183 bp, 22 predicted proteins | sample COGITO_mtgs_1105_FD_87199 | JGI IMG/M metagenome (GOLD analysis project Ga0115565, IMG submission 87199) | Pelagic marine microbial communities from North Sea - COGITO_mtgs_110530 | ecosystem: Environmental > Aquatic > Marine > Epipelagic | place: Germany:Helgoland, sampling site Kabeltonne... | reverse complement strand
TCAAATGATAGTATGAGTTCAAATGATAGTATGAGTTCAAATGATAGTATGAGTTCAAATGATGAAACTAAAAATGATGGAAAAATAAAAGAAGCTAAAAAAAGGCGTAAACGTCGTGAATTATCTTGTTCTGCAAATAACAGTTTAAATAAACACAAATTTTCTATTACATTAGAATTTGAATAATCTAAACTTTATAAAAGATTTGACCAAAAATAAAATAATAGTTTTTGTTTTTACTTTTTCTTAAAAAGTAAGCTTTTTTAATGAATATTTAGTTTTTGGTATCATTTTTTCTGTACTATGGTCGTATTCTTTATATGCCGTTTTTTCCCAATCACCATAACAGGAGTTTAGATAGGGTAAAGGTTTATTAGGACCTTTGACTTTCAATCTATTAAATTTATATGTTTTTAAAGGATACATATTATTGACAGTATGAAAGCATTTTTCCCATTTATTTTGTTTAAAATGTGTTCTATTATTTCTAATATTAATCAAAAAAATATCTAAGAATGGATATTTATGTCTGTAATAAATTTTAGTTTTAGTTTTTGATTTTTTGTATGTTTTTGATGCCTGTTTTGATATAGCAGCACGTCCTTTTACTTCAGGGTGTTTCTTTTTAAAGGATCTTACATGTTCCAACCACGGATTTTTAGATATTAGTTTACCATCTTTGTAATATAGTTTGTAGCCAAAGTCATTTTTATTAAATTCTATGTTTTTTGTTTTTAAAGATTTAAATATTTTCTTTAGAATCATTATATTTTTTTTAGTATTTTCCACTATAATATCAACATCATCATCCCACGGAATAATATTTTTATGTCTAACCGCACCAAGCAAAGTTCCGCTATCAATACTATAATCAAGATTATTCTTAATAGATTCATTGTGAAAAAGTTCAAGTAATTTTACTAATTGTTCTTTTATTTTAGTTTCAAGCATTAAAATAATAATATAAAAAATATTTACATCTATTATTTAAATAAAGCATTAAACTATAATTTATTGTATATATTTTCTAATTAATTCCAGTTTCTGTTGTTGTATTTTAAGAATACGCTTTTCAATACTGTATTCATCTTTTTTTCCTATTATATATCTTTTTACTGAAACATCTTTAGTTTGACCAATGCGATAAACTCGTGCTATAGCTTGTTGTTCTAATGTAGGATTCCATTGTGGTCCCGTAAAGATAACTTTATTATAGTGTTGTAGATTAAGTCCAGTTCCACCAGCGTTGATTTGGATAATTAGTACATCATGCTCTTTGCTATTAATAAGCTCATTCCTTTTTAAAGTAGATATGCTACCATCAATATAATCTATGTTAAGTTTTGCTTTTAGTTTATTATGTAAATAGCGTATTTCATTCCTAAAATAAGAGAATATAATTGTTTTATCTCCAATAGTAGAAGAAACATCTCTCACTACTTTATTCAACTTTAAAAGTTTTAACTTGTCCATATCATCGCCACTATCATAACTCTTAGAATATTTACCTTCAATAGACTTTAATGTTTGTTGTGGAATAATACATGCTTGTTTTAATCTAATCACTTTTTCTAAATGATGCATATAGTCATTATTTTCTATCATATCGAATAATTCTTGATTGTGAACACCTATAAATTTAATACTATGATTTATATTTGGTAAACTAAAGTGTAATTGATTATGTGTTCTTCTTAGCATATATTTACTAACACATGTTTCCAGAGACACATGTTTTCTAAGAAATTTGAAAATACATTGTAAATCAGCCTTGTAATTTTGGATAGGGGTACCTGTTAATGCCCAACGAATAGAGGTTTTTAGTGCATCAAGGCTTTTAAATGTTTTTGATTTTTTGTTCCTGAAATAGTGCGCTTCATCACAAATAACTCTGTCATACTGCAGTATTCTTAAAATAGTTATTTGATTTATTTTATTATAGGATACTACAATTACATTTATATCATCTTTATAATTCATAGTATCATCAAATTTAGACCATACTTTAATTGATGGGGCGAACTTATTAATTTCAGTTTCCCACTGTTTAACAAGGGATGCTGGACACACTAATAGATTCAGTGGTTTAGGGTTTGCTATCATCATTGATATGATTTGGAGTGTTTTACCGAGTCCCATTTCATCGGCCAATAATCCACCACCATATTTTTTCTCTATATTTAGAAGCCATTTAATTCCTTTTTTTTGATGGTTATATAGACTAAATCCACCGCGTCCAAGTTCTTGGTTGATTTTAGAAAGATCTGTGTTGAATAGCATCATTAACTATCTTTGTAATTCAAACAAAAAATAATAATAATAATAAATCAATTTTACAAATGACCTTTACACCCTTGAAGATTTAAAATGAGACAAATTTTAATTCTAAAATAATATTAGATGAAACATAAAACACAAGATTATAAAATAAATGCTGTTAAATATTATCTTAAAGAAAATAAAAGTTTAAATGAAGTTTGCGATATTTTTTCTTGTAAAAAGCAATCACTATTTAGGTGGGTTAATAGATATAAAAAGGATAAATCAATAAAAAGATATAGTAGAAAACCAGTATCATATAAAATTACTAATGAACAAGTTAAATACACATTAACTCTATTGAAACAAAATGAACAAATTACTATGTTTGAATTAGCAAAGTTAGTAAAACAAAAATATAAAAATTTTGATATAACACCTCAACATTTGGGTCAAGTTATAAGAGATAAAAATAGAACACGAAAACGGACACGACATGAACACTTTCCACAAACAAGATATCGTAAATCAATAAATAAAAAGACAGAATTAAGTAAATTCTATAAAGAAATAAAAAAATATCCAATAGATAAAATAATTAGTTTAGATGAAAGTTCTATACAACCAGCTATGATACCAGAATATTCAAGATGTCCTCTTGGAAGAAGATGTATAGTAAAAACAGATGATAGTTATTTTTATAGAAAATTTACTCTATTATGTGCAGTTAATAATTCAAAATGTGTAGGTTGGAAATTATATGAACAAGGTGGAATGACAAAAGAAAGATTAGTTGAGTTTCTTAAAGAAAATGTATTTGATAAATACAAGGATAATTTAATAGTTTTAGATAATGCTGGATCACATAGAAATGAATATGTAAAACAAGCAATATTAGAAAGTGGTAATAAATATTTATTTAGTGTTCCTTATACTCCAAAAACAAATGTAATCGAGATGGTTTTTAATCAAATTAAACACTATCTAAAATTAAATAAAAAAGTTTTGAAATATCCAGAATTAAAAAGAGAAGTAGGAAAAGCAATAAGTAAAATAAAACCAATAAATTATAAAAATTATTTTCAATATTCTTATCAAAAAGAAACATATCCTAAATATGATAGAAGTAAATCTACATTAAGAAAGAAACAAAAAAATTATAAACTTGATAAATAACTAATTATTTAATGTGTAAAAGAAATATTTTCCAATGAATTATCTGGGACTATATTTATAGTATTTTCATCAGGTTCTCCTATATTTAAAAAACTGATATCTTCTAAAGAACACTCACCTTCGTCCAACGGAAAATATGAACTACCTGCACCTCCTATGCATCTACATAATTGGGTTGATTCCCCCCCACCTGGAATTTGATTGAAAGGCGTCCAATTCATCAATACATAAAGTTTTGGATTATCGTCTAAAGTTTTATATAATCTATATTTAGTAAAATCATAATCTCGTGCAATATCGTTTGATAATTGATTGATATAAATCCAACTAGTATTAGTTTTATTATTATTAATTTTTGTAATAAAATTATTATATTGGTCTTGTGATATATACAATGGGATAGTGCCTTCTATATACGAACTCATTATTATATAAGTTAAATTATCTTTAATTAAACTTTAAAAAAGTTTTAACAAAATATAAGTTAAAAATTTAACTAGAATATCTAATAGAATTATGCGTCTAAAAAGAGAACTATACAAAAAAGAACAAGAAGAAATGTGTGATAAAATTATAGAAATATTAGATTTACCAGAAACTAATACTATAACTTTATATGAATTGGATAATGATAAAGAAAAACAAGAAAAAATAATAGAATTAATACCAGATATTCGTAAATATTTTAGTTTTAATAGTATTAAGGCTATTGGAGAACCACATAGAATTAAGCGTCCTTGGTTGTCTATTATTAAACAAATTACCAAGCTAAAATATACTATTAGTGCAAAAGACCATAGAATTAAAATAGGTGATCAGATTGTAAGGACTATCCTCTATAGGATAATTCCTTTAAGTGATAAATTATAAAATTGATTTGTTTGAAAAGGATGTAAGGAGTATTAAAATATCCTGATATTTCACTATGTCTGATGCACATACTACTACAACAGGAGAAAATCAATTGGAATTTCCAATAACAAAAAAGAATAGTGGAAAATTTGAATATCAAAATATTAAATGGGATTTTTGTAAACAAATATCATTAGAAACATATTTAGATCTTTGTAAATATCCGTTTGAATATGGGGGTATAATAATTGAAAGAAATGACGAAGAACATAAACCTATCGAGAAACGCGTTGGTTATAAAATAAAAGTTGAAGACAAGTTTAAAAAAAGTGAACAGGTAGTATATTTAATGACTATAAGTCTTCCTTGTGGTGAAAAAATTATTAAGGCAGGTAAAAGTAAGAATACTTTAGATAAGCGCAGTTATTCTTGTGGAACAGAACACCAATGGACTAACGCAGCAAATTGTTCGGAAACAAATTATATTTACTCACAAATATTCAGGAAGGCATTAAAAGAAAATATTAGAATAAACTTTTATATATATCCTGTACCATTGACAAAAGCGTCTTATATGTCTCCTTATGGTGAAACTAAATATATTGAAATATCACCATATGAAGAGGTTGAAAAAGAGATTAACTTTCATCTTAAACAAATTATGGGACGAGCTTTAATAGGTGAAGGAAAATTACATACTCTTACTTTTAAAGATTAAATACTTGTAATAAATTCTATCTCCTTTTGACTTATATTAAAACTATTATAAATATCCGTTTCGTCGGTAGGTATAGTCATTCTATTTAGTATTCTTATACAATTAAAGTTACCCCATCTACAAATATTATTTACAAATTTATATAATGGATGTTCTAATATTTTTTTATATTTTATAGCGGTTTCTTCGTCATTAGTTCTAATGAATGCAATAGATTGAGTCATACCACAATTATCTACAAATAAATTCCACGCTCCAGTGGTGCTTAAAAATACTTTATAACCATCTTGATATTTATGTGGTCGTTTACTATAAACAGTTTGTTTATCTGTATGTATTAGTCTATATTTATATTCTTTGGTTTCTTCCTTATTTATCAAATGTTTCTTTGTATATTTATGTAAATCGCTTGTAGTTTCAATTCCAAATTTGTTAGATCCTGAAAGAACTTTATTTAGTATAGATTGAACCAGATTATTATAACATAGAGGAATAAAATCCCTTTCCTGAGATTTCACAATACTATTATATATTTTTTTATTGTATAAACATGTTACATTAAAGTCTTTATAAAATGGAGTTTTTTCTAAAATAAAGTAGGTAAAACTTGACCCTACTTTTGGAAAGAATTTTTTAGATGAACCTATATCTAAATGATGAAACTGATATTTAGTTAATAATTTAATAACTGTATTTCTATCAGCAAGCGACATCCAGTTATTAGGAACAATATATACAATAAATCCACCATCATTACAAATATCTAAACTTTTTTCAATAAAATCTCTTACTAATGTATGATTTTTAGAAGCTCTTTTCATAACAATATTACCATCTTTATCTTTTGTTTGACAAAATTTAGCATATGGTGGATTTGCAATTTGTAAATCAAATTTAATATCATTTGGATATTTAAGAAAGTCATATTTAGTAATATTTAATTTATATTTATCAGCACAAAATATTCTATTTATCAAGGATATTCTTTTTTCATTAATTTCATTAAATGTAATTATTTTTTCTAAAATATCTTTTGTTGACTTATGTTCTCGAAGAATATTATGTAATATTATTTCAAAATTACCATATCCAGCACAGGGATCTAATATTTTTAAATTTTCCTTTGACCAAAAATTATTTGGTATTTTACTTAACATTTCTTCACAACAATCTAATGGTGTAGGTTCATCATTTGAAGTTTTAAATAATGATTTATCTTTATTTAATTTATTATCAATATATTCTTTGATTCGTTTATATGAATTTTCAATTGTAACCACATTATTCATAGTTGTATATTTATAAATCATAATTATATTTTAAAATCAATTTTTAAAATTAATATTTTGCGTTAAAATACTTAAAATAAAAATATTTAAAGATAGTATATTAATATTAATTATGAAAGATCCTCCAGATAAATATCAAGATTACTATAAATGTGTAAAAATTCCATTGAAACATATAGTAAAACATTATGATATTAACCAATCTAAAATAAACGACTTGGTAATTAAAGCCCATAAAATAGTAATTCATACACTACAATTTATGAAACTCTATTTAATTTATAATTATGATCTAAATAATGAATTACCTACTATAGATAAACAATTTATTAATTGTTGTATGAAAATAATTTGTGTTGAAAAATCCAGTGGAAGACCACCTAAAAAAGAAATTAAAGAATTAAAAGACAAATTATCACTATTCTTCAATAAATATTATAAACCAACAATGCAAAATGAAGAACTAGACTATACACATATGAATACAATATTAGATTATTTAACAATTGATATTATGACTATGTACGAAAATAATATTAAAGAGCATTTTGTAGAATATTTAGAAAGATATGTTAATGTAATTTGGAAAAAAAAGTATTTATCAAATAAAATTAGAAGTATTAAAAAAACAAAAGAAGCTAGAAATTATAGTATTAATCAATTAAATAATCAATTACGAAAAATTAAGTATGATTTGTTAAATGTAGAGAATACCAATTATAAATCTAAAACATTTTATCATAACTGGATTAAAACACAAAAGAAAGTTATACTACCTAATAGAAAATTCAAGAAAGAAAATGTTTATTATGATATACAATGTAATCCTATGGATTATCTACCATGTATGATTTATATGATGAAAGAAATAGAAAAAGAAGAATTGACTATATATAATGTTTTTTCATTACGAAGCGATATTATACCAAAGCATATTAGAATAGATACAACTACATTAGTGCATACTTTACTAACAAAAAAATATGGTAATAAATCTGATTATTTATTCAAAGGTAATCTTAAAAGAAATGAAGATAAAATATGGAAATTCTTTTTTAGAACAGAAAGACAATGTTTTACTAAAAAAGATTATTCATTTCATCATATGATAGAAACTGATGGAATAAGTTGTAGTATCTTATTATTACGGAAAGAGTTAGTTGGAAAAAGATTTAGGACAATAACCAATAATAGTAAGGAACTATATATTGATAGTCTTGATAATTATGAAATGTTAAAAAATAAGAATATTGTTGGTGTGGATCCTGGGAAATGTGATATTATCTATTGTGTTAATGGAGATACTAAAGAAGCACAAAATTTTAGATATAGTCAAGACCAAAGAAGAAAAGAAACCAAAGCTAAAAAATATGCTAAAATAATTTTAGAATTAAAACAGCAAAAAATAAACAATAATTATATTATAGAATATGAAACAGAATTATCAAAATATAATAGAAAAACATTAAATTTTAGTAAATTTATTGATTATATTACAAAGAAAAATGAGATTAATAAATTAATTATTGATTTCTATAATAGTTTCATATTTAGAAAATTAAAACTTAATGGATACCTTAATAGAAAAAGAACTGAACAAAAAATGGTAAATAGATTTCAAAATCAATTTGGAAATCCAGAAGATACTATAATATGTTTTGGTGATTATGAGCAAAGAAAACATATGAAATACAAAGAACCAATAAAAGGTAGAGGAATACGAACTTTATTTAAGAAAAATGGTTACAAAACATATTTAGTTGATGAATTTAGAACCAGCTGTAAATGTTCCAATTGTGAAGGAGGTGATTGTAATAAATTTATGATTCGTGAAAATCCTAAACCTTATAAACATAATCTTGGACTTATCCATGGGTTGATCGCTTGTAAAAAGTGTTCTAATGTATGGAATAGAGATTGTAATGGTGCAACTAATATCTACAAAATAGCAGAAAGTCATATAAATAAAAATATACGACCTAGTTATTTATGTAGAGGCAATTTATCAGATGTATTAGACGATACATCAAAATCAAAATTTACACGCTCTGAAATGGGCAAACCTTGTTGAATTTAAATTGACTTAAAATATGTTCATTTTAAATCTTCAAGGGTGTAAATAGGAATCTACTCTTCTACAATTTTACCATCCGTATATTTACCTAGACACTCTTGAGATTCAGGATCATAAACTTCGTTCGTTTTTTCGTTCAAATAATAACTTTTTCCTTCAATAGTAATTTCTTGAACTAACATTTCATTATCAGAATCATCGTCATAATTTTCTTCTTCTTTAGATTTTCCGCATTCTTTTTTAATAACTTCTTCACAAAAAGATTTTTGTGGACGGCCTCTCTTAGATTTAATGGGTGTCTCAAAATCTTTTTTAGTCCATGAAGCAATTGATTTTTCACATTTTTTTAGATTGCCTGTTCTAACCGAAAACCCTCGTTTTGTTTGTGTAATACCGTAGCATTGAAGACCTAAACTTTCAGCTTTTTCAATCGCATCTGTAAAAGACTTCATTATTTTAATAGTCTTATTATGTTCATCTTTAACTGTTTTGTCAATAGTAAATCCACTATGAGCTCCTTCCCATCCTTCAGGAGCATCTTGTAACAATTCTGCTTGAGATACTTTCATAACACTCGGTCTATAAGAAGATTTGAGTGTAATATATTCTTCTTGTGCTTCCTTAAACTTTTTTTCGAATGGTTTTTTTTCGTCACTATCAAGTGCTTTCCAAAGCAATCCGGCTTTAGTAGTAACAAGAGCAACAATACGAGGCTTACCATCTTTTTCAGGCTCATTAAGACCTTTAGATGAATAATACTCTTTTTTATAATCTATATCCCAATTATCAATTCTATTAAAATCGCTAAAATATGTTTCTTTGATACCTTGTCTATGTTCATTCAACCAAAACATATAAGCTGAAGTGGGTCTTTTAGGAGCATTTGGATCACGTGTCCGTTTGCTTCGTTTTTGTTCTTTTGATGAAGCATTACTAATTTCCATTAGAGCTCTAAGTAGTTCTTCTTGAGGTACATTATTAATGATTCCATCAGTGGAATAATTTTGGATAATTGATAACATAGTAGCCATCTTAGAAATGTAATAAAAAAAAAAGGTTAAATTTTAAATCAATTTTTAAGCTTTAATACAATTAATAATTATTCTATTAAGTTCTATCTATTCATCATCACTCATGTCGCCCCAAGATATATTAGGATCATATGTAGAAAGTTTTGGAAATGATTGTTCATATGATTTTTCTAATTCATCTTCTTCGTCAAGACAATCAAGTGCCGCAAATGGATTAGAATTTGTACGTTTTTTGTGACAATCTATAAGTTCAGGTATCTTAAATTTTTTGGTTTCTTTTATTTCATTTCTACGTCTACGTCTACCCCTTTCCAAATAATCTTGGTAGTCAATCTCAGCTTGATCAACTACTATTTCAAATGCCTTTTTACAATTACGAATATCTTTTGTTGGACCCGTAATGTCTACTTCTTGATATTCGCCAAATCTTCGTCGCGTAATATTAATTTCAACATTGAAATCGTTTTTCAATTGTTCTTTGTTTATTCGAATAGCTCCAATATGGTTTGCATGAATGCTCAATGATTCGGTAAACACCATTATAGTAGAATTGTAATAATTCAATTACACGTTTTGTTAAATCAATTTTAAAGCAATGTTAATACAACTTAGTTTAAATTAGACACTATAGTTTACACTATAGTTTACACTATAGTTTACACTAATATATAAAAAATTGAATTAAAAATAATATAAAATAAATAAATAAAATGACTTCTATTTCTAAATTTCACAGAGTACTTATAACATTAGATAAAGCGTGTAAAATTCATAGTAAACATAATGGATCTGGATATTATCCACCTAAAGTAGAAACAAAAAAACAAAATATAGAACAAATGAATATTGAAATTTCTAAACTAATGAACTATTTAAAACATCCACACTATAGTTATTTGCATAAATAAGGAGTGCTCTTATAACTATTGCGTCTATTATATTTATTAGATTTAATTTTTTTTTGTTTTCTATAATATTGTTTTTCCATAACACGTTTTCGTACTTTCCCAATTATAATATAACAATTTCTATTATAATTATGTTTGTGGATATTGAAAACCATGTCCAAATAATAATCACCATTTCTAACAACTAAGTAAGACCCATTATTGTTATCCTTCCAATTGTATTTAGATTCTGAATCAACATCTTCAAACGATTCAATAAAATCATTAACCCTTTCATCCACTATTTGTAATTCTGATGATGATATAGATAAATAATTGTCTAAATAGAATTGATAACTATTTGGAACATCGTCATCTTCTTCATACTCAATTTTATTTCTGGAAGGAGCTGAAATAGTTCCTCTACAAAGTGGACATTCGTCATGACACATAATCCATTGTAGGATACAGTTGTTGCAAAATGAATGTCCACAATGCGAAACAAACGGTTCTTTAGGTTTATCAAGGCAAATTGAACACTTAGACATAGTAAGTTTTAAAGAGTTGTAAATCTCTTTAAAGAAATCAATTTTAATACTTAACAAACAAATCACTATATCACTAAAACTTGTAAAATAAAAAAAATGTTTATTTTAAAATATCAATACCTTTTCTCTCATAATATTCTACTACAAGTTCACCAAGTTTTCTAACACATTTTGTCGTCCATTCGTTGCAATCCGTAATATTTTTCTCTTTGATTAATCGTGGATCAATAATATTAAATTGATATAGTTTGCTATTGTGAAGAGCACTTTTAATAAATGCAACTGGTTCTGGGGATGTAGAAAGACTTTTTTGTCTATAAAATTTCAACATACGACTATAACCCAACAAAGTTCGTGGATGGGATTTTAAGTTTTCAACCATCATATAGTATTCTTTGTCATAATGATTAATCACTTGGGCTTGTTTTTTAATGTCGCATGTTCGCACATTGTGTCCAGCTTTTCCACAATGACCGCATTTACTTTGTACAGCTTTCCTCTTTTTAGGTTCTGTGGGAATACTATCCAAATATACCCTAGAATTTGAAGGTCGCAACACGTTCGGTTTATATTTACAAGTTCCATTTCGGTATGTTGGCATGATTAGTTGGGTGAATTGTATCATAATTAGAATTATAACACATATCAATTTTATTTAAATTAAACTACACTATTACTCTTCTATAGTATTCTACACTAATATTAAAAAAAAACTAAATGTTTATTGTTAAATGATAAGATATTTCTAAGTATTTGTTTTTTGATTTTTTGATTTACTTTTCTTAAAAAGTATTTTCTAGAGGTCCCATTTTGCTCTGTATGCTTCGGCATCTGCGAGCATCCTTCCGTAGATTTCGGTACGTTTCATTTTAAGAGCGAGAGCCCTTTCGTTTTTTGCTTTTTCCTTTTTTTTTTTCAGTTGTTCTTTTTTTTGTATGTTTTCGGGAATATGTGGACATCCTTGACACGCATAATGACATATCTTTTTTCCTTTGCATCTTTCATCAAGACAAACTGATTGTCTATGATTTGAACAACAATAAAGATGTTTTGTCAACGATTCTTCTTCGTCATCACTACTGTAGTCATCAACCAACTTTGGACGATCCATAGTTGGTGATGCAGTAGATGAAATGGTTTGTGACCGAAGCTTCAAGAGTTGACCGATAGTCTCAATCTCTTCTTCCGACAATCCAGACATGAGCGATGCAACAAGGGATGAAGCCATTCTGTGGAAGAGTGTAGGTTTTAGGTTTGGAGTGGAATTCTGTATGAATTTGTATGAAACAATTGTGTTATTAGGATAGACTGATTTAATGAAATCAATTTTATATTCTATGCTACACGATTACTCTTCTATAGTATTCTACACTAATATTAAAAAAAAATAAATGTTTATTGTTAAATGATAAGATAATTTGTGTTGTTTTTTGATTTTTTGCTTTACTTTTCCTTAAAGTATTTTCTATAGGTCCCATTTTGCCCTGTATGCTTCGGCATCTTCTAGCATCTTTCCGTAGATTTCGGTTCGTTTCTTCAACAGTTCGAGCGCTTTTTGTTCTTTCTCTGCTTTTTTAGCCTGAGCGGATTTGGTTCGTTCTGCTACTCTCAATTGAGTTTGTCTCACTGCTTCGGCTTTTTGGGCCTTTTTGGCATCGCGGTCTGCTTTCCTTTGAGCTTTCAGCATTTCAGCTTCTTTCGCTTTAGCCAATTCTTCGGCTGTCTTCTCCTTTTTTGGCCGTCCAGCCTTTTTCTTGATGATAGCTTCTTTCTTAAGAACCAATTTTGTCGGTTTGCCTGAACTGTGAGTCGTTACAGTTCGCGACATTTCATGAGTTGGCTGTTCAGCGTCTTCTTCGTCATCATCGCTCGTGTAGTCATCAACCAATATTGGACGATCCATAGTTGGTGATGCAGTAGATGCAGTGGTTTTATGCTGAAACTTCAAGAGTTGACCTATGGTTTCGATCTCTTCTTTCGACAAACCAGCCATGATCGATGAAACAAGGGAGGAAGACATTATGTGGAAAGAGTGTAGGGTTTTGGAGTGTGGAATTCGGTATGAGTTTGTATGAAACAATTATGTTGTTAGGATACACGCAAATTTTCAAATCAATTTTGTTATTTCTATGCTACACTATGCTACACTATGCTACACTGAATAATCTGTAAATAAAAAAAAATAATGTTTATTGTTAAATGATAAAGATAATTTGATTTGTTTTTTGATTTTGTTGCTTTACTTTTCTTAAAGTATTTTCTAGAGGTTCCATTTTGCCTTGTATGTTTCAGCATCTGCTAGCATCTTTCCGTAGATTTCGGTACGTTTCTTCAATAGTTCTAGTGTTTTTTTTTCTTTTTCCGCTTTTTTAGCTTGTGCTGCTTCTTTTCGCATTTTAATACGATGTTGCTTGGCGACAGCTTCATCCGATTTCATCGCGTCTTTGATTTCTCGATCGATGCGACGCTGTTTCTTTGCTTCAATCTTAGCTCGCATAGTAGCGATTTCCTCTTCGGTACGGATCTTCTTTGGTCGTCCTCTTACTTTGCCTGAATTAGACCGTTTCTTAGAAACCGGTACCAAATGTTCTTCGTCATCGCTTGAGTAGTCATCGACAAGGGATGTGCATGAATCGGAATCTGTGGAAGATGCTGACAAATAGGATTGTTGCTGTCGTGCATTCAACAGTTGGTCGATGATTTTCAAGTCATCAGCGCTGAGACCGCTAAGAATCGAAGTAAGTTGTTGGTTAGACATCGTGAAATGTGTTGAAAGAATGTAGGTTTGTGTAATTCGGTGTGATTTGTATGAGCAATTGTGTTCTTAGGATAGACCGTTTGAATGAAATCAATTTTTGTTGTAATTGTAGGCTATGCTACAGCTATGCTACAGCTATGCTACAGCTATGCTACAGCTATGCTAATAAAAAAATGTTTATTGTAAAATAAGTAAGAAATTGATTATTACATTATAACTTCCCCGGTTTCTTCTACATATTCTATTTGTCCAAACATATCACTAAGATATATTGAAAGAGATTCGTGAGCCGATATTACCTGCCATGTTCCTTGTACTTTCCTTGCACCTCCAATAGTTAACCATGTTTCCCATGGGATCGTTGTTAAAATGGGTGATAATTTTAAGACATTTCTATCATTTTGTCCAACATTGTCACTCCATGAATCCAACCGATTTTCTGGGGATTGAATATCAACTATCATATGAATTTCAACCCTTTTGAAATTATGTACCATTCCAAATGCTCCACCAACTTCATGCGTTGGATTTCTTTTTTTGTCGTCCCACATTAATTCTTCCCCGCGATTTCCTCGTAAAACTTGTTCCTTATAATCCGTTTGAGACTTCGAGGTTGGGTTCTTGTTGATTGGGGTAATGATTGCAACGTTGGAAAAATTTGAGAGTACCATTGTGAGAATGTAGGATGAAAGTGTGGAATTCGGTGTGATTTGTATGAGCAATTGTGTTCTTAGGATAGACCGTTTGAATGAAATCAATTTTTGTTGTAATTGTATTCTATGCTATGCTACAGCTATGCTAATAAAAAAATGTTTATTGTAAACTAAGTAAGAAATCGGTGCTATTTAATAATCCATGATGCTAGTGATGTGTTTGCCTTTTCGGGGTCCTGTGCCGGAAATAGTCTCGGTATAAAATTTCGTATTTGTTCCCCTTCTTTAAATGCTTTATAATCTATATCATCTCGTGATCCTATTCTTAAAGTATAACCTTGTGATGTCAAAGTGATCCCGTGACATGTCGTGTTTTGTTCGGCAGCTTCAATTGCTTCGTCAAATGATTTGAACTTCTTCGAAATTGGATTTCCATTTTCGTTCAAAGCATACCTCCATAGGTAGCTTTTACTGTGAGGACCAGACCAACCTTCGGGAGCTTCAGGAAATGTAGTTAGAGACATGCTGTAGAATTCGGTGTGTTTTATGTAGAATTGTAACTAATCTTGAAATTAGAAAAACAAATCAATTTTGTTAAATGCTATACTATGCTATGCTATGCTATGCTATTCTATACTATTCTATAAAATAAAAATAGTTGAATTAATATAGTATTTAGTTTCTATAAGAATGTTATTCACATATAATCAAAACTATCATAGTGTTCGTCATCTTCATCTAAATATGTGCTAATATTAGGTGGTTCATCAAACATTCCATTTTCATAGTACTCTGTAGGATGTTCTTCTTCGTGTACATTAGGAATCAAATAATCGTATGGGTCGTATTCATGAACTATATCCATATCATCCTCGTATTCTGCTTTGAATGGATTAGTATTAAATTCTTCGTGAAAATTAGCTGAAAGCCATTTATTATAAGTATAGCTGTCTTCTTGAAATTGTGTTTGATTCATATTAGTATATAGTCTTTATAAATTATGTTTAATATTTTATATTAAATTTATTTTCAATTTTGTTCTTATACTTTAAGTAGTGGGGGTGTGGCGGTTCTTCATCTATATTACCTTGATGAAGACCATATGATGAAATAGATTGTTTGTAATGAGTTAAACAATAATTTCCATTCGACTTATGACGAACACATTGTTTCCCATAATACCATTTTTTATTAATAGGATCATATTTTACTGATTCTAATCCACCCCAACACCGAGCTTTGCATCTATTTTTATTTATAGGAATACTATTTTTTTTTTTAATTTAATTATTTTTTTTTTCTTGGTTTCTACAGTTTTTTTTTCTATGCTTATATTAGGGATATATCTTTTTAACAAAAATTCTAAACTATATTTAGATTCATATTGAGAGTATAGAAATATAATTAAATTATTTATATCTTCAGATATAATATCATTCATTAAATAAAAAAATAAGATATTAATGAAATCAATTTTAATATTGTTTAATAAAGCTCAATTGTAAATTCATCTATTTTCGTTCCAATTAATTCAGTTGTTAGAAGTGAATAAAGCTTATTATTAGATGTATCCAATAAATATTTAATATTAGTATCTTCGTGAGTCCATTCTTCTAAATCTAATTCTTCTTCTTCATCGGTTGTTTGAATATAAATATTAGCTTCAGGTTTAGCTTCAGCATCCTTTGCATCATTTGCATCCTTTGCATCCTTTGCATCCTTTGCATCCTTTGCATCATTTGCATCCTTTGCATCCTTTGCATCCTTTGCATCCTCATCATCGGATGTTGGAATAATTAAAGAAGTGGGTTCAAGTTGACACGATTCTATAGGTTCTTCTTTGTAAGTAATATTATTTTCGCATTTATTTTTAGGATGAATAATGAAGAAATCTGTACCACTTACACTATGTACTTCAATAGAATTAAAATATCCAACTATAATATCATATTCAGCTTCATCTACTTTAAGAGCTGGACCACACCAATTATTTTCGTCATAAAACTCAAAGTATGTTAAATTATTAATATCACATACAGAAACAAATATATTATAGTCTGTTTGTTTCTTTGATTTAATATTAAACTTCCTTTTAGGTTTGATATTAAATTGCATTTTTTTCATCTTGTTTTTCTTTATAGAAGGTGGATTTACAATGGATTCTATGTCTTCACGTGATAACGATATATTCTTAGATAAAATAGCTTTTGGAAAACTAATACCTTCTTTTAAAGAAAATATTTCTACTTGTTTAAGTATATGTGCTTTGATTGCATCGGCGTGTTGGAAAATAGACATAGTTGTTTTTTTACAATATCAAAAAAACAAAAAAAAAATCAATTTTAAATTACTTAAAGATAATTATATTCTATAGAGTGAGAAGACTTGTACTTTGGATATAATCCAGTTTCTGCTCCAAAATTTATTTGCCTTTGTAGCTCAGTTGGTTAGAGCGTTGGTCTTGTAAACCAAAGGTCGAGAGTTCGAATCTCTCTAGAGGCTTTTAATTAAATACTGATTATTAAGTATTTATTCAGCATATATGGATTTGTAGGATTGATTATTTGGAATTGAATATTGAATAATATTTAGAAATATAAATAATATTTATAAATATTAAAATATTCATACAGCATTTATTGAAATAAAAATAAAATTTATTTTGTAAAAGTTAAAAACCTAATTAATAAAAAAAATAATTAATGGTTAAAGATTTATAAAAATATATCGTTAGCGGTGAATAGAATCATATAGCATCGATAATTAAATTATAAATTATTTGGTATCGGTTATAGAGACGTAAAGTATATATATTAAGGATTATAGAGTATAGAGTATAGAGTATAGAGTATAGAGTATAGAGTATAGAGTATAGAGTATAGAGTATAGAGTATAGAGTATAGAGTATAGAGTATAGAGTATAGAGTATAGAGTATAG
>Ga0115565_10001805_pt1 | contig 17190 bp, 20 predicted proteins | sample COGITO_mtgs_1105_FD_87199 | JGI IMG/M metagenome (GOLD analysis project Ga0115565, IMG submission 87199) | Pelagic marine microbial communities from North Sea - COGITO_mtgs_110530 | ecosystem: Environmental > Aquatic > Marine > Epipelagic | place: Germany:Helgoland, sampling site Kabeltonne... | reverse complement strand
TACTATTCCAGATGCTGTTTTAAAATGAGTATATCCATCCAATAATATGATAACTGGATATTTTTTATCAACTTCAGATGAATTATTGTATGAATCAGGAAGACTTATTAAACAGATTCTTTCTTCATCTAAAATATTAGATTTAATAACGAACATAGTTCCTACTATAATATCTGTTTCATTCTGTCCAAATGTGGTTTGTATTCCTGATAGAAGAATATATAAAATTACAAATGTCAAATTTTTCATAGTTTGCTTTATATGTTTGGTAACAATAGAATATATGGCAATAGATAAATTTTTAAAACCAGCTAAATCCTAACCCTACATTAAAAATTAAGGCATCTCTTTGTGCATCTCCATCTAATGAAGCATGACCTAAAACTAATTTAGACTGCACATTTAGTGCAAAGTTTTTCTTTTTATACATTTCGTAACCAGAACTTATCATTACAGCAGTTCCAAAATTCCAATCGTCATTTACATCGTCCTTGATATCATATAGGGCTGGCGAATCCATGGCTAAACCAATTCCTCCATGAATCCACCATTTCTCTTTTACCCAATATTGTACAGATGGAATAAGTCCTCCAAAATTTCTATCATTATCCTGAAATTTGTAAATATTTCCTGGCATTGAGACAGTAATAGCCAATTTTTCATTTAACATATAACCCAACTTTAGATCTGGAAAAACAGAGGTTCCTTGAGATTCATCGAAAGTTTGAATACCTTCACTATCTTCTATACTGATGATACCTCCACCTACTACGAACTCAAACATGAATCCTTTTCTTTGGGATATGGTTTCTGTATTTGTGTTTTGCGCACCTGTTATACTAGATACTAATGCAAAGGCTACACAAGTCATTTTTAATAAAATTTCTTTTTTGATTGTTTTCATTTTAATTATTTTCATTTTGATTGATTTTGTAATTGTTTATTATTTTTATGAATACTATTATTCATTGCAAAGTTGGTTAATGTGTAAAGTTTAAAAGTTCGTATTTTGAAACTAGAACAAATCTTTATACATCATTATTTGGTTTTGAGATCAAAAACTATTTTTGCATCTACCCAAAAGATATCTACGTTTTCGTATTTATCTGACCCTACATTTCTACTAAAGAAAAGGTATTTGCCATCTGGTGTTATACTTGCTGAAGCTTCCCATGCGTCGGTATTTATTTTATCACCTAAATTAATGGCATTACCCCAGTTACCATCTTTTTGTTTAAAACTGATATAAATATCAGAGTCCCCAAAACCATCTTCCCTTTTAGCATCAAATAATAAATACGATTCATCAGGAGCTATAAATGGATGACTTAAATAAGTTCCTGTATTTATTGCCTTGGGTAAAACTCTGGGTTCTTCATGCTTTCCATTGATTAAACGTGAATAACGTATTGGAAATATTGAATCGTTTTCTTTATAGGTGTCAAAATACAATGTGCCATTTGCAGAAGATGAAAGTCTCATAATATACATAGAATCATTGCTTACAGTAGGAGGTGCTAGTTTTTGTAATTCTGACCATCCACCTTTCATTCTTTTTAGATACCTGTCACCTAAATGCATTGTTTGTCCATCTGGGGATATAACTGGTCTTCCTATCCATGGGGATGCTATTTCTGATTTTTTCCATTCTCCATTAATTTCGTTGTATTTGTATTCGTAAAAAGCCGACTTTTTATGTTCTTCTCCTCTTCTAATAAAATAAAACGCCTTCATATCTGGGGTAAATGCACTATTGACTTCATACAAATCTGTAGATACAATACCTGGAGCAAATCGTATAGGGGTTAATCCTGGTGGTTTTTGTCCAAGGTATGGGGTTTCTACAGTCGAAGAGTCATTTTCTTTTGCATTAGAATTATTAGTTTTGCAAGCACTTAATAATATTATTGTTAGTAATACTGAGAGTTTAATTATGAGTTTTTTCATTCTAAATTGGAGTGATTTTAAGTATGGATATAATTTAAATTTTAAATGTTTATTTACTTTTCTTTTATCTCTACAAAGATCCATAAAGAAGCAATATGCCTCTAAACACTCATGTAGCCTTAAGTATGAAGTTTGATGATTAATTAAAAATTATGATGCAGGTATATAAATTATGATGCAAATAAGTCTTTACATCATATCTTATTTTAATTTTTATGATTCCATTTACATTTTTACAAAAACTTATTTTTCAACGATTAGGTTTTCCAAATATCTAATAGCAGTAGCCATTAAGTTCTTTCTATTTTTTGACTTTTCATTAAAAGAATCCAAAGTCTCTTTGTTCAATTTTCGCCCCTTCACAAAAACATAATTGTTTTTTTTACTAATAATTTACAAATTGAAATATTCTATAGCGGAACTAAATAGTAATAATCACATTTCCTCTTTTATGCCCCATCTCCACATATTTATGCGCTTCAGCCATTTCTTCTAAAGGATAGATGCTATCAATAACAGGAATAATTTTCTCTTGCTCTGCTAAGCTTTTTAAATTTAAAAAAGCTTCTTTTGGTGTTAATGGCGTCCCATGATCGATTGATATATATTTGCCATTCGAAGTCAATGCTTTTTTGCTCTTTTCTTTAAGTGTCGATGATTTCGAATTACCTACAGCATCAATCACATAGTTATAGGTTTCTAATTGTGTTTCAGCATTTTCTAAGGTGTAATCAATCATCTTATCACTTCCTAAAGATTTTACTAAATCGAAATTTTTACGACTACAGACGCTAGTAACATGAGCACCCATATGCTTCGCCAATTGAATAGCCATTGTACCTATACTTCCAGATGCTCCATAGATTAAAACTTTGTCTCCCTTGTTTATACTCGTCTTTTTTAATACATGAGAAGCCAGTAATCCACCATAAGGAATGGCTGCTGCTTCCTCAAAACTAAGATTTACAGGTTTTAATGCCAGATTCCAATCTTCGGGTAAACAAATATATTCTGCATAAGAACCAAAACGAAGTTTGGTAGGCGATATAGAACCATACCCAAAAACCTCATCACCAGTTTCAAACAATGTAACATCTTTACCTTTAGCCACTACAATTCCAGCTGATACCATTCCTAAAATAGGGTTTCTTGGACGACCAAAACCAAATAAAAGTTGGAGTATAAATTTGGGAATCATAGGTTCATTCATTCTTCGAATAAGAACATCACTTGTAGTTACTGAAGTAGCACGTATCTTTATAAGCACTTCATTATCTTTTGGTGTTGGTTTTTTAACATTACTTAGCACCAAGTTTTCTACATCACCATACTTTATACATTCTATTGCTCTCATTATTAAAATATTTTACTACAAAGTTGATATAAATAGTGCTGTTAAAGGTTCGTATTTGTAAAACAGAACCAATTCAATTATTCTATGAATTTCTCAATTTTATTATCCGTTAAATGCTGTACATTCTTTGTGATTTTTTCAATATCCCAATTCCACTATTTAAGTGCTGATAATTTTGCTATGACCTCTTCTGAAAATCGTTTTCTGATTTCCTTAACAGGATTACCACCAACAATAGAATAAGTGGCAACATCTCTTGTTACAGTTGAGTTTGTAGCAATAATTGCACCATCTCCCATAGTTACACCAGCCATAATTGTTGCGTTATAACCAATCCATACATCATTACCAATATGTATGTTTCCTTTTTTTGAATACATTTTTCCATCCATTGCATGTTCCCAGCCATTTCCAAAAACTGCAAAGGGATACGTTGACATTGCATCAGTTAAGTGATTTGCACCATTCATTATTAATTTTACATCCGAAGCAATCATACAGAATTTTCCAATGATTAATTTATCGCCAGTAAAGTTAAAATGATACTTCACATTTTTCTCAAAGTTTTCTACATTTTCAAAATCATCATAGTAGGTGTAGTCTCCAACAATAATATTTGGATTTCTAACTATATTTTTCAAAAAACAAAGTCTGTCGTAATTCTCAAGTGGGAATTTTATGTTTTTGTCTGGACCGTTCATAAGTTACGCTATTTTTAGATTACTATTTATCTTTTACTAAGCTAATCAAAATTTACTTTTAACTTTCTATGCTATTAAGGTTCCTTTAAAAATTGACCCCAAATAAAAGTCTAAAACCAATTAAATCCTAACCCTACATTAAATATTGCTGCATCTCTTTGCGCATCTCCATCTAAAGACGCAAGACCCAAAACTAATTTAAACTACACATTAAGTGCGAAAATTTTCTTTTTGTAAATGTCATAACCCGTACTTGCCATAACAGCAGTGTCAAAGTTCCAATCGTCTTTTACATCGTCTTTAATATCATATAGTGCTGGCGAATCTATTGCTAAACCAATTCCTACATGAATCCACCATTTATCTTTTACCAATATTGTGCAGATGGAATAAGTCTTCCAAAATTTCTGTCATTATCCTGAAACTTGTATATGTTTCCTGGCACAGAAAGCGTAAAGACTAGATTATCGTTTAACATTAAGCCTAACTTTACATCTGGAAAAACGAAGGTTCCTTGAGATGTATCAATTATGAAGCACTTTAAATATAATGAGAATTTTTAATTTTATAACCTGAACTAATTGATATGCTCTAAAATCCAGTTCAATATTTCTTTTAATGCAATTGGTGAAAATGTCTGTTCTATCTTTTGATATTCATCGATCTTACCACTTTCGCACTCTTGAAAAAAGTGATTTAAATTTTCTAATTCTACTATTTTATAATCTTCATTCTTTCCTTTGATTAAAGCCTGTAGTATCGCATTTTGATTTACGGTGGCATCGACTTGTGTATCCTTAGACCCATTTAGAGATAATACAGGAATCCTTAATTTTTCAAATTCATCCGCAGGATTATAGTTAAAGAAATAGGTGTTCCAAGGTTTTAAAACACTTTCGGTTTCATTTTTAATAAATTTTGAAATGCTTTCGTCTGGTGCTCTTAAAGATTTTAAAATTGGAGCTAAATATTGGTTATTATGCGCCAGTAATTCTTTTCTTTTTTGTGAAATTTCTTTGTCAGATGAGGCTATTTTAATTGATTTTCTTACATTTTCCTCAAAAGCTTCTTCATCTGGAACAGGAAAAGGTCTTAATGATTTTGATTGCATAACCGATACTTCACTTCCTGGAATTCCAGTGCCAGCCAAGCTGACCATAAATGAAATATCTGAAGTTTGATTTGCCGCTAAAGGTGCAATAATACCTCCTTCACTATGACCAATCAAACCAATTTGTTTCATGTCGATATCGTTTCTCGATTTTAAATAACTCACAGCGCTTAATACATCTTTTGCAAAATCAGCTGTTGTGGCTTTACTAAAATCGCCCGTAGACTCACCAAAGCCGCGATCATCATAACGTAATACTGCAATGCCTTGTCGCGTGAGATAATCTGATAGTACCAAAAAAGGTTTATGTGTCATCGCGCTTCCATTTCTGTCGTGTCTGCCACTTCCACTTATTAAAATAACCACAGGATATTCCCCTTTTTTGGTAGGTCGTGTAAAGGTTCCAGAAAGCGTAATGTCAGCATCTGTATTGTTGAATTTCACATTCTCTTCATAATAAGGATAAGGTTTTACCGGCTCTTGAGGTCTATTGTTTTTCGGCATTTTAGGATTCCCTTTTTTCAAACTTAAAAGCAGTTTAACACCTCCTTCTGTGTAAGTACCTTCTATAAGATTTGAGTCTTCGTCCCAAATACCGTCGTATATCATACCAAGTCCAGCATCTTCGATTATTAAATGACCGTTGTCTAAAATAATAGATTTAGGTTTTACTCCCGACACATTAAAGGTAGGCACAGCCATAGTTACTGTATACTTTTCTTGATTTTTTTCAAAAAGAAATACAAATAAAATGGCTTTGTCGTCTGGAGTTTTTGCATTTCCATGCCATACACCAGAAAGGTCTTGAGAGAATGAACTCGTAATTGCGAGAACTATTAAAAGTATAGTTGATAATTTTGTTTTCATGTTCGTCAAATTTTGATTGATGATGTCCAGTCCAAATTTTCTTTAGCTTCGTGGTATTAAAAAAAATAGTATTATTGTTTTAGTATTCTGAGGGGTCTCGAGGGATTTATTTAAATTTACATTAGAGCACATTTCCGGCTGCCTCTAACAGAGAATCCTTATTGCGTCCAAGAATTGAGCCCACTAGCATTCCTCCAATCAAACCCAAAGAAAGACCCAAAGAGCCAAGATTGGATAAAATGGCAACTCCAAATAGTACACCGAATGATAATCCTAAGCCACCATATAAACGAGCGTAATGGCCTTTGGTAGTTAAGTATAATGTATCCTTTAAATAGGTCTTAAATTTACGTAGTGCTTTCTGGAAGAATTTTTTTCTATTATGCGGATTTGATTTGAAATTTAAACGCTCAAGTTCTGTTTCTATAGACTGAATCTCATCAGAAGTGAGTGCTCTATTTTCTAATTTTTTAAGAATATCAATAAATTGATTATAAACCTTAATTTCAGGTGTTTTAGAGGATTCAGTTTTTAAGCTTTCAAAAAAGTTAATTGTATTTAATAGTGTCATGATTTTACTGTTTTCTTGGTTAGTGGTTCATATCAAAAAATATTACACCTAAATTGTCTTTATTTTAAAAATCATAACAAAATGCCATATTTCTTAGTGTTTAGCTTCTTAAACTTTCTATGTCAGTCATTAATTCTTCTAGTTTTTTGAATAGTCTTCCATAAACAATGTTTAAATCCCATTTATAAATTCGACCTCCAACAAGAATTAGTAAACCAATGATGACTGCCACAATCACAATTCCAATGAGTGGTATTCCAAATAGTAGATAGGTATATGGAAAACCAATAAGGATTTCACCTACAAGCCGCTCACCCAAAGGCATACCTTCGGCATCTTTAAACCAAAAGCCCAGAATCAATGACATGAATATAATTGGATATAAAAATTTTGAAAATCTCGTATTGATAGAAATCTGCTCGTTAATCCATTTATTAAATGCTTTTAAGTATTGATAACTGCTAATGCCTAGATCGATTTTCTCTAAATCATTTAATAACTTTTTATTAATAAAAACAAGTACTGAAAGGGTTACAAAAAATATGATACCTGTTATTGGTATGCCTATAATGAATGAGGCGATTAAAAAAGTAAACGAGAATGCAACAATGGCAATCAAATTTATTTTAAACATTCGTTTAAATTTATCAATAATATGAATCGATTTTTGAGTGTATAGGTTGTTAATTTTAGGTGCTACTAATGCGTCGCTCTTGAGAAAACCTTGTTTCCAAATATTTTCAATTGATTTTTCCATCTAATATTTTTTTTAATCTAATTTTAATTCTTTTCACGCGTACACCAATATTATTCGGATTTGTGCCTATAATTTCAGCAATTTCCTTTTGCGATTTTTCCTCTAAATAAAGCATAATAACAGCTCTATCTATTTCTGATAGTTTTCGAATGGCATCATATAATAAATTAAGAGATTCGTCTGAAAAAGCGTAATTGTCTTCGGTTTCTTCAGCAGTTATAGAGTCGGAAACAAAATGCTGAACATTATTTTTCTTTTTCTTTAATAAGGTTAAACAAACGTTTAATGAAATTCAGTACACCCAAGTACTCCATTGCGATTCTTCGCGAAAACTATCTTTACTTCTCCAAATTTGCAAACACACCTCTTGGTAATAATCTTCAAAATCTGCTTGTGAGTTGGTATAGGCTCTGCATAATTTGATGATTATTCCTGCAAATGGTAAAATAGAAGTTTTATAAAAATCGTTACTCAATAGTGCTGTTTTTATGGGTTTGTGGCTCGTTTTAATATTTATTACACCTTTATAAAAATATTTATATTTTTTTGTAGGCTTTCAAGTGGTAAATTTTACAGGACATATGGCTCTTAACTATTAGCTTCACTCAATACTTTCTCTGCCTGTTTTATATGTCTTTCGTTATGGTAAATTAATACTCGAAATGTATCTCCTAATTTTAATCGTATTAGTTTTGATATTGAAATAGCCGTTTTAGTTTTGTCTAAATTTACAGTTTTAGTGTTGTTTAATAAGGTAATGATTTGTTGCTGTTGCTCTGTAAATCTTTTTAGTGTGTTAATGTCTAACTTTGAGTTTATTGGATTCATAGACTTAAAGGTTTTCATTTTATTTAAATTTTCTTGGTATGCAACCGATTTACTAAAATAACGACCTAGCCAATTGCTTTCAAAGATTTCTGAACTTTTATGTTTTGAGTTCTTAATTTTATTGGTGATTTCAGGGATATAGAAATCACCATATTTGTTGAGGTGTTCTATACATTCTAAAACACTCCAACTTTCAGTATTTGGTTTCCATTTTAACTTTTCAATAGGCTGGTTGCTTAATTTTTCGGCTGCGCTCATGTTCTCTTTTGTTGTTTCTAATAGTTCTAGCACTAATTTTGCTTATTTTAGCTCCATGCTGTTATAAAATTTATCTGTTTTTTATTCGTTTGTAGTATAGTTAAGGAATTAAGACTGATTAATGTGTTATTTATGAAATTCTGTCCTTTAATTCTAGAGGTCTTTTCGTTTCTAATTTTACAACTCGTTAGAATCCTTTGAATAAATCACTGGCATTTGTCCTTTCCAGGCATTCCATAAATTGGCATCACTAATAAGGTTTGCCATAAAGTGACCAACATTTATACGACTCACTTTTCCAGCATCAAAAATGGCACTCCGAGTTGGTGACCGATGTATCTCATAATCGGTAACTTCCTTCTCATTAATTAAGCCATCTAGTCGGACTGCAACCTATTCAATATGTTTATTATTTTGTCCTATTTGAATTCGTAAATAATCGGCTGCTTTTTCATTGTCTAAATGTGGTGGTAGTATTAAACGTAGCAATCCTATCACCAATTTTGAGCAAATGAAATAGGTTTATTTAAATCTCGATTACGATTACTAGTTGTGTTCATTAAAACGTATTTAACGGGTTTCTCTAGTTGATAAACTTCTATGGAATAAGAAATACTTTGCAGCTGGCGTTAAGCTTCAAAAGGTTTTATCAAATTCAATATTGTTTTTGCTAAAACCTATACCCTATTCTCAAATGCATATTTAATTCCATTTCACTTTTGTTCTTTAAATAACCAGCGCGTTTAGCAAATGTGTAACTAAATCCTGCGCCAAGACCTGCTTCATAATCAAAGTGTTTGCCTAAATTTCTTCTAATTCCCCAAGTGGGTATAATGGAAAAATCACTTACCACAGGAGCATCGTCAGAATTGAACAAAGCCCATTCTGCATGATAACTAGTTTTTAAAGCAATAAAATTTCCACTATTCCCATCAATTCTTTTTGAGTTTTTTGAGCGTTTTTTTAGGTTATAATAAAACCTTGGTTCAACAACGATAACAGGTGTAAGTAGAAATGGAGAATCATAATCATCATAATAAGTAGTTTCCCATATACCAAAATCAAAACCAATTTCTGTTCTCAATGCTATGGTATTTGATAGTTTTGTTTCATTATATGCCCAAACTCCTAGTACTCCTGTTTGTATTCCGAATATTGATTTTTCTACACTTGTGTTTTGAGATTTGGTGATGAATGTTAGTCCACAAAAAATCAAGGTAATTAATGTTTTTTTCATGATATAATTTTTAATAAGATTAATTTTTTTGGTTGTATTATTGCTATTGTTATAAAAATCCATTGGTTTATTTTTCTTAAAATCTCCTCTGTTTGATTTGTCTATTGTCCTTCGGGATTCAATTAAAAATCATTTTTCTTATTTAATTTCCAAAACTGACATACTCTATAATTTTACTTATTCTGTTCTTTTTGGTTTCAAGGCGTTTCGCTAAAACGATCCAGCCTAGCAATTCTTTTTGTTTCGATTTACTCAAACTCAGAAAATGTTCTAATGAATTTTGATGAGCGCTTAACTCCTTTTTCAAATCATTAGGGATGATTAGCTTCTCTACATCATCCATAATTGACCAATACCCATTTTTTTTTTGCAATAGCAATACTTTCAAAACCTGATTTTGTCATTTGCTTATTTTGAATGAGTAGGTCGACTTTATTCTTGTTTATTTTAGACCATACGCTTTTGGATTTTCTTTTGCTGAAATATTGCATATATCTGTTTTCATCTATAGTTTTTTTAGTACTATCTATCCAACCAAAACATAATGCTTCATCAACTGCATCGCTCCAACTAAGAGTAGGTGTTTTTGCTGTTGTTTTGAAATAAATAAGCCAAACAGCATGTTTTGACTGATGATTTTTTTCTAACCAGTAACGCCATTTAAGTTGGTTTTTAGGACAAAATGTTTCTATTTCTTTTTTAAGCATTATCTTTTTCTAAGCATTTTAAGGTGATTAATTTATTCCTGATAGTAAAGCTATTTTTTCTAGTAATTTAAATATCATTTTACTATTTATTTCCCTGGTTCTTTGTGACCAAAAGATTGATTTGGTTTACGAATTTTAGAACTTTCCAAACTTCAAGTTTATCCCTAGTTCCCAACCTGAAAGATTGTTTTCAGCAATCATAAAATCGTCATTAGTTTTAATAAGCTGATATCCTGCAAAGAGTGAAACCACTGCACTTTTACCAAAGTTAACATCAAATCCAACTCGAGGAGTAAATACGATCAGGGTGGTTCTGGAGATTTTGGAATCAGAATTCACTTCCTTAACCGATGCTCCTCCCAATCCGATTGGTAATGAAAAAGAAGGGTGTAAAAACTTGTGACGAAAAGGCATGTATTCCAAAAATATTCCACCATAGCCCATACTAAGTTCCAAAGTATTATCAAGGCCATAAAGAGCGCCATTAAAATCAGAAGAACCGGTCATACCCTGGCCAAATCCACCTAAAGCAAATTTACTGTTTAACACAATGGCTCCATGACCACCCACCATAAAGGCTGTTTTTCCAACGGGATTGATTAGGCTAATTCTTGGCCCACCATAAGCTCCCCAACTAAGAGAGTCAGAATGCGTTAAAGTGTTACCCTTCTTTTGAGCCATTACATTCAGTGAAAGCAAAAAGAGCAAGATGGAAAGGATTGATATTCTCATTTTCAATAAAATTTAGAGGTTATAATTTGAAGTTTAGCTGTAATAAGTGAAAGCTTAAATAAGTTTTATATGTTATTGAAATGTACTTAATTCTTATTTATGCTCTACACCATTCTTAAAACCAGCTAAAGCCTAACCCTACATTAAATATTGCTGCATCTCTTTCTGCATCTCCGTCTAAAGACGCATGACCCAATACTAGTTTAGACTGCACATTAAGTGCGAAGTTTTTCTTTTTATAAAATTCGTAACCTGTACTTATCATTACAGCAGTACCAAAATTCCAATCGTCATTTACATCGTCTTTAATATCATACAGCGCTGGCGAATCTATGGCTAAACCTATTCCTCCATGAATCCACCAATTATTTTTTACCCAATATTGTACAGATGGAATAAGCCCTCCAAAATTTCTGTCATTATCTTGAAACTCGTAAATGTTTCCTGGCATGGAAAGCGTAATGGCGAAATTATCATTTAACATATAGCCCAGTTTTAAATCTGGAAAAACGAAGGTTCCTTGAGATTTGTCGAAAGTTTGAATACCTGCACTATCTTCAATACTAATGCTTCCTCCTCCTACTACAAATTCAAACATAAATCCTTCTCTTTGGGTTATGGTTTCTGAGTTTGTTTTTTGTGCATACGCTGTAATTGACAATAATGCAAAGGCCATACAAGCCATTCTTGATAAAATTTGTTTTTTAATTGTTTTCATTTTTCTTTTATTAATATTTTAATTAAATTTTTGACAAAATAAAGGAGATTGTGCGACTAAAAAGTTCTACTTTAAAAAACAGAACCAACTATATTAATCGGCAAAAAACATTCTAATTAATTGATTATTTTATGATTTAAAATTATTTAGAATATTCATTTATTTTGATGCTACAAAGATGCAATGAAGCTTGAAGCGACGGTAAACGGTTATGAATCAAAAGGTATTAAGTTTAGCGCAAGACTATAAATTATGAAGCAAGAGTATAAAGTATGTAGCATTTTTAAATATTGCAAAAGAATAAATTAAGTAATCTCTTACCGAGAATAATTTGATGAAGTAAACCTAATTGTAACTTATAAAAGAAAAGTTCTTTCTCTAAATCAGAGCTAGCTCTCTTTATGAGATTTTAGATAAGTATTCGGAGTTATCCCTTCTATTTTTTTAAAAAAAGTATGAAACACTGTTTTAGAATTAAAACCACTATCGTAAGCAATAGCCATTATAGTTAAGCCTTTGTTGTCTTCTATAAGAACGCGCTCTTTAAATTCTTTAATCCTAAAAGTATTGATATATTCAGAGAAGTTTTTTTGAAAGCCGAGGTTTAATAATTGCGAGACATAATTGGCAGGAAGTTCTATATAAGAGGCTAAATCGTTTAAAGATAAATCTGGGTTAAGGTATAGTTTATCATCTATCATAATTTGATCCAATTCTTTACTGTACTTTTTAATTTCACTAGTATCCAATAAGGTTTGTTTGTAACTTTTCTTTTGCTTATAGTTCAAATTATCCGGAATAGCTTTCAGCATAATGTCTTTATACCTTTTGTGATTTTTTACAGGTTTAAGAATTGGTGATGGATTTAGTAATAGAATTAAAGGCAAACGTTTATCGTATGCTTGGGTTATGAAATCAATTACCTTTTTATGATTACCCAGTAAGGCATTAACTAATATCAAAAAAATGAACGCCTTATCTAAAAGTTCAGTAATTAAGTACGTTTCCAGTTCTCTTAACCCATCATTACACTTTTCGGTTTCATTGAGTTTGGCATAACACATGGTTTCACCTCCTAATTTGGTGAGGTTTTTCACGGAAACGCCTTCAAGTGAACTGAAATATGTCAAAGCTTCATTTGACTGACCTGACATTAATAGGCAAATTCCTATATAGATTGGCGGAAATGGTAATTTAGGGTCTAAGTCTAATGCCTTTTTTAGATGAAGTATCGCAGTTTTATAATCTTCTTTCAAGTAGTATAAAAAACCCTTGTAATGATGATTTATAGCTGCATAAGGATCTAACTGTAAGGCTTTGTCAAGATAATTAAGTGCCGCATCTAATTTTCCTTCCACGGTCAAAAAATTAGAAATCGTTAGGTAAATATCATCTGCTGGTTGAATTTCCAAAGCTCTATTTGCATGGTTGTAAGCTTTTTTGAGATTCCAGTTTTGCCAACATTCTATCCAAGCCAAATTCAATTGTGATCTTGATGAGTTTGGGTCTAACTCTAACGCCTTTAACAAATATGGTTGGGCCTTATTATATGCTTCATATGAAGGCAAAATACCCATGGTTCCCATAGTAACATATGCCAAATTAATATCAAGGTAAGGGTTTGAAAAATTAGGTGATTTATTAATAACTTCCTTTAAAATATTGATACCTTTTATGGAGTTTTTATAATCCAACTTCATAATGTAATATCTGCCTTTCAGATATTCTCTGTATACATCTACTTCAACATCAACAGGCGCTACCAGCTTTTCTTTTATTTCGAGATGACCAATATGCTCGCGTAATTTTTCAGCAATAAACAGACTAATTTCATCTTGAATTTCAAAAACATTTTCCGGGTTTCTATCAAAGGTTTCTGACCAGAAATGAAAGTCCTCTAAAGTATCTATCATCTGAACCGTAATACGCATTTTATGTTTTGACACTCTTACACTACCTTCAATAAAAGTAGCCACTTTTAAATTCTCTCTTATCTCTTTAGCAGTTACTATTTTGTTTTTAAAGTAAAATGAAGATGTTCGGGAAGTCACCGAAAGTTGTTTGATTTTTGCTAATGCGTTAATAATTTCTTCGGTTAATCCATCGCAGAAATATTCGTTTTCAATATTGCTGCTCATATTGACGAATGGAAGTACTGCTATAGATTTTTGGTCAATCAAACTCTTCGATCCTTAAAATAAAAGATAAATATAAGTCAATTAACTCTTGTATAGAAAATAAAAAACATATTTCAGCAAATTTGTGAACAAATAAAACGGCTAAATGGAGAGTTCTCTAGATAATATTTTAATTATTATGTTTTATTTAAGGTATTTTAATACGGCGTTTAAACACACAAATTGGTATAAGATTGATTTAAAGAAAATACTGTAATTTTTAATTTTTTAAAACGATTATGGTTGTAAGATTCAAGTTTTACAATTGGATAAAAGAGTTAAAACCACAAAAAAATATTTTTTATTTTAAAAAAGCGATCTTGGGTATTTAAATCACATTCTTTTTATTATTAATTCGCAATGTATTCAATACTAGTAAAATCAGATTGATACCATACAAAAGACCAATAGCAATAATAAATGTACTTAAAGTTATATTTTCAACAAGTCCTATTTTTGAAATAACAAACAACAATATAGGAATGAAAAAGAGTAATATCGTCCAAGATATTTCAAAGTTTATTAAATCTTTCCCTAATTTATTAATGTCTTTAATCTTTCTTTTTTTGATGTCCAAGGTATAAAAGAATTTAAAATATCTAATAAAGGAAAAAACAGAAATGTTAATGCAGATAAATTGAGATATATTAAAAATTTTTTATCTTCTTTAATTGACCAATCTATCAACTCATCTGGACTCACATTTAAGGCATTCGCCAAACGTTTTAACGACTCTCCTGTTGGACTAGATTCACCTTTTACAATTCTTTGAATGGTTCTTAAACTCAACCCAGATTCTTAAGCAAGATATTCTTGAGACATTCCTCTTTGGTTTCTTAATTCTTTGTGCTATGAAAGGCAAAAGAATTTTCGATCGTTTTGGCTTTAATCTACCTAAAAAAGACCTTGAGAAAATACCTCAACAATTAATTACCAATTTTGATGAATATATCTTTTCTACTACTGCTACAGATTGGATAAACAAAACTACAGGCGAATGCTTAACAGGATATTTACAACCTATAGAATTAAGCCATTTGCTTAATGAATGTATTAACACAGAAAATCATTAACTTTTATAAAGTCTCAATCTCCAAAACTTTGAATATTAATTGTTAAATTTATAAAAAAAAAAATGGATAAAGAAAAATTCAAAGACACTAATAGTGAGAATAAAAATTACATTAAATTAAACCCACTATCTCCAATTGATAAAATAAATGACCCAAGAATAAATTTATATCTAAATCGAATAGATGACGCTATTGAAGAACCTGATGTTTATAACTTAGCACTAACAGGAGTTTTTGGCTCTGGAAAAAGCACAATATTAAAATCTTATAAATCTAAATACCCAAATAAAAAAACTTTAAGTATTTCATTGGCGTCTTTTACAGAAAAAAATAAATATAAAGATTTTAAAAACGAAATTCATTTAACTATTTTACAACAAATTCTTTATAGTCAAAGTTCTGAAAAACTACCACAATCTAGATTTAATAGAATAAGTGAAATAAATATATGGACTAAAGAATATATAATTAAAGTTTTGATTCTCCTCATTTTTATAATTTCTTCTTACTTTACTCTGAAATTTTATACAACTCAAATTAATCCAAATAATTGGTCTTCTAACAAAATTTTTAGTGCAGGAGCATTTATATCTGTTACATTATTTATAATCTCATTATTTTATATTATTCAATTCTTTTTTAAAACACTAATTAATTCCAAAATAAATAAATTTAACATTAAAGGTGATGTTGAAAATAGTTAATAAATTAGAGAATGTAGATTTTTTAAATAAACATATCGATGAAATATTATATTTCTTTGAAACAATTCCAACCGATATTGTTATAATCGAAGATATTGATAGATTTGATACTATTGAAATCTACAAAACATTTAGAGAGATAAATATTATAGTGAATAATTATTTAAAAGGTATTGGAAAAAAGAAATCAACTTTTTTATATGCTATAAAAGATAATTTATTTGAAAATGAATTTGATAGAACTAAATTCTTTGACCTAATAATACCTATAATTCCTTACGTAGATTTTAGTAATTCAAAAAACATTTTAACTGCTAAACTCAAAGAAATTAATTCAGACATATTAGATGAGAATCAAAATAAATTTATTAATAGTGTTTCAAGATTTATACTTGATAATAGAATACTTAAAAATATAATAAATGAGTTTATAGTATTTAGAGAACAGCAAAAAATTAAAGGAGAGCTTTTAAATGAAGAAAAGCTTTTAGCAATTATAATATTCAAGAATTTAAGACCAAAAGATTTTTCAAGATTACATAATGGAAATAGTAATATTAATATTGCTTTTAACTATAAGAGTAATTTAATTAAAATAATTAACAGTGATTTAAATTTAAAAATCAAAGAACTTCAAAAAGAGATTAATGAAGCTTTAACGGAAAATTTAAAATCTGTACGAGAACTTAATAAACTATATATTTATGAAATTAAAGAACGAATGTCTTCAAATCCACCTTTAGGATTAATTATAAACCAAAAAAAGATCTCATTTCAAATAGCAATCGAAAGAGGAGAAAATTTAATATCAGATGTAAATATAGTAGAACTTGAATATAAAAATGGAGCTTCAAAAATCGATTCACTTTTAAACGAATTTGGTAAAACATTCATCCCTTCTTATAAAAAAAGGTATAGACATATTAACAATAAAGAAGGATTTATTAGTAGAAATAAAAAGAAAATTGAGGGTTATAAAAATATAATTAAAACAACTGAAAGTCAAACTCTTCAACAAGTATTTAGAAATACTTACTTTTCAAAAAAGGTATTTATTCAATGTTTTAGTTATATTTATAATGAGACTACTATAGGTGAAATTTACAACAACGAAAAAAACAAATATGATAAAAGAATTTATAATGATACTCTTTTATTTTTTTTACTTGAAAATGGATACATAAAAGAAGATTACCAAGATTATATTTCAAAAAAAGGTCTTATCATCTAAATATTATTAAAATATAAGTTTCTTCAACTACAATTTACAAAGGGAATTGGTTGACATATAGAATTTATAAATGAATTATTTTAAAGAACTTTAAAAGGATCAACACCAAAAGTTGTGGAGTAAATAAAAAATAAAGAACTTTGTAAAAAAAGTTTTTATGTCTTCAGACACTTTATTATCGATTGCAAAATTTTTATTACCAGAAGTATTAGTTAGT
>Ga0115565_10001796_pt1 | contig 17230 bp, 14 predicted proteins | sample COGITO_mtgs_1105_FD_87199 | JGI IMG/M metagenome (GOLD analysis project Ga0115565, IMG submission 87199) | Pelagic marine microbial communities from North Sea - COGITO_mtgs_110530 | ecosystem: Environmental > Aquatic > Marine > Epipelagic | place: Germany:Helgoland, sampling site Kabeltonne... | reverse complement strand
TTAGTGCCTTACGATTACTTAATGTATGTCATGGAGAAAATCATGCATGGCGAGAATGACCCCGAGAAACTGGCACCTTGGAATGTCACATTAAGCTAGTGTGGTTCTCTTTACGCTTACAATTAAACTAAGTCAGCACACAAAGCTGAAATTTCACTTGATCTAAGTCAACAAACATTTTAAACTTTCAGAAATTACTGAAACATCAGAAACCACCATCAGAGACCAAAGCCATGCCAAGTAGGATGACACCCATGATCGAATCTTTCGTTTTCCATTTTGGTGAAATGGGCAGTCGTTGGGGGTTTAATCGCACGGTTGGACAGATTTATGCGCTGTTGGTGTTAACTGAAGACGCTATCAGTGCAAATGAGATAGGCGAATGTTTAGGCATTTCGCGCGGCAATGTATCGATGGGTTTAAAAGAACTCAATTCATGGCAATTAGTGGGCACTGTGCATAAGCAAGGTGACCGCAAGGACTACTACCATACAAAAGGTACGATTTGGGACATGGCCAATAAAGTTTTTGAAGAACGCCGCAAGCGTGAAATCGACCCGACGTTGAGTTTGCTACGCGACAATTTAATGGACCAACCTGCCAATGAGCAAGAAGTATTTGCACAAGGCAAAATTCAAGAAATTCATGATCTACTTGAGAATATTACCAAGTGGACACAAAGCTTACAAGCCTTAAGCCCAGAGCAACTTAACGGATTGATGAAGTTGGGTTCGGGTGTGAGCAAGGTAATTGACTTAAAGCACAAACTCCTAAAATAATAATAAGTGAAGAAAGTTCAAGCGTACCTACCATCGGCAAGTTGACAGATTTTTATCATTGTTTTGAGGTAAGTTATGTTAGATGTACTTATGCTATCTAGACTGCAATTTGCAGCCAACATTAGTTTTCATATACTGTTTCCCACCATCACTATAGCCTTGGGGTGGCTGCTGTTTTATTTCAAAGTCAGGTACGATCTTTCAAAACATCCAGTGTGGATGCGCGCTTACCGTTTTTGGGTCAAAGTATTTGCATTAACTTTCGCGTTGGGTGTGGTGAGCGGCATTACCATGTCGTTCCAATTTGGCACTAATTGGCCGGGCTTTATGGAAACGGTGGGTAATATCGCGGGGCCACTACTAGCGTATGAAGTCTTAACTGCCTTTTTTTTAGAAGCTACTATGCTGGGTATTATGTTGTTTGGCTTTACTAAGGTGCCGAGTTGGATGCATACCACCGCCACCTTTTTGGTAGCCTTTGGAACGACGATGTCTGCATTTTGGATTTTGGTACTAAATTCTTGGATGCAAACACCCGCAGGCTTTGAAGTGATCGACGGCGTCGTGCACGCTACCGATTGGTTCGAGATTATTTTCAACCCTTCTTTTCCCTACCGATTTACGCATATGTTGATGGCATCAGCGCTCACAGTATGTTTTTTGGTGGCAGGCATATCCGCATATCGCATTAATAGAGGGGATAAAAAGAAAGCGCCCAAAATTACGCTTAAAACGGCATTGTTTACGGCGGCTATACTCGCACCTATGCAGGCTTTTATAGGTGATTTACACGGCTTAAATACCTTGGAGCATCAACCACAAAAAGTGGCGGCGATGGAAGGAATATGGGAAACGAGCACACGAGTACCGATGTTAATTTTTGCCATACCCGATGAAGAAACGCGCTCCAATAGTTTTGAAATTGGTATTCCTTATGCGGCTTCTATAATCTTGAAGCACGACATCAATGGGGAAATACAAGGTTTGAACGACTTCGTAGGCAAACACCCGCCCGTTAAACCTGTGTTCTATGGCTTTAGGATTATGGTGGGTTTGGGTATGTTAATGATCGCCGTTGCATGGTGGTGCAGCCTCTCTTTAAAACGCCACAACAGGCTTAGCAAGCTTCAACTTCACGTATTGATGGGAATGACATTCTCAGGGTGGGTAGCGACATTAGCGGGCTGGTATGTGACTGAAATTGGTCGCCAACCCTATTTGGTGAGTGGGGTATTGAAAACCGCCGATGCGGTCACTACCATTGCCAGCGAAAACGTATTATTTACCTTTGTATTATACCTAAGCATTTACATTGTCCTGCTGATTGCTTACGTCAAGACCCTATTTCTACTCGCACGTAAGTCAATTGAAGTGGAAGAATATGACTTAAATGTGCCTGGTTTGCCTGATATCAAAGCCAGCAATATGCCAAGTAATGAGGTGCGAGCATGAGCATTTTATTTACGCCCGAATATCTCGCCATTGCGTTTGCCGGCCTCACCTGCTTTAGCTTGCTGCTATACGCTATTTTAGACGGGTACGACTTAGGCATAGGTATCTGTTTGCCGATGCATGACCTTTCCTTTCGAGATACATCGATAGCCGCAATCGGGCCTTTTTGGGATGCTAACGAAACATGGTTAGTGCTCTCAGTAGGCTTATTGTTAGTCGCCTTTCCTGCTGCACACAGTGCTATTTTATATAGTTTGTATATTCCCGCTAGTATCTTGCTAATTGGGCTCATTCTGCGAGGTGTAGCGTTTGATTTTCGAGCAAAAGTTATGAAGGACTATCAACGCTACTGGGATTGGACCTTCAAAATAGGTTCTATTATTTCTACGTTTAGCCAGGGATTTATGTTGGGTTTATACATTATGGGCTTAGAGTACAATCTTGCGTCAGTACTTTTTGCTTTGTTTAGTGGAGTGTGTGTTACCGCCGCTTATGCGCTGATAGGCAACTGTTTCTTAATAATGAAGACCTCTGGTGAGCTGCAACTTTATGCTATTAAACAAGCAAAAAAATACGGTGTGTTCACGTTCTTCGGAATACTAGCGGTATGTGTCATAAACCCTTTAGTCAATGCTAGCGCTCTACAAGTATGGATAAACTCACCGTTTGCGCCTTTTTACGCGCTTATTCCATTACTGTGTTTCAGCATGTTTGCCATGGGATACCAAGTCTTAAAACGCTTACCGCTGCAAGGTGATAGAGGCAACTGGTTACCCTTTGCGATAACAATAATTGTTTTTGTAACGTGCTTTGTAGGCTTAGTGATGAGCTTTTATCCCTATATTGTGCCGGGTCAGCTGACACTATTTGATGCAGCTAGCTCGCCTGAGAGTTTAAGCATTATTTTGGTGGGCGCGTTGGTTGTAGTCCCTATTATTTTTGTCTATACAGGGTTTACGTATTACGCATTTCGAGGAAAGGCACAAGGTTTGCGTTATTATTAAACACGCTGACAAAACGTCTATCCCTGTTTAGCCTCCCAGTCAGCCAACTGCTGGGCGGCTAATTTATCTATTTCTGGTTTATTTTGCCCAACCCACCAGCGCTCCATAATACGCACGTTCTTTTTATTGGCTTTGTAAAACAAATCCACAATGTCGCCCAAAATGGGAATAAAGCCTAGGCCGTAATCTATTAGACTATTGCGCAACATGCGGGTTTGAAGGGCTTTGGGCACCCCCAACTTGCGACCTAGATAAACAATTCGCAGTGACATAAATAACATGAGGCTGTCACCAATACCGGGAATCAAACCCACAAGAAAATCCAAACCAACTCTAACACCAATAAAGGGGATTTTTACCGCCGTATCGAGCATATTGGCAATATCTTGTGCTTTGAGCAGCTCACTTGGGGCTATTAAATCCGCGGCCCGGTGTTGACGCTTGTCTAACGTTTGTAGTTTGCTCACACTAGTCTCCCTAGGTCTACTTTTCTGACCCCATCGCTATAGCCAACTGACCGCGCCTAGCATAATCATCGCCGACGGCCCATCCTTGCAAGTTTTGTTTTATCAACGAGGTTAACATATCCAGATGCTGATCATCATCGTTGAGCGCCACGATATATTCATACCGCTCGCCGCCAGCGTGCTCAAAATATTCGCGATTCTCTTCGCCTATTTCTTCGATTGTTTCTAAACAATCAGAGGAAAAACCTGGACATACCATCTGCACAGACTTGACACCTTTAGCAGGTAAACCCTTGAGTGTTTCATCAGTGTAAGGTTTTAACCATTCTTCGCGACCAAAGCGTGATTGAAAGGTCGTCATGTATTCTTCTGTGTTTAAGCCTAACAATTGTGCAATCAAACGGCTAGTCTTGTGACATTCACAGTGATACGGGTCTCCGTTTAACAAATAACGCTTGGGAATACCATGATAAGAAAATATGAGTTTGTCAGCACGCGGATGTGTTTCCCAATGGGCCCTAATTTTATCAGCGACGCACTTTATGTACTCCGGGTTGTCATGATAATGACTAATAAAGCGCAGATCGGGTAGCCAGCGACGCTTTACAAAATCTTCGGCAACTGCGTCAAACGTTGAGCCTGTGGTTGATGCGCAGTATTGAGGATATAAGGGTAATACAACGATTTTTCTAGCACCCTGTGCTAACAAGCTGTCAATTGCCTTGGATACTGATGGTTGCCCGTAGCGCATTGCATATTCGACCATAACATCATCACCGTACAGTTGGTGTAGCCGCTTTTGGATGCCCGCGGCCTGATTTTTGGTATGCACTAACAACGGCGAGCCTTCTTCAGTCCAAACGGTACTGTAAGCATGGGCTGAACGCTTAGGACGGATATTAAGAATAATACCGTTGAGTATAAACCACCAAATCAGCTTGGGTACCTCGACGACTCGCGGGTCAGAAAGGAACTGTTTTAGGTATGGTTTTAAAGCTTGCTTTGTAGGTGCTTGCGGGGTGCCTAAATTGGATACTATTACGCCAATCTTATCGGCTTGCACGTGCGTAAATTCAGTTTGAGTTTTATATTTCATGTAAAAATAATGGCTATCTATGGTTGCTGTCACTTAAAACGATTATACGCATACAGCCCTTAAAAAGACTAACGTCACTGACACTTGACTAAAAAAGGACTGAATGCGCTACAAATGGTCTAATAACGTTAGGGCGTATAGTACGTAGCGGCGCCGGGGCCGACAGGTAGTCCGAACAAGAATACCCACATGTAGAACAAGATGGTCCAGCCAACAATAAATGTTAAAGAGTACGGTAACATCGTCGCGATTAAGGTGCCCATGCCTAAATTCTTTTTATATCTGGCTGCAATCGCCAAAATCAGACCAAAATAGCTCATCATCGGCGAAATAACATTGGTCACAGAATCGCCTATTCTATAGGCTGCTTGTATCACTTCTGGCGCATAGCCAATCAGCATCAACATTGGTACAAATATGGGCGCAGTAACGGCCCATTGCGCGGATGCACTACCTAAGGATAAGTTGACAATACCGCACATTAGAATAAACAGCACAAACACTTCAGGCCCATCTAGCCCAGTTGCTTGCAAAAATACTGCGCCTTTGACGGCCAAAAATGTACCTAAATTGGTCCATTTAAAAAACGCGACAAACTGCGCTGCAAAAAACACTAAGGTAATGTATAAACCCATAGAACTCATACTTTTGGCCATTGCATCAATCACATCGCGATCATTTTTCATGGTGCCCGCAATGCGACCATATACAAAGCCTGGAATAGCGAAGCTGACAAAAATAAACGCTACAATTCCCTTGAGAAAAGGCGACCCAGCAACGGCACCGGTTTCAGGGTGACGTAAAATACCGTTCTCAGGCACAATCGTCATTGCCAGCACAATGCAAACTGCAAAGAACGCAACCCCCGCCCACTTCAAGGCTTTTTTCTCTAGCGCGTCTGGGGCGTCCATTTTTTGTTCGCGCAAATCAATGGATGCCTCACTAGGGTCATATTTACCCAAGCGTGGCTCGACGATTTTTTCAGTCACGATAGCCCCCATGGTAGCGACGACAAACGTACTTACAAACATGAAGTACCAGTTTACTTCTGGACCAACGATATAGGCAGGGTCAATCATATGCGAAGCGGCTTCCGTAATACCCGATAACAATGGATCGACTGCTCCTAACAACAAATTTGCGCTGTAGCCCGCCGAAACACCTGCAAATGCGGCTGCCAAACCTGCCAGTGGATGACGGCCTAATGAGTGAAAAATCATTGCAGCGAGAGGAATTAAAACGACATAACCAAGCTCAGATGCGGTATTTGAGACGATACCGGCAAATACTACAACAATGGTCACCATGCGCTTAGACGCATTCATAACCATTGCGCGCATTGCCGTGCTCAGCAAACCTGAGTGCTCTGCAATTGATACGCCTAACAGCGCTACTAGCACAGTGCCAAGAGGTGCAAAGCCGGTAAAATTGGTGACTAGATTGGTCACAATTCGCTGCAGACCCTCTGCATTCATTAATGAAATGACTTCAATCAAACCATCCGCTTCTCTGCCAGATGAGCCAATGGGACGGGGGTCTGCGACGCTGACGTCAAAAAACCCTAAAATACCGCTGAGTAACACGATAAAAGTCGCCAGTAGAGCAAACAGCGTGATCGGATGAGGTAATAGATTTCCCAACCATTCGACTGTGGCTAAAAAACGATTAAACCAGCCTTTGGTTGCTATTTGCGAGTTTTCGTCAGCTTTGAGGGAACTTGAAGTGTCCTTGTCAGTCACGTTTTTCTCTTATTTTTATTAGGATAGACGGCGGAAATAATACCTAATTATTCATTAATTAGCATTTTATTTACCTTCTTTTGCACGTTGGCGTATAAATAATGCACATCAATATGCATAAATATTTAATATTTGGATGAATAGAGGGTAATATCTAGGCACATTGATGCGTTTTTTGTTTTTGCTTATCAACATTACGGAGTTCCAAAGTGACCGTCACCAACCAACCAGCCTCAAACACCGCATTTTCTGAACTAGAACAGTTGCGGCTAATCATATTTGGCGATGCTCAACGTGTGCTCGAACAAAAGATTTCGCAGTTAAGTAACGACTTAAATGATCAATTTAATGAATTGAAAACTGAACAAAAAAGGCATTCTCTAGAAATCAAAGAAATGCTAGAAAAAGCCGTCGAAAGCCTCTCAGACAAACTCGATTTTGTTGATAGTCAACATGATGAAAAGCACCAAACGATGGTGGCCACCACTGAAACATTAAATGCGCAATTAGAATTATCTGATGCCTCTGGCAAGGATGAAGTCGACGCCTTACACAAAAGGCTTGACGAAGAAGTTCAAAAGCTGAACAGTCTATTTAGCAACAAACATGCTGAAGCGATGGCTAAACTTGCTAAAGTGTCGCATGAGCTTACCGATACAAAAACTGACCGTAAGACACTTGCAAAACTGTTGGCGACGATGGCAACTAATCTCGAATCCGACTAAGCCAACATGACATCGGAGAAAGCGTCACAGGATAAAAAAGAGGCGGCCAACGGCGGTAACGAACAAGCGCAACTTGATGCGTTGCGCACCATCCTTTACGGCACTCTAGAAAAAAGAGTCTGTGATACCTTGCGCTCGCAGCAACGTGAACTTGTGCGCGACAATATTTCTGAAGCCTTACACGATCGCGAACAACAAGACGGTACGATCCAAAAAGTTATTCAACCGATGGTTGCGCGCTCCGTTGAGAACTCAATCGCTTCGCAGCGAACAGAATTCATTAACTATCTATATCCTATCGTCGGCAGTTTGGTGCGTAAGTCTGTCAGTGTATTCATCTCCGATTTCATTGAAAAAACCAATGAATTGATTGAAAACAGTTTTACTATCAAAGGGTTAAAATGGCGCGTGCAAGCATGGCGATCGGGAATACGATTCTCTGACTACGTTGCCTCACAAACTTTTCTGTTTCAAATCCAGCAAGTGTTTTTGATTCATCGTGAAACCGGCTCTTTATTACACACAGTGGCGGCCAATATTCAGCATCATCAGGATGCTGATTTGATATCAGCAATGTTAACGGCCATCAGTGACTTTGTTGCCGATTCGTTTATGGACGGCAGTTACGAACAGCAACTGGACGTTATTAAGACAGAAAAGTTCACGCTGTTACTCAAGTCCACGCCACAAATAATGCTAGTTGCTGCCTATAACGGCAATCTATCGCCAAAAGCCTCACAAAAGCTGCAATTAACGTTAGAAGACATACACAAGATTTACCGCAGTGAGTTAAAGAATTTTGCTGGCGATATTGCTCAGTTCAAATCGACTGACAGTTTGCTTAATGGGTGTTTAATATCAGAGGCTAAATCACCGGAAACCCAAGGTAAGAAATTCCCCATATGGGGCACCTTAGTATTTGTTGGGATTATCGCGTTGATCTCTTTATATGCATTTGGTTGGTGGCAGACGAGCCATATAGTTGACAAGATTAAACAGTTACCTAAGTCGCCCGGCATCACGATTACGCAAATTGATACAGAGGGGTGGAAAGATATAGCATTAAGTGTTCTGCGTGATCGCCATGCACAGCCAATATCTGATTGGTTAAGCGACATCGACACGAGCTTCGTTAGCATCAATCAAGATGAGTTTATTTCTGTTGATATTCAAATAGTGCAACAAAAAATACGCCAACAAATGGTGCAATATCCAAATGTAAATTATGATGCAAGCAAACAAGCTCTGATAGGAAGCCTGCAGCGAGGACAACGCCAATCTCTTTTGAATAATTTGCAAACTATCCCTGGCTACGCTGATTTGCAAGTTGACATCAGTCAGTTAGATACAATTGACATAAAGGTAGATTTATCTCAATCAACCGCTGTTTTGGAGCAAACGTTTGTTCAATTAATCGGGGAAATCAGTAAACAGCAACTGGCTTTTGACTCTGGAGAATCTGATATTGAACAAAGCCAACTATCTCAAATTGCACTGCTTTCTGCGCGCTTTACGGACATTAAAAGAATAGCCAAGCGTCTCAATCGAAGCGCCAGCTTAATCATTGTTGGTGCTAGCGACACGTCTGGAGATAGCGCTTATAATAAACGACTAAGTGACATCAGAGCACAAAATGTAAAACAGGCGTTGGTACAACAGGGCGCTGATGCTAGCACTTTATTTGCGGTGGGCATTGGTGAGATCAGTTTGGAAGGTAACGTCAAAGCAACCCGCAAAGTATTATTTAATGTTATATTTACTGACCTCGCGCAAGTAAATAATGAAGCTGAGTTTTAAACGATTATGTTGCAGAAAAAAGTCTGTATTTTGGGGCCAACTGGTGTGGGCAAAACAAGCCTGATAAAGCAATTTGTTGATGGCATTTTTTCCGATAAATACTTAACCAGTATTGGTGTAAAAATAGACAAAAAGATAGTCAGTGATATATATACTCCCACCCAGCTAATGATCTGGGATCTGGAAGGAATAGATAAGTATTGCGGCTTTAATCCTCGCTATCTAAGAGGCGCGGCAGCCTACGTGGTGGTAATGGACCATACACGCACGAGTTCATTTTCAGAAGCAATAGAGATATTTAAAGACGCCCAGCGGCATACTGATTCTCCGGCTATCTTAATCGTTAACAAGGCAGATCTTCCGTGCACGGTGCAGTGGCGAGAAGATGAAGTCAAACAGATTGCGGGCTTATTTAGCCATTGCTTTCACACAAGTGCCAAAACAGGTCAAGGAGTCAAAGACATGTTTACTCACTTAGCAAAATTATCTACTGAGTAAGGGTAAAACCATGGAAAATGGCTTGATAGAGTCGCTTGGATTATTTGATTGTGCGGTGCTGCAACAAAGTAAAAAAGGTCATTTTTGCTTAATCAATCAAGTCAATGATTGGATTAAGCAATTGGTTCCTGACGTTGCAACTGATCGTGAATTTTACTTACCAGGGTGTTCTGCGTTTTTAGATGATTTTATTATTGATGCAGAAGAATTCTGGCACTCACACCAGTCAGGCAGTTTAAAGTCAGGTATCTGGTCAGAAGATTTTAACAATACAGCGTTGCATTTAGAAGCGGTGGCGACAATCGCTAATAATGAGTGTTACTTGGTGGTCAAAAACGTTGCGGAAGAACACCAACGCCAGCAACAGACGCTTCAAGTAGCGAGGGAATTATTGATCGCAAACGACAGAATTGTCGAAAAACATGACTACATTAATGAACGATTACGTTGCGTACTGCTCAGAAATGCGAACAACGATAACGTATTTACGCCTTTGCACGAAGCAATTCGATTTGTAAACACGGGGGTGATAATTACTGATGCTAATGACCATTTGTTAGAAGCCAATCCTGCTGTGTTTAAGCTGTTTGACTTGACGGCCGACATATCCGACCAAACCCCTCTTACATTGTTGCAAGATTTGCTTAAAAAACAGTATCCAGCGCCGCTGCGCCAGTTTTCGCAACAAAACCCTTGGTGTGGAGAAATATATTGGTACAGCGCACCCAACCAGCACAAGTGGCTGCAATTGGACGTCAATTGTGTCGCTGACGAAGAGGGCGCGATCGCTCATCGTATTTACACCTTAAGCGATATCACGCGCGTCAAATATTTGCTTCAATCAAATGAAGATTTAGCGTTAATAGATGCGCTTACTGGCCTGCCCAATAGACAACACTATTGGCAACTGCTCACCCATAAAACGAAGGCATCTCTGCCTTTTTACACCTTGTATGTCGACATCAAAAACTTCAAGCACGCCAACGAACTCTGCGGCCATGTGTTAGGTGATCAATTGTTGGTCGATTTCAAAAATCGTTTACAAGGTATCATTGGCCTTAACGATACGCTGTGCCGAATTGGAGCAGATGAATTTGCGGTTATTCACGTGCCCACGAGCAAAGCGAGTGCTTTAGATTTTAAGTCGTTTTTAGATGAGACCATTACGCTAAGTAAAGAAATTACTAATTCATGCGAACAAGCCTTTGATGTCAGTCAAGGCAAAGTGTGCGATTTGTCTGTCAATATCGGTGTCGCGCAATTCCCAACTGATGCAAGTACTGCTGAGGACCTAGTGCGCTGCAATGACCTTGCACTCTCCTCAGCCAAACAGGATATCAACGAAAATATTCAATTCTATTCTAACGAATTAAAAGTAGCGTCATTGATGCGGCTCAAGCTAGTAGACGCGCTTCGTACTGCAATAGAGAAACACCAGTTTGAATTGTATTTGCAGCCTATTTATGACCTGCATGACAACAGAATTATAAAAGCTGAAGCATTACTGAGATGGCATATATCACTTGACGAAATTATCTCGCCTGACGTCTTTATTCCTTTGGCAGAAGAAAATGGTTTAATAATATCAATAGGGCGCTGGGTAATAGACCGAGCTTGTAAGTTGGTATCTGATTTAGAAAAACACGCAATTCGTATTCCGATTACACTCAACGTCTCGCCCAAACAAGTGGCTGACCACACGCTAGTTGACTTTATAACGCACGCGGTTCAACGTAATGAAATAGATCCAAGATTGTTAGAGATTGAAATTACCGAAGGCGTATTGGTGGACAATCACGCAAAAGCGCGTCAGTTTTTACAAGACGTGAGACAGATGGGGATTAGCATCTCTATCGACGACTTTGGCACAGGGTATAGCTCACTTTCTTATCTGAAGTACTTACCGATTGATCATTTAAAAATCGACCGCTCGTTCATTATGGATTTGGATGATAGTGAGGACGATCAAGCTATCGTGCTAGCGGTGATAGCAATGGCCCAACGCTTAAAACTAGGTGTCATCGCCGAAGGTCTCGAAACTGAGTCACAACGGCGCTTTTTGGAAAATGCTAATTGTTATATAGCTCAAGGTTTTTTGCTAAGTGAGCCCTTGCCTATTGGCGAATTTATTACTCATGTAAAACAATCTATCGCGCCTAATTAACCAACACCAGACCTTGTCTCTAATCTCCATTAAAAAGGTATGATTTTTAGAACGTTTTTGAAATGCGTTTAGATTAGAGGATACACCAACATATTCAAAGGAAGGCAGCATGAAATCATCTAACACCAAACGTCCTGTGTTCAGTATCGTAGTTTGCTTGATAGCAGTTGGATTTTTATCCAGCACGGCAAGCGCTGAAAACAGAATTGATACACAACGCCCTGACGCACCTGAACTCGCCGCCTATGGTAAATTTAAAGTGGGTGTCACAACACTCAACCTAATCAATCCAGATCAGATTGATATTATTAGCATTGTCGCGGACGGACCAACGCCAGACAAGATACCTTATTATGACCGTCCCCTCACATTAGAGATTTGGTATCCTGCATTGAACGATAGCAAAGGAAGTCACGTTTTGAACGCCTATTTACGCGATGCCAAACAGCAAGTTGAGCTGCACGGCCAAGCCATACGCGATGCAAAGCCTCTAGTAGATGAACAGCAATATCCTTTAGTTTTGATATCTCATGGCTATCCGGGTAATCGGTATTTGATGGCGCATTTAGGCGAAAACCTTGCCTCTAAGGGTTATGTCGTCGTCGCCATTGATCATACTGACTCAACGTATCGAACTCAGGCTGCATTTGGTTCTACTTTGGTCAACAGACCTCTAGATCAAACATTTGTGCTAGACCAAATTCAATCTTTGAATAAAGATAAAACATCTTTCCTGCACAACATGGTAAACACTCAAAACAGTGCTTTAATTGGGTATTCAATGGGTGCTTACGGTGCTGTTATTATGGCAGGTGCGGGCGTGACTGAAAGTGCCGTATTGTTTCCACGAGGAGCGCCACACCGACTGTTGTCAATTCATCAGCACGGTTCTGACACACAAAAAACAAGGCCAGACCCGCGTCTTAAGACTGTAATTGCGTTTGCGCCATGGGGCATGAATTATGGCGTATGGGACAAACAAAGCCTAGCTGATATTGCAATTCCAATGTTATTTATCGCAGGCTCTGTGGATGACATTTCGGGTTACAAAAACGGGGGTCGAGCAATTTGGGAAAATGCCAAAAATGTCGATCGTGCCTTGTTGACATTTGACAACGCAAATCATAATGCCGGAGCTGCAATGGCACCGCCTAAAGAAACCTTTTATTTTGACAAAGATTTAGGCGTGAATATAAGCGAACACTACATTGATGCAGTTTGGGATAATGTCAGAATGAATAATATTTCACAACATTTTGCCACTGCGTGGTTAGACCGCCAATTGAAAGGCAAGGTAGAAATGGATGCATATTTGGACTTAATTCCAAATGCTAACGAGGGTGTTTGGTCTATGGGCGCTGATAATATACCAACACCAGAGCACACCCATTGGCAGGGCTTTAAAAACCGAACCGCGAAAGGTTTGCGCCTCGAGTGGCTAAAAAAGTAAGCTTTACCAAAGCAACGCCTTCAAACCTTAGCTTGGGTAAACAACATAACTAAAAATGAGAAGACTATCATGAAAAAACCGCACTCGATTATCGCTAGCGCATTATTAGCGGTGCTTAGCACCTCGTTAATCGTTGCATGCGCCCCTGTCAGCGATTCGGCTAGTTCAGCGCAACAATCGACGCAACCGACGGCTGCAGACGCTACCGCCTTCTTACAGAGGATGGAAGCTGATATTGAAAAACTACAAAAACCAGCCGCCCATGCAGCTTGGGCTTACGCAACGCACATTAACTATGATACCGCACAAGTAGACGCTTATTTTAGTGAACAGTGGTCTGTGTTGTACGCTAAGTATGCCGTTGAGGCAGCAAAGTTCAACGACGTAAAAGTAGATGAAGATACCCGTCGGCAGTTAAACTTATTAAAATCAAGTTTGGAAATTGCCCCTCCTGCTGATCCAATAAAAGCTGAAAGACTTGCTGCTATTGGTTCAGAATTGTCGGGCATGTATGGCGCAGGTGAATACTGCAGAGATGAGCAAACATGCTTTTCGTTAGTAGAAATGAGTAGCCAGATGGCCACTAGTAGAGATCCCGACTTACTGCTTGAATTTTGGAAAGGCTGGCGTCTAGTGTCAGTACCAATGAAACAAATGTTTGTTGAGCAAATAGGCATTGCGAACGAAGGCGCACAGGAGCTCGGATATACCAACACTTCAGAACTTTGGCGCGCTAAGTATGATATGCCGGCTGACGATTTTCCTGTCGAGCTGGATCGCTTATGGGGCCAGGTCAAACCATTTTACGAGTCATTGCAATGTCATGTCAGGGCTGAGCTTTCAGACCATTATGGCGCAGACATCGTGCCCTTGGATAAGCCAATTCCTGCACATTTACTGGGTAATATGTGGGCCCAAAGCTGGGGAAATATTTATGACATCGTCAAGCCAGAGCAAGAAATGAATGTGCCCGATGTAACCAAAGCGCTGGTTACACAAGGGTATGATGAAATTAAAATGGTTAAACAAGCCGAAAGCTTCTTTTCGTCACTTGGCTTTGCAGAATTGCCAGAAACGTTTTGGCAGCGCTCTATGTTTCAACAGCCAGTAGGACGAGATGTCCAGTGCCATGCGTCAGCTTGGAATTTAGATGACAAGGACGATTTGCGCATAAAAATGTGCATTCAAATCACCGGCGAAGAGTTCAACGTTATTCATCATGAGTTAGGCCATAATTATTATCAACGTGCATACAAAGACCAGCCCTTGCTTTACCGAGGCTCGGCAAACAGCGGTTTCCACGAAGCAATCGGCGATACCATTGCCTTATCGATTACGCCAACGTATCTGCAGCAAGTCGGTTTGATAGAGGAAATACCAGATGAATCAAACGACATTGGTATGTTGCTCAAGGTTGCCTTGGACAAAATCGCGTTTATCCCCTTTGGTTTAATGGTAGATCAATGGCGTTGGCAAGTGTTAGAAGGCAATGTTCCAGTAGAACAGTATAATGACTTGTGGTGGCAATTACGTGAAAAGTACCAAGGCGTATCAGCACCTGTCGAACGTGATATAGATGCCTTTGATCCAGGCGCAAAGTATCATGTTCCCGCGAACGTTTCTTATACGCGTTATTTCTTGGCACACATTTTACAATTTCAATTTCATCAAGCCTTATGTGATATTGCGGGAAATCAGGAGGCGCTGCATCGCTGTTCTATTGTCGGCAGCAAAGAAGCTGGACACGCTTTAAACGAAATGTTACGGATGGGGCAAAGCCGTCCATGGCAAGAAGCAATGACCAAATTGACGGGCGGCCCTGATATGGACGGTTCGGCTATCGAAGCATATTTTAAACCCTTAAAGGTTTGGCTGGATGAGCAAAACGCGCAGCGGGAGTGCGGCTGGTGAGCAAGCGTGATCACTTGACAAAGCAGGGTCCATCAAATGCGACTTTGAGTATTAATGCAGGCGCTCCAAAACCTAAACAAGGAAACGCATTTCGACATGGGCCAGAGTTCGCCAGTGCATTTCATTTGTCGGGTGATGTGGACCCGCATGCATATCAATATGGCAGGTTTGGGCAACCCACTTGGACATCACTTGAGGAGGGCCTAGCAACACTAGAGGGCGGTGACACCGTTATTTTTCCGTCAGGCATGTCAGCAGCATCTGCTATTTTAACCAGCTTAATTAGTCCTGGCGAAACCATTTTGCTTCCAAGTGATGGTTACTCTCCCGTGCGTTATTACACTGAGCAATATTTAGTGCGATTTGGGGTCAAGTTAAAAACCATTGCCACCAATAAAATTGATGATTTTGACTTTGAAGGTATCGATATCGCGTTTTTGGAAACGCCTAGCAATCCAATGTTAGATACGTTTGACATAAAGCGAGCGGCGAGCAAGGTACACGCATTAGGTGGCTTGTTAGCCATCGACAACACCACCTTGACATTCTTAGGACAGCAGCCTCTAGCATTGGGGGCAGACATTTCAATGAGTGCAGATACTAAAGCAGTGAATGGTCATAGTGATGTGCTTTTTGGCCATGTCTCATGCACCGACATCGATCTAAGCAACAAAATCAGGGACTGGCGTAAATACTCTGGAAATATAGCTGGCCCAATGGAAACTTGGTTAGTACATAGGAGCCTAGCAACCTTAGACGTGCGTTTGCAGCGCATGTGCGAAACCGCGATTTTACTGGCGCACGAATTGGTTAAACACAAAAAAGTGCTCTCGGTTCGATATCCGGGATTACCAAACGATCCATCATTTGATGTCGCAACGCGGCAACAGGCACTATATGGATTTATTATCAGCTTTGAACTTGAGAATAAAATCATCGCTGATCGGTTCCTAGCAGCATGTAATTTAGTCTATGTTGCCACCAGTTTTGGCGGTGTCCACAGTACCGCCGAGCGCCGAGCTCGATGGGGAGCTGATAATGTGGCGCAGGGGGTTATACGTTTTAGTGTCGGCTGCGAGCGTGCAGATGATTTGGTCTATGATGTAATGTCAGCGTTGGATTCAATTTAGACTTCAAAGCTGTCATAGACTATGCCCTATGAAAAACGAACGGCATAAAAAAACCCAATTGTTGGGCAATTGGGTTTTTATTTTGGTGCAGGATCAAGGCTTAATTTGCTTTGATACCCCCACTGTTCATGTATTTAAAGAAATCACTATCTGGCTGAATGACCAACACGTCTTGCTTGCTATTAAAGCTGTTGCGATAGGCATCCATACTTCTTAAGAAGCTGTAAAATTCAGCATCTTTAGAAAAGGTATCAGCATAAATCTTGGCAGATTGTGCATCACCTTCACCACGCAATTGACGAGCGTTACGCTCTGCGTCAGCGAGCATAATGGTCACCTTAGCATCGATATTAGCACGTAGAATCTCGCCTTGCTCGTTACCTTCAGACCGATACTCACGAGCCGCAGCAGCACGCTCAGCCCGCATACGCTCAAATATCGAGTTGTTGACTTCTTGCGGCAGGTTGATTTGTTTTACGCGTACATCAATTATCTCGATTCCTAACTGGTCTGAACTGCCAGATGCCTGCTTCATAGCTTCGTCCATCAACTCGCTGCGCTCTCCAGAAACGATTTGATTAATGGTACGAGAACCAAACTCTGAGCGCAGACCATTGTTGACACGTTGCTTAAGCAATGTTTCAGCTTGCAGTTTGTTGCCGCCAGTAGAAAGGTAATAGCGAGAAAAGTCAGTGATTTTCCACTTTACATAGGAATCTACCAACAAATCTTCTTTTTCTACCGTAACAAAGCGGTCAGCAGTCTCGTCTAATGTTTGAATACGAGCGTCTAATGCCTTAACTTGGTCAAAAATAGGCAACTTAAAATGCAAACCCGGTTCAAAAACTTGGGCAAGGCCATCAGCGGTTTGTTGCACTTTACCAAAACGAATCACAATAGATTTGGTGCCTTCTTTTACAACGAAAATAGACCCGAAGCCAATTAACAATGCAAGTATGACAACAATGGCAATTAAATTTTTCATACCTTAGTTTCTCCCTTGTCTATTGGTACCGTT
>Ga0115565_10001795_pt1 | contig 17232 bp, 15 predicted proteins | sample COGITO_mtgs_1105_FD_87199 | JGI IMG/M metagenome (GOLD analysis project Ga0115565, IMG submission 87199) | Pelagic marine microbial communities from North Sea - COGITO_mtgs_110530 | ecosystem: Environmental > Aquatic > Marine > Epipelagic | place: Germany:Helgoland, sampling site Kabeltonne... | reverse complement strand
GGAATTGTCATAAAATATCGTATGATATCTGGGTGTGTTATTGTTACGGGGCCTCCTTCTTCTATTTGCTTTTTGAAAAGTGGAACTACAGACCCGTTAGAACCAAGCACATTGCCAAACCGTGTCGTTATAAATTTTGTGCCTCCCGTGCCTTTTTTAATTGATTCATAATAAAACCTGGACTGGACATACATTTCGGCTGCTCGCTTTGTTGCTCCCATTACATTTGTAGGGTTAACAGCTTTATCGGTGCTCACCATTACAAAGTAATTAACATTATAAAGTATAGCTAAATCTACAAGATTTTTTGTGCCATAAATATTTGTTATTACCGCTTCTGCAGGATTTTCTTCCATTAAAGGAACATGCTTGTATGCGGCTGCATGATATACTACGTCTATAGAATATTTTTTAAAGAGGCGTCCTAATCTATTTCTATTTGCGACGTCACAGATCATCCATTGAAAATTTATGTTGGGATAACGATGTGCAACCTCTAAGCTAAGATTATGTAAAGGTGTTTCTGCTTGGTCTAAAACAATAAGCGTCTTTGGATTATATTGAACAACTTGTCTAACAATCTCACTTCCTATAGAACCTGCACCGCCTGTGACTAGGACGACTTTATTACTTAATTGATTAGCCTTATTCTCCTTATTGAGAATTATAGGTTCTCTGTCTAATAAATCTTCAATTTGCAATGATTTTAATTGATTCGTTACAGATTGTTGATCGTCCCAATTAATAACCACTGGAGTATTGAATACCTTCACATTATTCTCCAAGCAATCTTCTATGATCTCGAATTTCTCTTTTGCCGAAAGATTATTACCTGAAAGTACCACAGCATTTGCCTTAAATCGTTTCAAAATTGACCCTAACTCATCTTTCATTAAAACAATGGGTTTGTCTAAAACACGTGAACGCTTACTACCATCTTTTGTGACAAATGCTTTAATGTCAAATCGCTTAGGCTCTTCCATCTCTAAGGCTGCTGCTATAGATATGGCACTATCATCTAAGCCTATAATTATAGCATTGAGCAAATCTTCTTCTATTTGAAGATTTCTAAAAAATTCATAAGCTCGTTTTACAATAAGCCTAAATAAAAATAATGCACTAAAGGATAAAAGTGCGAGCACAAAAAGCTCCGCATTGAGAAAAATTTTAGAATTATTTATTAAAATGGCGCCTAGATTAATAAAAACTAGTAGGAAGTATGATGTGGCAACGGCAAGAAAAAGTTTTATGGCGTCGAGATATGAACTGTGTCTTATTAGCCCTGAGTATGTATTAAAAATGAAAAAAGTAAGGATATGTACTCCTAGGACAATTAACAACTGACTATAAATAGTGACTTCTTGCAGTGCACTTATGCCCAAATCCTCTAAAAGGAAATACGTAACAACAGAGGATAAAGTAATCAAAAGGACATCAATAAAAAATACTATCCATCTAGGGAGATATTTTAACTTCCTAATATCAAGCTTATTATCTTCTGAAAATAAACTATTGATAGCATCTGGTACTTTTGAGAACATAGTTACAATTAATCCTTAAATACTGTAAAGATAACTTTTTCTATTCGCTTCCTATCTTCATTTGTAAGGTTTGAACCCGAAGGTAGGCACAATCCTCTATTAAATAAGTTTTCTGAAATTGTAGACCCATAAAATGGTACCTTTTCAAAAATAGGTTGTAAATGCATAGGTTTCCATAAAGGTCTAGATTCTATATTCGCTTTCGCGAAAGCGTGTCGCAAATCTTCTCTCGTAATTCCTTTAGTCTTTTGGGCGTCTATCAATATAGCTGAGAGCCAGTGATTACTAAAATAATCATTGGAAGGCTCTGAAAGTACGGTGACACCTTCAATATTCTTAAAAGCATCTACATAAAAGTGATGCATGGCGCGTCTGAGATCGATATGCTTATCTAAAACTTCCATTTGTCCACGGCCAATACCTGCAGAGATATTGCTAAGACGATAATTATATCCTATGGTTGTATGCTCATAATGCGGAGCGTCATCTCGAGCTTGAGTAGCTAAGAAAACAGTCTGATTTTTATCATCTTCAGTATGACAGACCATAGCTCCACCACCGCTAGTAGTGATGATTTTATTTCCATTAAATGATAAAATACCAAAACGTCCGAAAGTTCCACATTTTCTTCCTTTGTATGTAGAGCCTAGAGCTTCTGCACTATCCTCTACAATCGGAATATCATACTTTGCCGCCACTTCGTGTACTTCTTTGACTTTATAGGGCATTCCATAAAGGTGGACCGCAATTATAGCCTTAGGTTTTTTGCCTAATGCTATACGATCTTTAATAGCCTCTTCTAAATGTACAGGACAAATATTCCAAGTTTCAGGCTCACTATCTACAAGTATTGGAACAGCTCCTTGATAAGCAATTGGGTTGGTACTACCACAGAAAGTAAAAGATTGACATATCACTTCATCACCTGCAACAACACCACATTGAACTAAAGCAAGATGTATTGCTGCGGTACCCGAGCTTAGTGAAGCAACTTGAACGTTTTCATCTTGATATGCTACAAGATCGTCTTCAAATCCATTAACATTTGGTCCTAAAGGGGCAACCCAATTCGTATCAAATGCTTCTGTAACAAATTTCCTTTCTGATCCTCCCATGTGTGGAGACGATAACCAAATTTTATCTTGTGACATAAATCTATTTTCTAATATTTACTGTTATTTTCCTTACCTCTATGGCTTTTCTTTTTACACCGCTTATTTCCGACTTAAAGTTGGCATAAACTATTATAAAACTATTATCATTTATTGCTATTAAACCTGTATAACCACAACTTGATTTACTATATGTTCCATCTTTTGGGACTAAAGATACTGGTGAAGACCAAGTACTCTTAGAAACAGATTCATTAAAAATGATTTCTACGCCTGGTCTACCATAGCTACATACAGTAATACCATTATTTAATTTTAACAACTGTGGCAGTACTCCAAAAGAAGTTATCGCTTCGGGCATTGACCAATTGCTACCACTATCTACAGAAATGGATTGAAATAGTGGAGCTTCTCGCCCATTATCTGATCTGAAGACACTTAGTAAGGTATCTCCTGAAACGCGCAGGAATGCTGGCTCAGAGAATCCTTGCACATTACGCGGTTTAATGCCGTATTGCTTTAAGTCATTAAACTCAAATGGAATTGCACTAAGTCGAGACCACTTCGTAAATTCTTTATTTTCAGAGCGATAAAAACTTATGCCACTAGGTTGTATTCTTCCATTCTTACTAATAAAATCTGGATATATCACTTTAATCAAGTCATTACTCGAAGTTTCGATAAGATCTCCCCAAGCTTGAAACGAGAACATACCGCGCTGGCTATGTGCAAAGGAAATAGTGTCTCTTCTTAAAGCAGTATATGGCTCTACTTTCTTGTTATCTCCTATTCTATTTATATGAAATACGTTATACTCTTCTTTAAGTTCACTTCTCCTGTAAAAATTAAATTCAGCACCTGTATTTCGCTTTTCATCTTTATGAGTAGGCTTAGGTAAGTTGAGCGTATTCTCTTTAATGTATCTTGTGGTAAACTTTAAATATTCCCCATTACTTAATTTGGTTCCTGGATTAATCGGCCTTTGTCCAGATTTAAAATCCCAAGTTTCACCTTCATCTTTTGACCTAGACCATAATGTTCTTGTTTTTGCTCTTGTATCGTCAGGATTCATATTCCAAACGGCTGTTAAGTCCCCTTCTATAGTTCTAAATAATCTAGGGAATTGAACGAAACCCCATTTTTGAGGAGTCTGTGCACGGTAGAGCGTATATGGGTCACCTATAGTTATTGAAAATTTAGTATCCTCTAACTTTGTTGATTCTCTATTTACATTATTTTTATTAGTGTCTCCATAGCCTTCTTTGGGCTTTGCTTCTATTTTACTCGTACCTATGATAGGCCCGTTGTTTTTATTACTATAATGATGTGCAGTATCTCCTACTCTACAGGAGTAGAGTAATAAAAATACAATGGCAATACTACCTTTCATTAGAAATCATTTTTTAGTAAAAAAGCATAATCTTATCTATGAGTCATTTAATCCTAGAACAATAGGAGATAAAACCGATACAGGCTAATTTCCTGTAAAACGTTTTGTTGTCACTTGTCCCTCTGAACTTATTCCATCTCGGGCTATTACCTTAATTGCTGTTCGCCATAAAATTTTTAAATCTAAAAAAAATGACTGGTGCTTCACATACCAAGTATCTAAAATGAATTTATCTTTCCAGCTTATAGCATTTCGACCGTTAACCTGTGCCCAACCACTTATACCTGGTTTAACGTCGTGTCGTTTTGCCTGTTCCTCGTTATACAAAGCTAAATATGCTGGCATAAGCGGCCTAGGACCTATGAAGCTCATATCTCCTTTAATAACATTTAATAGCTGGGGTATCTCATCTAGTGATAGTGTCCTCATTCCTTTACCAAGACTAGTAATACGTAAAGCATCTGACAATAATTCTCCTTTTTCATCATAAAGATTCTTCATAGTTTTAAACTTTATGATTTTAAAAATACGCCCGTGCTTACCAGGTCGTTTTTGCGTGAAGAAAGGATTGCCTCTTAGACTAATAGATAAAATCAATGTCAGAATTATAAAAAGTGGTAGCAGTATTAAAAATAGCAGTAATGCAGCGCAAAAATCTGCAAGTGGTTTTAAAACTGATTTATATATAATAGCCATATAATTTTAAAAAAATGAACGTTTACTATGCTAAATGGTTTGCTATTTCAACAATTATCTGATCTACTGAAAAGCTATTAGAATAACCCAAATCACGAATATTTTCATCATTTATTGTTGAGCTAATCTCGCATTTTTCTTGATTACCGTACTCGAATCTTCCTGAAGATTTTAGAGCCTTCACTACTTTCTCTCCATAATCTCTCATCGATATATTTTCACCACCTAGATTTAAAACTTCTGGAAGTGCCTCAATCTGATTCCTGGTCATTAAAAAATTAATAGCACGTACGACATCGTTTATATGTATAAGATTTGTTCTATTAAGTGGCTTGTCTAGAATAACTGTCTCGCCATTACTATAATTTTTAATCATACCAGCAAAAAATCCACACGAACGGCTATCTTTTGGGTCTAGTATACGAGCGAGTCGTAATGAGATAACATTTGATAGCGGAGCGAACTTCTTAAAATCTGAAAAAATATTCTCAATAAGTATTTTTTGAAAAGCGTACGCTGTTGTGGCTCGTATTTTATCTGCCTCAGTTTTATCCAAACTGTCACTTTGATCGTATACAGATTGTGAGGAAATATTAAGTATAAAAGGTATTTTGGCCTTCGTGATTTTATGGGACAACTGCTGCAAAAATAATATTGCGCTAAATTTTTCTGAATCTGGTTGAGGTGCAAGCGCACTTACAAAATTAATTAGCGCATCAGATTGAGCCAGGATCTGATCTACATTTATAGAATCGCTTGAGTAAATAGTAACATCATCTCTTGAGAAAAGAGTTGTATATCGCTCTATAGATTCTCTTCTACAAATAACATTATATATCGTATTATGATTCAGTTTTTTTCCGCTTAGGTATGCCTGCCCTAAATTACTACCAGCTCCTAATACCGTTACTACTTTAGTAAAATCTTCTTCAGTATCTCTTGGTATTGTAGAACACGCGACCTGTCGCACCCCTTTCTTTCCTTTTGAATAATTCTTAAGATCAATAGTATTCTTTCCTAAGAAATTATGTACGAGATATTGAACCTCGTTAAAACCTAACAATGCTCTGTTACCTGTAATTCCTGTAAATCGCATATTCATTTCAAAAAAGAACAATCCTTTATCTGAAATTCTACCTTGAATATTTACAGGACCTTTTACTCCCTTTTTTTCACAATGAGGTACAAATTTTAGAATTTCATCAAGATGCTCAAAAGAATCTGGATCTATAGGATCTATATAAATAGGAACACCATTTTTTAGCGTATTTTTTGATATAAAAATTCCTTCAAATTTTGATTTTTTTGAAAATATAAGCTGTATAGATATCTCAGATCTCTGAATGAAGTCACCACCTATGACGGCTTTCTTGATGGCGTCATAATTTGGATCATTTTTTTCTGGAAATAAATACGGCTGAATAATATCATCAGCATTTACATCATCAAGATCTTCTAGCGTATTAATTATGGATATTCCTTGTGAGGCAGAGCCTCCAGAAGGTTTAACAATCGCTGGAAAAATTGATGTATCAGGATTTTCCTTAAACTCTGACACAAAGAAAGTGGGAACGATATTACAACCCAAGGGTTTCCAATAGTCAAACCAAATCTTCTTATCCCTACTAATTTCTATAAGATCAGGTTGAGATACAATGACCTCAATACCCTTATCATTAAATTTTTCTAGCTGAGCGGCAAATAATGATAATTCGTGGTCGTGACCAGGAATGATAATATCTACGTTGTGGCGTAAACAGGTATTTAAAATGACATCAAAATATTCATCTGCATATATACTAGGTACTTTTTCAAAAATGTCACAATAACTGTGTGCATATACATTTGTGTTACCGTCACAACCTACGATTTTAAAATCGCGACTCAAGTTTAATGAGTCTATTGCAGACTGTCCGACTCCCGATCCTACACACGTTACTAGTACTGTTGTCATATTATTTTTAATCATTTAGAATATCTTTAAACAAAGATTTGTCAAAATTACTGTAAATATCATTGCTTTTCGAACCTTTATCATCTTTATGACTAAGAAGAGTTTCAAAGTCTTTGTAATTATTGACAATAGTAAATAATTCTTTTTCCTCCTTAGAATACGTTCTTTTCAATTCGTCTAAATTTAAGAGGAGAACTTGCTTATCTAAACTCAATGCTTCAAATAGTACTGTAGACTTGTCTCCAATAACAGTTGTAGTCAGCGATAAGGACTCGTTTAAATTAAAATTAACAGTTTCTACTTTTACGTTTTGCAAAGTTGCAATACGTTTACTCTGACTTGCTGTTAATTGTTCTTGTGGGTGCAATCTAAGTATAAACGAATACAACCTATATAACCTCGCTAATTTTACAACAATATCCAGAATCTTAGATGTAATAGAGGGAGATGATATACAAAGAATTCGATGATCTACTATATTTGTGTCTGAAGTCTGCTCCTGTTTATAAGCCCAACCCAAATTTAAAATGCGATTATGTGGTACTCCAAAATGTTTATTAACCCAAAACGAACCGAATGTTAGAAAATAATCTGGATCTACTTTAGAGTTATACGAACCTGTATATAAAGCAGTAGGCCCTGAAGTGGCACCGTGTTGAAACTCATATACTGTAATTCCTAATTGTTTGGCCGCTATAATTTGAGAAATAAAAATATCTTTGTTAACTACGAAAATTCTTTTTACGTTAGAAACCCTGAAGATTAATTTATAAAATATAACACTCAATTTCGTTGCTGTTAAAGCATTACTGATACTTCTTTTAATTTTAATTTCAGACCCATAAATTTTCTGAACTTTTAATTCAAAATCACGAATAGTTTTAATATTTAAAAAAAGAATAACTGGAAATAAAACTAAGGAAATAAACTTACTAAAATAAAGTAGAGCATCTGTTTTATATACCAGATTTTCATTCCTTCTGGGAGAAAGGTAATTACCTCCTAAACTCCTTTGTAAGATAATAACATCGCCAGAAAATTGATATGAATTAATCAGAGGGTCAGTAAATTTATCAAAATAAATCCCGTTTCTATTCTCAAGTCTTGGAAAAGCAAAAAAGCAAGTCGTATTATGCTTTCGCGAAAGCAATAACTTAAGTATTTCTATCATAGAAATGGCAAACCACTTTAAAACTTGTACTAAATTAATTTTTAAAGGAACAGATTTGTTAGTAAAGTTGGTTTTGGTTTTAAGGTAAGATAACCGTACCTGGAAACGAATCATTCGCCACAGAGGTATATCGTAAATCTCAAAATCGTCAAGATTTGAACTTACCTCTTCCTCACTAATATCTTGTATCAACTGTTTATTAGTTCGCATCTACTTTGCTTGGATATAGCTTTTTTTCTTTTTCTATTTTCATATAATTAAAAGAATAATAAAATAAAAGTATCACCATAAAATCATAAAGTGTAAGAAAAAGAACGGTATCTGTATACGCTCTAAGAAGAACGGCAAAAAATAAGCCGCAAATAAACACATTTCTAAATAACAGACGTACTAATGCTATTATGATTAGAGGGACTATAAGAAAAAAGAAAAATCCGAAATAATGATGCAGTCTGATATATGAATTGTGAGGATTACCACCATAATGCTTAAACCAATGATTATTTTGGTAATTATAACCTAGTATGATATTTTCAGTGTTCATATGCGAAAAATATTCTCTCTTAAGAATATCCCTTGATGGCGAGTCAACTCCTTTTTTACTGAATCTTTCTAAAAATTCTATGTTCTCTATTACTAGGAGAATAGTATCAATTTGACTCAGAATAAAGATCACTAATCCGGAAATAAATATGACCGCAGAAATTAACTTTATTGAGCTCTTTAAGCCCCTCCAGTGCATAAAAAGAACGTTCAACACTAGAAAAAGGGTTACTAAAATACCTGCTCTTCCTTGAGCTAATAGTGCTAAAAAAAAACCTACAAGTGCTGGCCATATGGATACACTTACACCCTGACGTTTCTCGATAAAAGAAACCAAAGCAATATTCATAATCATAACTACTGACACATAGTTTACACTCATCTGTATAAAAGCGACTTCTAAAGATCCCCTAAGAAGGTATGTAAATATGAAGTATAAACTAAATAGTAATACTGGGATTTTTATCAGTTTTGTATTAAAAGCATTCTTAAAAATAAAGTACGCTAGGCTAGGCCCTGCAATAAGCATTGCTAAAAATACAGAAAGTGTACTATTGATAAATTGAATTAAAAGTGTAAAACAAAATATACAACCGTATATTAATATATTAGATAATTTGAAACTAAAAGATGTTTCTTTACTCTTCGTGTAAATAAAACTAAATACAGAAAGACTTATTACCAGTCCAAACAAGGGAAGTCGCATTATATCGTTACCTAAATAGTACAAGAATGCAACTACAAGGTAAGCACAGAGTATGATAGAATTAACCCTGACTCTCGTGCTAGTGATAGGTTTAGATCTGATATGTGCGCTTATTTCTGTCAATCAATCTAAATTTATGATATCTGGTTTTACAAATAAAGATTTTAACCTATTATATACTCCAGCCAGATTTCTCTTATTCATAATTAAAAAGATCACTAATGGTAAGGGTAAAGCATACGTAACTTTTGAGACCACAATAAGAATAGCAAGCACGTAAGGAATACATAATCGCAAAGGAAAAATGTCAATACAATTATTCTTAAAACTATGTTTAATTTCTAATTCTTTCTTTGCATAGTGCATGGCAGAAAAGGCGTAAAAAAAGTAACTCACTAGTGTTGCAAAAATAACATAACTATAATTTACTTTAAATACATAAATTAAAGTAGATGCTATTGCAATATTTAGAAATAGCGTCATAAAAGACATAAGTGCTATTCTACGTTCTTTATTCTGTGCCATTAAATAGGTATTATACCCAAAGGACTGGGTATACATAATGATAGTGAGTGCTATAAGCTGCAACGACATAAGGGCATCACTATACTGAGGCAAAAAATAAATTAATACAGGAAAAAAGATAATAGCTAGAAATACTAACCCAAAAGAAAACGACACATAACTGTCTCTTATATTACTTATAAGTGTACTCACATACTCCTTATCTGTTGTATTAAACTTATCAATGACCTTAGGAAATACTATAAAGGTTAGCGCCTGTAAAAAAAGTAAAATGGCATTAGCTAGTGCAAATGAAAATGAGAAAAAACCAAATTCAGTCACACTATATTCTATACTAATAAACGTACGTATAGAAAGTAAAACAAGGTAAAAACAAACATTATAAATGAATAGAAACAATCCTTTGTCTAAGATGCGTTTAACCCAAGATAAATTGGGCCAGGCACCAAAAGGAATCTTACCATTTGAAATAAACACAAATAATGCTACCAAGTTTCCTATAACATAGGATAGTGTTAATAGATATAGCAAGTTATTTAAGGGTGCAAATAATGTTACTATAAAAACAATAAATGGAATGACTGACTGGTACAACGCTATTTCAAAAAGTCTATTTTTTATCCTATAGATATTCATAAATAGCGTATTAAAATGCGTAAGGATTGCAGCAATACATGCTAAATAAAATAAATTACCTAAAGCATACTTTTCAATATAGTCAAAACCTATAGCGTATTGGAACGCCCCTACACCAACTATCAATAAACTGACGCAAAACAATATGGTTATAGATGATGCAGTTACTTCTTTTACGGTTGCAGTATCATCTTTATTCTGAATGGCAAAAATGTTTAATGCATTAGATACCCCAAAATTTACAATTCTAAAGTAGTTGAGAATAAGTAATACAACTCCCCAGACAGCAAAGTTATCAGGCCCTAATTTAGCCGCTATAAGTAATGATGTAATAAATTGTATAAAGTATGTGGCATATCTAGAACCTAGATACAGCATCAGTTTATTTTTTAGTATACTTTTGATCGCCTTTATTAGCATTAAAAGCTAGTTTGAAAAAAGATTAAATGCCAACGGTGTCCCCTTGGGTATATCTTGGATCGCTTTAGTGCCTAAAACTTCATCTAAATATCTCGGGTGTAAACCGTGACCTGGTCTAACAGATTTTACATTATCCATTGTTAACTTATCACCCTTCTTTACATCTTGAGACACAAAAAGAGATCTCCTTCTCAATTTATTAGCCTCTGGCAAGTTATAGGTTATTTTACCCAATGCTTTTTTAGCATCTCTAGCGGCGTCAACCATTGCTTTAAACTCTTGAGGCTCCATAGAAAAAGCTGCATCTATACTATCACTATTTCTATCTAAAACAATATGCTTCTCAATAACTGTAGCGCCTAGAGCAACAGCCACAACAGGTACTGTACTTCCCATTGTATGATCAGAGAGTCCTACATTTACATTAAAAGTCTCTCTTAAATTAGGTATTGTTTTAAGATTAGCCAGTGCCACTGGAGCGGGATACTCTGATGTACATTTTAATAATGTAATATCACTATTACCTTGATCTAAACAAGTATCTATTGCGAGTTGTATATCACTTAAACCTGCCATCCCTGTAGAAAATATCATAGGCTTTCCCTTTGAGGCGATGTAACGTATAAGAGGTATATCTGTAATTTCTGGAGATGCCACCTTATAAAGCTTTACATCTAACGATTCTAAAAGATCTACACCTTCCTTATCAAAGGGTGAAGAAAAGAAGATCATACCTTTGCTTTCAACATACTTCTTTATATCTGCGTGCCAGGCGTATGGAAGGCTTCCTTTTTCAAATAAATCATAAAGGGTTTTTCCTTTCCATAACCCATCTTTTTTAGGTCCAAAATATTCATTATCTACATTAAGTGTAAGTGAATCTGCGGTGTACGTTTGAATTTTTACGGCATCTGCTCCCGTCTCTGCAATCGCATCTATAATCTTAAATGCTAAGTCTAAATCATTATTATGATTTGCAGACATTTCTGCGATTATAAAAAGGTCGTCTTTAAAATTCATATTTTATGATTCTAGTATTGAAATTATGCGTTCTTCACTATTATAGTCTAGTAGTGATTTTGCTCTTAAGTTGTACTTCTCCCTGCGCTCTCTTTCTGTAATGAGCACATCTAGAGCAGTATTTAAAATACCTGACGTTATATCATCTATATTTCCAATGTGCGTAAATGAATCTGTTTCAGCTTGGAGAATATTTGATGCACGCTCATTTGCTTTCTGATGGCCTAAACTAATTAAAGGCATCCCTAGGGAAAGCAATTCATAGGAACTTACACCAAAGGTTGATATTACAATATCACTTTCAATTATCTTGTCAAAGTCATAGGGTAAAAAGTTAACATTTACAGGCGTCTTCTTTGGCAGCAAAGGTACAAACATAAAATTATTACCTACATAAAAGTCAAAGGTGATATCTGACCACCTTTTTACCTCTAACAGCTCATATAAACGTAGCAATACATTTTTGGGATCACTACCACCTGTAATTACACCTATACGATTTACCTGATCAAGTGAAGAAGTGGTTTTAGAGGGTAATGATTTAATTTTAGGATTAAACAAAACATATTCTAAACCTTGATATATCTGAGTTTTTTTAGAAAAATTAGTGAAAAAAGATGGTGTTTGATGTATTGAAGGTAAAATAAATATATCGCAAAGGTGACGTGCGTCAGAAATGTTTTGATAAAAAACAACCTTTGTATTTTCAGAAATATAGGCAAATATTGACGGATCAAAATTTACTATACCATCTACGTAAAGAATATCACACGATAATTCTGAGCAAAGTGACACCATATGTTCATCACAATGGCTATCGGGATAACTGAAATGCTCAAATTCAAAGTGATCGAGTGTATTCCAAAAATCAGAAGTACGATGAACGAACTTTACTTGATGCCCACGTTTGGCAATAGATTGTGCAAGTCCATAACTTCTGTAAAAATGACCTAAACCGACATTTCCTCCTGCATCAACTCTAAAAAGTATATTCATCATTGCTAGAGAACTATTAGTTGAGAAATCTTTAGTATTGTGTATGCATGCGCTTTCGCGAAAGCTATCTACTAACCTCTCCTATTTTACGAGCTGGGTTTCCTACCATTTTTGCATAGTCATCTACATCTTTAAGCACAACTGCTCCTATACCCGAAATAGACCATTTGCCTAATGTAACGTATTCTAAAGTTGTTGCATTAGTACCTAAATAGGCTCCTTCTTTAAGATGCACATCTGCACCTATACAGGCATTATTTGCTACATAACTATAATCATCTAAGGTAGCACCATGACCCACAAGTGACTGTGCGAAAATATGAATGAAGTTACCAATAGTTGTATTGGGCCCTACCGAAACAAATGGCTGTATACAGACACCGTGACCTATTTTTGAGTGCTTAGAAACTACTGCTGTAGGATGTATGATGGTTGCAAAACGCTCTAGTGGAATGTCTAAATCGGTAAGCTTATGTAAGAATTTGAAATTTAACTTTACCGATATTAAACTGTAGAAAAAATATACATTTTCATCTTCTAGATATGGTGCTACAACTTCCTTACTTATCTTTCCTAAAACCGGATAGCCATTTATAGGCTCTTGTTCTCTGTCATTTAGAAAACCTAAAATCTCCCACTCTGGTTGAGCATCATTAATATCTTCAACGGTTGACTGTACTACAGTGCCGTTTCCATACCCGCCTATAATTATGAGTTTTTTCATTAAGAAAGTCTATTTGCTAATTTATGTTTTTCTAGAACCTTTTTTGCTTTAGCCACAAACGGTGGGCCTATAAATTTACCATTGATAATAGCCACGCCTTTGCCATCTTCTTGGGCTTGTTTATCTGATCTCAAAATTTCTTGTGCGTGAGCTACCTGCTCATCAGATGGTGTATAGTATTGATGTACAAGATTTAACTCAATTGGGTTTAGAACCAACATCCCTTCATACCCTAATTTTACTGAAAGTTTAAGATTTACCTCTAGATCCTCTAAATCTTTTACTCTAACATGTACTGTGTCTATAGGTATTACTCCAGATGCTCTAGCTCCCATCGCAATCATAGCACGAGGCGTAAATAGACTTACGTGCTCTTGATCGTGTATCCCGCCCAGATCTGTTATAAAATCTTCTGAGCCATATGCTACGGCAATAACCCTATCTGAGGCGGTGCATATTTCCTGAACATTCATCACTGCACTAGCGGTCTCAATGAGTGGGATGATCTTAAATGTTCCTTTCTTAAAACCCTTTTCAAACTCTACTGTTTCTAAAAGCTTATCAAAAAAGTATATATCCTCTCCTCTTTTAGCCTTAGGATACATGAATCCTGTTACCCCAGACAGTGTGAGCTGTGTCACATCCTTTAGTAACTCTCCGCTCTCCCTATCATTAATTCTAGGGAATACTTTACGTCCCCTAAAGAGCCCATCATTAATGTAGTTTATAACCTTATCTCTGGCTATTTGCTTATTCCTTTGCGGTTGAACTGAATCTTCAATATCTAATAACAGGACGTCTGCACTAGATTTTGAGGCACTTAATAGAAGTTTGTCACTATGGGCTGGGACAAACATTAAACTGCGCATTAAAAAATTATCCATGATTCTTTTTTGGTATGAGTACTTTTCTTCTGAAAGTTAAGACATTATCTCCATTCTGATTGTATGCAACAGTTTCTACATATACTATACCTCTGTCTTTTTTAGACTTTGACTCCCACTTATCAAGTACTTCAGTTTTACAATAAATGGTATCATTAATAAAAACCGGTCCTACGTGTTTAACCGATTCATACTCTAAATTTGCAATGGCTTTACCGCTTATATCTGGAACGGTCATCCCTACAACTATACTAAAGACTAACGTACCCACAACTAGTATTTTACCATGCTGATGACTCGCTACAAAATCTAAATTAGTATGTACGGGATGATGATTCATGCTCAGAAGACTAAACAAATTATTGTCACTTTCAAAAATGGTCTTTGAAGCACTATGCGTTATGGTCTTACCTACTTCAAAAAATTCGTAATAATTACCTAGTTGGGATGGTTGCATATTATTTTTTATATGTTTTAACTACTTTTAATGCTCTTTCTAAGTGCGGGCGCTCAATAATTTGCCCATCAATAACTACAGGATTGAACTCTTCTTCATTACCCTGCACCATCTCTAATTGGGAGATTATCTTTAAGGCACTATTATATTCCTCTTCCGTATAAAACTGATAGGTATCAAAAATTTTGTGTTGTCTTGGATGGATCAGAAACTTCCCGTCAAAACCTTTCCTAAACCCATCCTGTAATTCTAATCTAAAAGCGTCCGTATCATTTATATTCATAGAGGCTATATCTATAGCCTGACTATGCGTTGCTCTAGCAAAATATAAAATATTTTGCCTAACGGTCTCAAGATTTTCTAAATTATGTACGCCACCTACACTAGCCATAAAATCGTGACTTCCTAAAGCCACACTTCTAAAATAATTTACATATGTTGATATATTTGAAAGAAGCTCAAGATATAGTCTTGGCGTTTCAATGAGTAAAATAGGAGATATATTATAGGATTTAGTGAGAACTCGCAATGTTTCTAAATCATCTATACTTTGAATTTTAGGAAAGACAAAATTTTTAAATCCTGACTTCAAAAAGGGCTTTAAGTAATTAAGATCAATGTTTGTTTCTGAATTATCATAAACAGGTATTCTTAAGTAACAATCTCTCAGTGCTTCGTTCTGACTTAATCGATCTATAAGATCTTGCCTTTCTGATTCTTTAATAGCATCTTCAAAATCAATGATAAATTCATCTATAGCTAGATTTCTTAATTTCTCTAACTTGTCTATTTTACTTGCTGGAATAAAAAAGAAACTATACATATATTAATTTAAATCAAGTGAAATATTTAGTCTCTCGCGAGTAATGCATATTTCATTTCAGCAAGCCTCCAATCTTCTTCGTGGTCTATATCTTGAGCCTGACTTTCTTTTATTTCAAAAGCAAATCGTTTCTCTCCTTTAAGTCCCTTTTCATATTTCATCCAGTAAAACATTCCCGAATCAAAAAATGCTGGCTCTAAATCTTGAGAACGGGTCTTTAAATATTCTTTCTGTATCATTTCAACAACACCATTATCTCCTAATCGAAAAGCTCGCTGTATAGGATATGAAAATCTAACAATAGGTCGCACAGAGTCAGCCTTTGAAGATAACAGAAAAGATAGTCCTTTTTTTATAAGTTCTGAGGTTACTAACGGTGCTGTGGCTAGTATACAGCAAATATTGTCAAAGTTGTTTCCTTTACTTTTATAAAAAGCTTTAACTTCTTCTATAACATCACTTAAAGTAGCGTGGTCATTAGCATTTGCATCACTTCTTAAAAAAGGTACAGAAGCTCCATGAGCTCTAGCCACTGCTGCAATTTCCTCATCATCTGTAGATACCATGACCTCAGAAAAACAATCACTATGTATCGCAGCTTCTATACTGTAGGCGATTATAGGTTTTCCTAAAAACTTTTTTACATTCTTTCTAGGTATACGCTTACTGCCTCCTCTAGCTGGTATAATACAGAGATTATTTTGAGGCATAAAAATCTTTTATAGTTGAAATCACAAACTCCTGTTCCTCTTTCGTTAGCGTAGGATACATAGGCAAGCTTATACAGTGCTTATAATACGCTTCTGCTTTAGGTTGGTCTCCCTCTTTATGACCCAGATTTCTATAATAAGGCATCAGGTGACAAGGGATATAATGTATCTGAGCGTAAATATGGTGCGTTCTTAAAAAGTTATATAATTCTAATCGATTTTCAACCTCTATCACGTAAAGGTGATATGCGTGACCCTCAATAACTCCAGACTGACCTTTAACAAATTTTTGGTCTTTAAATGCATTATAATACGTTTCTGCAATAGACCTACGACGTTCTATTCCTTGATTTGCTCTTTGTAACTGACTATTTCCTAGGGCTGCCTGAAAATCTGTTATACGATAATTATATCCTAAGTCTTGCATTTCCATATACCATCCTGGGTATGCATCCGCTTTCGCGAAAGCGCCTGCAAACGCTTTACTATTCGTATATAGGTTATCATTCTTTACGATACCATGGGTTCTAAGCGCGAGAAGCTTTTTATATAAAACCTCATTATTTGTAGTAATCATACCACCCTCACCAGATGCGATATGTTTTACTGGATGGAATGAGAAAATCGCTAAATCTGCAAAGTTACCGTTACCGCAATGTTGTTTTTCACCTGTACTATCAATAAAGTAGCCTCCTGGTGAGTGACAAGAATCTTCAATTATCCATAATCCAAACTCGTTAGCAAGCTTACGATACGCTTCAAGATCGACAGCACGTCCAGCAAAATCTACAGGAATGATACCTACGTAATTACCTTCAGGAGCATTTTTTAAAATCTCGCGTATCCTATTTATGTCTTATAAAAAGGTTACTGGATATATATCGGCAAATACGACTTCACCCCCACAATATCGAAAGAAATTAG
>Ga0115565_10001794_pt1 | contig 17234 bp, 12 predicted proteins | sample COGITO_mtgs_1105_FD_87199 | JGI IMG/M metagenome (GOLD analysis project Ga0115565, IMG submission 87199) | Pelagic marine microbial communities from North Sea - COGITO_mtgs_110530 | ecosystem: Environmental > Aquatic > Marine > Epipelagic | place: Germany:Helgoland, sampling site Kabeltonne... | reverse complement strand
TTTTATTCTTTTAATTTATAATTTATAGAAAAATTTATTCTCTGAAACTGAAATTTCAAATCTTCATCTATTATAAAGTTATCAGTTTTATTTTGATAAGAAATTCTTTTTGTTCTAAAAACATCTGTGAGTGAAAAATTAATAGACCATCGTTTATTTATTTTTTTTCTTAAAATAATATCCATATAAAATTGACTTAATTCTTTTCTTTGAGGACTTATTGTTGGAGTCGTATAACTTTCTTTTATTTGAATTTTTAGATCATTCTTGAATTTTAATTCTTGAAAAAAACGTAAGCTGCCAGAAAATTGATTATCGAACAAAGTATTTATAGTACTAAATTGTAAATAATAAAATGTACCTTGTTGAATAAGTTTTAACCATTTAAAAGGATTTGCAGTTAATGACACTTCATACCCTGTAGAGATTGAATTACCATCATTAATTGGCTCAAAATAAGAAATGCCATCTTTTGAAGTACTAATTTGAGTTCTAATTAAATTATTTGCAAAATTTGCAAATATTGTGTTCGTCCATTTTGAATTATTTTTTAAACAACTATAGGCAACCTCAATATTATTAGATTTTGATTCTTCCAAATCCAAGTTTCCTTTTTTAATATTTAATGGATTTATAAAAAAATTGAATGGATTTAGTTGACTTAATCTTGGATAATTTATTCTTTTACTATAACTAAATGTTAAATTTTGCTTATTTGAAATTTCGTATTCTAAAATTCCACTTGGAAAAATATTAAAATAGTTTTTATTCATATTAATGTTATCAACTACTTGATTAAAATTTTGATCTAATTTTTCCAAACGAATTCCTATTTGCCATTTAAAGTATCCTATTTCATTTTTTAATTGCCCAAATATTGCATTCTGTAAAGAATTAGCCATAAAGTCATTTGTTGGTAAAATCTGACCTGAAGTGTATTGTATATTTTGTTTTAAATTATTATATCGTAATTGTGATGAAAATCCAGCAATTAATTCACCATAATTTCTTTTTAAAGTAATTTTTCCATCTAAAAGAAAATCATTGTCTATATCAATATTTTTGTTAGTTAAAATTGAATTTTCAATAGGCGTATTTGCTAATTCTAAATTGTTTAAATTGTTTTGAAATTTCTTATCCCAGCTATCATATCTATGCCTAAATTGCAAAGTAATTTCATCTTTAGAATTCCAAACTGTATTATAAGTTGCCATTATTTCGTATTCTTCTTTTATACTGGCTCCAAAATTTCTTAATTTATAATCTTGGGTTTCATTTGTATTGAATAAAAAATTGTTCTTCTCTAAACCATCTTTTTTTATATTCCAAATTAAATAAGATGCTTCTATTTCAAAGGTACTTACTGGCGAAACATCCCCCAAAAAACCAAAATTCATATTATAATCTTGCTGAACACCATCTTCAAACTTTATATAATTATACGTTAATATGTTACAATCTTTAGTAATACATTTTTGAAATCTATTTTCTGAATTTTCATAATTTGTTGATGTAAAACTTGAATTAAAAAAAATATTAGCTTTATCAAAACTATAATTACTATTAATACTACCTCCATATTTTAAGTTAAAAGGATTGAGTAAGCCTTGTAAATTTGCATTTGTCGTAAGATTAAAGCCTTTATTTTTTTCTTTTTTTAGAACGATATTTAGGATTCCTGAAATACCTTCAGAACCATATTCTGCTGATGGATTTGTTATAAGTTCTATTTTTTCAATGAGTTCTGCAGGTAAATGTTTAAGAGATTTACCTTCTTTATTTGTTGGTTTACCATTCATGTAAATTATAATATTACTATCTCCCCTTATTGAAATATTACCTTGAAGATTTACAATTACAGATGGAAAATTTTCTAAAATACCCAATGCTGAATTTCCTGAACTACTAATATCGCTTCCTACAAATAATATTTGTTTACCAAAACTATTTACAAGCTTTGTTTTTTTAGTTTCCATAATTATTTCATCTAAAGTTGAAACATTTTCTTTGAGCTTAATAACTGCTAAATTTGCAATAGTATCAACAACTTTAAAATCCTTAATAATTAAGGTTTCAAAACCTATATAACTAATTTTTATATAAATTTTGCTAGTGTTTAATGTTATATTAAATGCTCCTTTATCATTTGTTATTGTTCCTTTTAAAACAGCATCTGTTGTTTTGTTAAAAACTGTAATATTTGCAAAATTTACTGGTTTTGATGTATAAAAATCAATCACTTTTCCTTTAAGTGTAAATTTATTAGAGTTTTGCGCAAAAGAAATTTGATTAAAAAATATTAAGAAAAAAACAACACGTAAATTGGTTTTATAATACAGCATATAGAGAGAAATTTATTTATATCTCAAAAATTGTGAATTTTATAATAACTAAATAATAAAATCTGTCATCAGCTTAAATATTAGTGTAAACAAAAAAAAATCAATTATGAAGTAAATTTGTAGTTGACAGTATTAAAATTGCACTTTAAAGATTATATGGTAAAGAAATCTAAAATTAATGTAATTTTGAATTTATGTTTAGGCTGTCTTTACTTAAAAACCAAAATAGAATTAATGAAATTGTTTTTCAGATTATTTTACATTGTTTACTTTTTTTCTACCATATTTCTGGCATACAGCATTCAATAGCTTTACACGATTTTATATACTTTATAATCTATGCTATTGCTGCATGGATTATAAATTATAAATTATTCCCAAAATTATATTACAAGAAAAAATATATATTTTTTATAATTAGTGTTTTTATAATTTTCAACTTTGTTATATTAATGGAAGAAGTTGTTTTGGAAGCCTTGTTATTTCCAGATAATAAAGGATATAAATTTCGAGGTTATTTTTATAAATTATTTGAATTTGTGCCTTTGATATTACTTATTGTTGGTGCTAAATTTGGATGGGATTATCATTCAAAACAGAGAGAAATAGAAATTTTAAAAACAGAATTAAAATCTAATGAATTACAATTTTTAAAATCTCAAATAAATCCACATTTTTTATTCAATAATCTTAATAATTTATATGCTTTTGCTTTAGAAAATTCGCCAAAAACTACCAAGATAATATTAGAATTATCGGCTGTATTACGTTATGTTTTATATGAATGTGAAGATGATTTTGTACTTTTAAAAAATGAGATTGAACATATAAAAAACTTTATTGCACTTAATGAATTACAATTAGAAGAACGTGGTTCCGTTAATTTTACTATAAATGTTGAATATGAAGTTAATACAATTGCCCCATTAATTTTAATGGTATTTATAGAAAATGCTTTTAAACATAGTTTGTACAGCCAAACTACTAATATTTTAATTGATGTAAATATAGAAACCACAGAAAATGGTTATCTTTTCTTTACTTGTAAAAATAGTTTTTCTAAACAAAAAAACATGAGTGATTTACCTAAAGGAATAGGACTTTTGAACGTTAAAAAACGTTTGGAACTAATATACCCAAATGAACATTCCTTATTAATCACAGAAAATCAAAACATATATTGTGTAAATTTAAAATTACGATTGCTAAATGAATAATAAGCACACTTGTATAATTATTGAAGATCAAATTCCAGCTCAACGCATATTAAAAAAATTTATAGAGGATTTTGGTATGCTTTACTTAAAAGGAACATTTATAGATGCTATACAAGCTTTAGATTTTTTTAAAAATGATACAGCAGACATTATTTTTTTAGATATTCATTTACCTAAAATTTCGGGAATTGATTTTTTAAAGATTTTACCAAAAGAACAAAATGTTATAATAACTACAGCTTATGTAGATTATGCTTTAAAAGGATATGAATTTAACATTATAGATTATCTTTTAAAACCGTTTTCATTTCAACGTTTTATAAAATCAGTATCTCGTATTGAATTGAAATCAACAAATAATGAAACAATAGATTCTGATAAACCAATTCTTAAAACAATCGACAATTATTTCTTCCTAAAATCTGGTCATGATCATGTAAAAATATTATATAATGATATAATTTATATAAAATCTGATAATGATTATACAAGTATCGTTACAACTTTAAAAAAATATTTAGTTCCTATCACATTATCACAATGGAATATGCGTTTGGAAACAGAAAACTTTTATCAAGTTCATAAATCTTATATAATTAATATCGATTTTATTTTAAAAGTTTCAGGAAATCTAGTTATTTTAAATAATAAAATTAAAATACCTTTAGGGAGAACTTATAAAGAAGCTTTTATGAATAAATATATAAAAGTTTGATTTTATGTGATTATATCAAAATATTTAAATGTGTAAAAATGAATGCTATTAATAACTTTAAACTATTATAAATGGCACAGAACATTTAATGAAACTATATTTTGATAATAAAGTTCAAGAAAATAATAGATTAAAGACCTAAATTGCCTTTAACTGTATATTTATAAAGAAACCTGCTATATTTCTATAACAGGTTCCTAATCAAACTAAAATCAACCAAATTTAAGTTCAAACTATTTTTTAGGGGTTTAAGGTTTTTTAAAAAAGTACCTATTACCTAATAGTAATAGGTACTAAAATCCAACTAAAACTAACCAAACTACATTTAATGCTTTCTAAAATAAGTAATCAATTATTTGATTTTATTATTACTTAGGGGTATTATTTTTTTGATGCTACTATTTAATTAGACCTCACTTATATTTACGAAGTATATGGATGTGCGGTTTTAAAAATTATACTTTTTTTTAAAATATTTTAATGAAACCCTTCTAAACACAAAGAAATAGCCTTTAAAAATAATTCACTATTTCATTATATATTTGTAATATTGTGAGAGAAACTAAATAAACTATTGGAAGAAACAGCTAAAAAAATATCTTGGAGAGAAAAAATTCATGAAATTATTTATGAAGCAGATACGCAAGAAGGTAAACTTTTTGATGTTATTCTTCTGATTGCCATTATTGCCAGTATTTTTTTGGTAATGCTGGAAAGTGTAGAAAATTTTGATTCTAAATACCATGAATATTTATATATAGGCGAATGGATTATTACCATTTTTTTCTCCTTAGAATATATTTTAAGAATTATATCAATAAAAAAACCTTTCAAATATATTTTTAGTTTTTACGGAATTATAGATTTATTGGCAACCATACCAATGTATTTATCCTTTATATTAGTCGGCTCTCATAGTTTAGTAGCTTTAAGAGCTTTGCGTTTATTGAGAGTTTTTAGAATTTTAAAACTTGCAAGATATACAGGAGCCTCAGAAAAACTTACGCTAGCCATGAAAGCTAGTAAAGCTAAAATATCTGTATTCCTTTTCTTTGTGGTAATTGTATGTATTATTTTAGGTACAATCATGTACATGGTTGAAGGTCAGGAAAATGGATTCACAAATATTCCTAAAAGTATTTACTGGGCAATTGTTACATTAACAACTGTAGGTTTTGGAGATATTGCACCACAAACACCTTTAGGTCAATTAATTGCGAGTGTTATTATGATTTTAGGATACGCTATTATTGCAATTCCAACAGGTATTGTAAGCTCTGAGTTAACAAAATCTACTTTAAATGATGATGTTAACACACAATCTTGCCCAACTTGTTTAAAAGAGAAACATAAAGATAAAGCTGTTTTTTGTTATAATTGTGGAAGCGTTTTAAATCCATAATTCAGTATGAAAAACACATTAATAACCATTGTTGGTCCTACTGCAATTGGTAAAACTGCGCTAAGTATACAATTAGCAAATTATTTTAAAAGCAATATAATTTCTTGCGATTCTAGACAGTTTTTTAAAGAAATGACAATTGGTACAGCTGTTCCTTCTATGGATGAACTAAATGCTGCAAAACATCATTTTATACAGAACAGAAGCATTTTTGAAGCTTATAATGTTGGTGAATTCGAAAGAGATGCTTTAGCAAAATTAGAGGAGTTGTTTTTAGAAAATCCTATTCAAATAATGGTTGGTGGTAGTGGTTTGTATGTGGATGCTGTTTTAAATGGTTTGGATTATTTTCCTGAAGTTGACCCTAAAATAAGAGAAGGTTTAACCAAAGAGCTACAAGAAAAAGGCATTAAAAGTTTACAAGAAAAACTACAAAAGTTAGATGTAGAAACCTATGAAACAATTGCTTTAGACAATCCTCATAGGATAATGAGAGCTTTAGAAATTTGTATTGGTTCAGGAAAAACATATTCAGAATTTAAAAATAAACCAAAAGAACCAAGAAATTTTAATGTTATTAAGGTTGGTTTAACTGCGGATAGAGAAATTATTTATAATAGAATAAACCAAAGAGTAGATTTGATGATCGAAAATGGTTTGATGGAAGAAGCACGAAACTTACATCAACATAAACACCTAAATGCTTTACAAACTGTAGGTTATAGAGAATTATTCTCTTTTTTTGATGATGATTTTACAAAAGAATTTGCAATTTCTGAAATCAAGAAAAATACCAGACGTTTTGCAAAAAGACAAATTACTTGGTTTAAAAAAGATGAAAAAACGTTGTGGTTTGATTATAAATCGGATATTGAAAAAATTATTAGTGAACTTGAAAATAGGATAAAAAATGAAAGATAAATTTTTACAATTTTTTAGAAAAGTTTATCATTTAAAAGATAAAATTGCTTTTTTTCCGACTATTATTTCTTTGGCAGGTTGTGTATTTGCGTATATAATGATGTATGCAGAAAGTAAAGGAATCTCAAAATATTTAATAGAATTTTTACCACAATTAGTTATCAATAATACAGAAACTGCAAGAAATATTTTAACGGCATTTATTGGAGGTTTAATTTCCATTATGGTGTTTAGTTTTTCTATGGTGATGATTTTATTGAACCAAGCTTCTAGTAATTTTTCGCCAAGATTGTTACCTGGTTTGATCTCTAACAGAAAACATCAAATAATTTTAGGTATTTATATTGCTACTATTTTATACTGTATTTTTATTTTAGTTTTTATAGAACCTTCAGGAAATAAATATCAACTTCCTGGGTTTTCGGTACTTTGGAGCATCATTTTTATGGTTTTTTCTTTAGGCTCTTTTATCTACTTTATTCATTCTATATCACAAGAAATTCAAATTGAATTTATAATGAATAGAATTAGTACAACTGCTCATAAAAAATTGCAAAAACTATTAGATTTAGAAAAAGATAAAAACTTTAATTTTCCAGATACTTCAAATTGGAACGAATTTAAATCGAAAGAAACACGGTATTTTCAGGATGTTTCTATTAAAATTTTAAAAGAAATTTCTCAACAAAATGATTGTAAACTAGAAATTGTTTCACAGAAAGGCACACTTTGTTATAAAGGCGAAGTTTTGTTTAAAACTGAAAAAGAATTAGAGGAAAAAAATATAGATAAAATATATAAAGCCTTCGATTTTTCTAATGATGAGTTTATTGAAGATAATTATTTAATAGCTTTTAAACATTTAAAAGAAATTGCTTTAAAAGCAATGTCTCCAGGAATAAACGATCCAGGAACAGCAATGAATGCTATTGATTATTTACATGAATTATTTAAACTAAGAATTGTTAAACAAGAAAAAGATTTTATTTTTGAGGAAGAACAATGTATTATTTTTTTACATATAGTTGCTTTCGAGGATTTAATTTATAAAGTAATGGCATCTTTAAGAACGTATTGCAAACACGATGTTATTGTAGTAAAAAAGATGCTTTTATTCTTAAAAGATCTAAAAACTTATACTTCAAATGATGATAAAATAAATATTATAAATAAAGAAATAGAAAATCTTTTAGCAGATGCAAAAGTTGCAATTACTAATAAAACTGATTTACAAAAATTGGAAAACATATAACTTTAAAAATTTAAACATTATTTGTGATATGCAAACTTGGACAAGTCATTCACTTTTATATCTTTGTGCCTCTAAAATTACAACCATGAAATTAAAATTTACTTTATTAGTAGTTGCTCTTATAAGCAATTTTGCATTTGCACAGACAAAAACAGGAACTATTGACAGCGAATACATTATAAATATAATGCCAGAATCTGAAATTGTTATTGCAAGATCACAAGAATATGGCACAAGATTAGATTCTTTATTCTCCATTAAAATGCAAGATTATGAAACTCGAGTAAAAGATTTTAGAGATCAAGAAAAAGAAATGGGTATTTTAATGAAAAAAACGATGGTTAAAGAACTAACGGATTTAGAAAAAGACATTAAACAATATCAAGAAAATGGGCAAAAATTAATGCAGCTAAAACAAAACGAATTAATGCGTCCATTATACAAAAAACTAAATATAGCAATTGAAGAAATTGCAAAAGAAAATGGTTACACGCTTATTTTAACAACAACTGGAAATCAATTTGCTTATATAGACCCAAAATTCGATGTTACTAAATTAGTAATGGCAAAATTGAATATTAAAGAGCCAGAACCTAAAGAACCAGCACAAAATTAATTTTTTATTTTATACATAAAAAAACCTCACTTTTAGTGAGGTTTTTGCTTTATAAATATCTTATTATTTTCTAAATGTTGATTTTTTTAATGCGCTGAATCCTTTAATAATTCAGGAAATTTACTTTTAAACTTATTTAATCTTGGTATAGAAACAGCTTTGATATAACTTTGATTTGGATTTCTCTTTTCAAAATTTTGATGATATTCCTCAGCTTTATAAAACTTGGTAAGTTTGGTTACTTCAGTCGCTATTTTTCCATCATACTTTTCTTTGTTTAAAGTAGCAATTGCATCCTCAATAATTTTCTTTTCTGCACCATTTTGATAAAATGCAATAGACCTATATTGAGAACCATAATCTGGATGTTGCCCATTTACGGTTGTTGGATTATGAGAGCCAAAATATACCTTTACCAAAGTTTCAAAACTTATCAATTTAGGATTGTAATACACTGCCACAGTTTCAGCATGACCTGTTTTACCTGTATTACTACTTTCGTAAGTTGGGTTTTTAGTATGACCACCTGCATAACCAGAAACAGATTCCTCTACTCCATTAACACTCTCAAAAATAGCTTCTACACACCAAAAACAACCACTTGCAAAATAGGCGATCTCAGTGTTTTCTGTAGGTATATAAATTATTTTTTCTTTGGTAGTTTCTTCCTTTTTAGAAAAACCCAAACAAGAAATTAATAAAAGTGATACTGCAATTGTAAAAAATGGTTTTATAAACTTCATCTTAATATATTAAATTTTTAATTTTATAAAATAAAATTTGTCCCAAGAACAAACTAATAATTCTCGGAACAAATTTCTGAACTTTTAATTCGATAACAAAATTCGAATTACTTTTTTTGTCGCTCTTTATTACAACTTCATACAATTTGTTTACAACTTTAGCATTTTATTAAGAAACCATCTTGTAAAACTATCAATAGAATCTTATTTTTGTTGCACATTACTATATTTTGACACATAAAGTAATGTCAGTTCAAGTGATTTCGTTTTTTGGACGAAATTGTATCGAGAACTAGTTTAAAAATAGGATTTTTTTTACTTTAAATTTTAAAAACTTAAATTAATAAATGGAGCATTTTATAGTTTCTGCACGTAAATATCGTCCTCAAAATTTTGAGGATGTTGTTGGGCAACAAGCCATTACAAACACGTTAGAAAATGCTATAAAAAACAACCATTTAGCACAAGCACTACTATTTACTGGACCTAGAGGAGTTGGAAAAACTTCTTGTGCAAGAATTTTAGCAAAAAAAATAAACCAGCAAGATGCTGAGACATCAGCAGATGAAGATTTTGCTTTTAACATTTTTGAGTTAGATGCTGCTTCCAATAATTCTGTTGATGATATTAGAAGTTTAACAGATCAAGTTCGTATTCCTCCACAAACAGGAAAATATAAAGTTTATATTATTGATGAAGTACACATGCTTTCTCAAGCTGCTTTTAATGCTTTCTTAAAAACGTTGGAAGAACCTCCTGCTCACGCTATTTTTATTTTAGCAACTACAGAAAAACATAAAATAATTCCGACGATTTTATCTCGTTGTCAAATTTTTGATTTTAAAAGAATTGGTGTTTTAGATGCAAAAAACTATCTAAAAGTTATTTGTGAAAAAGAAGATATTACTGCAGAAGATGATGCTTTACATATCATAGCCCAAAAAGCAGATGGAGCTATGAGAGATGCTTTATCTATTTTTGATAGAGTTGTTAGTTTTTCTGGCAAAAACTTAACCAGAGAAGCTGTTACAGAAAACTTAAATGTTTTAGATTACGAAACGTATTTTAATATGACAACTTTGTTGCTGGACAATAAAATTCCAGAAGTTTTAAACGCATTTAATACGGTTTTAGGAAAAGGTTTTGAAGGCCATCATTTTATAAACGGATTAGCAAGTCATTTTAGAGATTTATTAGTTGCTAAAGATAAAGTGACTATTGATTTATTAGAAGTTGGTGATACTGCCAAAAAGAAATATTTGGAGCAATCTACCAAAGCTAGCATTCCTTTTTTAATGCAGTCTATTAACAAAGCAAACGATTGTGATTTAAATTACAGAGCTAGTAAAAACCAACGATTGCTGGTGGAACTAACCTTAATGCAAATTGCCTCTATCACTTTTGATGGAGAAAAAAAAAAACCAGCTAACTACATAATTCCTGCAACCTTTTTTCAATCGCTTTCTCCTGCAATTAAAGAAATTGCAAAACCAGTTCAGCAAAAAGTTACAGCTACTTCTGCTCAAAAAAATGAGATTATAGAAAAAGTTGAAGAGCCAAAACCAAAATTGCAAAAACCAATTTTACAATCTGCTCAAAGAAGAACATCATCTTTATCGTTAAAAAGTATTCACGAAAAAAAAGTTGTAAAAAAAATTACGACTGAAGAAAATTTTGATAATCATCCTAAAGATATTTTTACGGAAAAAGTTTTACAAGAATTTTGGAAAGAATATGTTGCAAAACTTCAAAAAGAAGGAGAAAGAAGTATGGCTTCTATTGTTGGTACAGATGTACCTAAATTAGAGAAAAATTTCAAAATTTCTTTTACAGTGCCTAATAAATTGATGGAAGATCAATTTAAAAAAGGAAGACCATTATTATTAAAATTTTTACGCGAAAAATTAAATAATTATGGAATTAAAATTGTTGTAAAACTAAATGAAACTGTAGAAAAAAAGTTTGCTTATACTCCACAGGAAAAATTTAATAAAATGAAGGAAATGAATCCTTTGTTAGAAAAACTACGCCAAACTTTTGAGTTAGATTTGTAGCATTTAGAGTACTTTAGCTACTTATACGTACATTACTTCTTTAAAATATGAACTACTTTTTAGGTGTTTCTTTTATTCTGATTTCGCTTTTTTTGATTGCTAATTTTGTAAAAAAAAGAAACCTTAAAAAATTCAAAGCAAAACTTCTTAAAAATTGGGGAAAAGAAAACAAAGAAAATTATTATAACTTTTTTTCAATTGCTAAATATTTTGAGAACAATACTCACAAAGAAAATGCCTATCATATAATTTCAGAGAAAAGTAGTATAGATTTAGATATTGATGCTCTTTTTAAATTTATAAATAGAACTTCCTCTAAAATCGGTCAGCAATATTTATATTTTAAATTAAGAACTATTGGAACTTTAGGTGAATTACTAAAATTTGATGAACTAGTAGCTATATTTCAAAAAAATAAAGAGTTGAGCATTTCTTGTCAGCTTGAATTATCAGCATTAAATTCACCAAATTCTTATTATTTAGAAGAATTGATAAATGGCAAGCAAATTGAAAAACCAAAGTTTATTTGGATTCTTAAATTGCTCACATTATTTGCAATTGCATCAATTTTTCTATCTTTTTTCTTTCCTATTTTTATATTATTTCTACTGCCTATTTTTTGTATAAACTCGGTTTATCACTATAAAAATAAGGGAAACGTAAATTATTATTTACAAGGTGTTAGCCAATTATCCAAAAGTTTAAAAGTTGCAAAAAAACTCTCTAAAAAATCTAAAATAAAAAATTATTACCAAGATTTTTTATTTATTAAAAAAATAAATTCAATTATGTTTAAAGTTGAATTTATAGGTTTTGAAAAGAATGTAAATAATGAATGGGCTTTTCCTATTTGGCTTTTATTGGAACTCACTAAAATAATGTTCAATATAGAATATTTAGCATTTTATAGTTTTTTAGAGGCTATTACAAAAGAACGAAAAAATATAGAAAGTCTATTTATATTTATTGGGGAAATTGACGCTACAATATCTACAGCTTCTTTAAAAGCCGGAAATTTAAAGCTATGTTCACCAAGTTTCAATAAAAATAATGCTTTAGAATTCAGTGAAATATATCATCCTTTAATAAAAAATTGCGTTGAAAATAATTTAGATTTAGTTGATAAAAGCATGTTATTAACAGGCTCTAATATGTCTGGAAAAAGTACTTTTATAAGGACAATTGCTATAAATAGTATTTTAGCACAAACTTTACATATTTGTTTTGCTGAAACTTATAATGCTCCTTTTTATAAACTTTATTCTTCGATAAGAATTACAGATGATTTATTAGAAAGAACCAGTTATTATTTGCAAGAAGTATTAAATATCAAAGAATTAATTGACGCTTCTAAAGATGAAAAGCCATGTTTATTTGTATTAGATGAAATATTTAAAGGCACTAATACTATTGAAAGAATTTCTGGTGGAAAAGCAATTTTATCATATCTAAATAAAAAACAACACACAGTTTTAGTTTCTACACATGATATTGAACTTACAGAAGTACTCCAAAAAGATGATTACGAATTATTTCATTTTAGCGAAACTGTCGAAAATAATGAACTCTATTTTGACCATAAAATAAGAGAAGGAAAGTTAAAAACAAGAAATGCTATAAAAATTCTTGAAATTTATGAATATCCATTAGAAATTATTAAAGAAGCAAAAAATATAGAAAAGACTTATTTTAAAAATAATTAAGATTATTATTCAAAATGAAAAATAATCAAGTAAAAAATAGTTAAATATTTTTATACAAAGTTTTAAGTATCATCAAAAATAAAAACTTTTAGATTTTTTTATTTTCAACAGTATTTACGGCTGTTTCTACTAATGGTTCTTCATCTTCAATTTCAACTTTTTCTTGATCAATTTGAATTTTGTATTCATCACCAACATCTTTTCCTAAATAAGATAATAGTATATTTTTCTTATCTAAATCGAGCTTTTCAAATTCTGGAATTAAATACAAATTATCTTCTATTTCTATAAATAAAGGAATCGATTTTTCTTCTTTTGCTAGGATTGTAAAAATCTTGGTATATTCTTCTTCAGAATTTATAGAAACTTCTTTAATAGTTGGGTTTTCCCTAAAAGCTTCACTTAAATTAATATAATCGTCTTTTGGGGTAAAAAACCCTTGTCTTTCTTCTGTGGTTGCATTTATAACTTCTAATGATGATGCTAATCTATAAGCACCATGTTCGCCAAAAGCTTCGGAAAAATTAGACAAAGCATATTTGTTTACTGCATCATTTCCTGTTAATGCTATTAAATATCCAACATCATTTAACTCAATATTATCCGTTAAATCATCGTCATAAATATTTACGTTAATCGCCTCTAAATCATCTTCCATCGCCTTTTCTATAAACGTTTTGTTAGAGTCTATTAAAACTACACGTTTTCCTTTATCTCTTAAATAAGAAGCAATTAATCTAGAAGGTTTAGAAGCGCCCACAAACAAAATTGCGTTCGAACTTTTTAGAAAAACACCCACCATTTTAGCGAATAATCTTGCTGTTGTTGCGTTTAAAAGAACAGTTCCTAAAACAATCATAAATACCAAAGGCGTAATATATTCTGCACCTTCTACTCCTTGTTTTAATAATTTACTCCCAAATAATGATGCAATACCTGCTGCTACAATTCCTCTGGGTCCAACCCAACTAATAAATAGCTTTTCATTTAATTGCAATTTGGAATTTATAGTACTTCCAAAAACGGCTAAAGGTCTAATCACAAAAACTATAATTGCAAATAAAGCTGCTGTTTTCCAAGTATATAACAACATTAAATCGTTTATATTGATGTTTGCTGCTAACAAAATAAACAAAATAGAAATTAACAAAACACTTAAAGATTCTTTAAAATAAAGTAATTCTTTTAAGTTCTTTAGTTTTCCATTTCCTAAAACCATTCCCATAACAACTACTGCTAAAAGACCAGATTCATGAGCAAAAACCTCTGATTCTACAAAAACTAATAAAACTGTAGACAATGAAACCACATTTAAAAGATAATGAGGAATCATTTTTTTATTAACAGCATATGTTAAAGCATGTGCGAATGTGAAACCAAATGTAGTTCCGAAAAGTAATATTTTACCAAACTCTATCAATGCAGTTTTGGTAAATCCTCCTCCTCCACCAACACTAATAAACTCAAAAACTAATACTGCAACTAAAGCTCCAATTGGGTCAATTAAAATACCTTCCCATTTTAAAACAGTTGAAACGTCTTTTTTTAACGGGATGTTTCTTAAAATTGGAGTGATAACTGTAGGACCAGTTACAATAATTAAACCTGCAAATAGAAAGGAAATTTCCCAACTTAAATCGAAAATATAATGTGCTAAAATACCTGAACCAAAAAAAGTAATGGCAGAACCTAATGTTATTAATTTGGTAATTACTGGACCAACGTTTTTAATCTCGTTTCTTTTTAAGGTTAAACCACCTTCAAAAAGAATAATACTAATGGCTAAAGAAACAAAATAGTACAAACTATCTCCAGGAAATAAGCCTTTTTCGCCATTCCAAACAGGTTCTATCCATTTAGAACCATCTTCACTTAAATAAGCAGCAGCAATGGGTCCTACTAACAAACCAATTAAAATTAAAGGTAAAATTGCTGGGATTTTAAATTTCCATGCAACCCATTGTGCCAATATTCCTAAAATGATGATTCCAGCTAATTCTATCATACTTTTCTAATAACAATTAATTGTAAATTTAAGAATGTTTAAGCATCTTGAAAATAAAATGTACCCTTTTTTTTGCTTTATTATTAAGTTTTATTCAATAAAAGTTAATTTCTCCTCAATTTTTAAAAATATTTTAACATCAACCTATCTATAAAAAATAATATTTGCTTTTATACTCTCGAAAATATAAATTTCTAGGAAGTTTAAATCACAAAAACTCGAACTTTCTTATTCTTTAATCTGACATTATTTAAATCTTCCACTAATTTATTAGCTTCAGAAACTGGCACTGCAACAAATGCACAGTCTTGTTTTAATTCTATAACACCTAATTGATCTTTGTTTAAATTTCCTTTTTTAAAGAACAAACCTGCAATATCACCTTTAGAAATTTTGTCTTTTCTACCACCAGAAATAAATAAGGTTTCCCAAAAAACTGGTTTCAATTTCTTTTTATCATCAATATTAGCATTCGTAAAACCCTTTATAAAATCTGGTAAATTTTCCTTTTCCCATTTTAAAACATAGGCAGTTCCTTTAGCATCAACTCTTGCTGTTCTTCCATTTCTATGCGTAAATTCTTCTAATCTTTCTGGCAATTCGTAATGAATAATGTATTTCATTTCTGGAATATCAATGCCTCTTGCAGCTAAATCTGTTGCCACCAAAATTTGGCTTGTTCCGTTTCTGAATTTTATTAAAGAACGCTCACGATCTTTTTGTTCCATTCCCCCAGAAAAAGTACTGTGTGCTAATTTATTCTTCGTTAAAAATGCACTTACATGATCGATGCTACTTTTTAAATTACAAAAAATAATTCCTGGTTGATTTCCAATATGTTTTAACAAATCGACTAGCGTTTCATTTTTGTTTTTTGATGGAGAAGCAACAATCTTAATATCTAATTTTTTAGATTTTTTACCTGTTAAATAATTTAAAACAGTTGGTTTATCTAATTGCACAAAATCAGGAACTTCTGCATCTTGCGTTGCTGACGTTAAAATTCGTCTGTTGATGTTTGGTAGTTGATTGATAATTCCTCTCATTTCAGATTCAAAACCAACTTCTAAAGATTTATCAAACTCGTCTAAAATTAAGGTTTTGATGCTGTCTTTTGAGAATCGATCGTTTGCAAAATGATCCGAAATTCTTCCTGGAGTTCCAATTAAAATACTTGGAGTATGTTTTATTTCAATTTTATCTTTTGCCATAGATCTTCCTCCATACACTGCATTTACTTTAAAACCAGTGCCCATTTCTCTGATAACTTGCTCAATCTGAATCGCTAATTCTCTTGATGGAACTAAAATTAAAACTTGAATTTCCTCATTTTCAGGATCAATTAATTTTAACGTTGGTAATAAAAAGGCCAATGTTTTTCCTGTTCCTGTTGGCGATAATATAATTGTATTAGTCGTGTTTTCAATTACTGAAATGGCTTCATTCTGCATTTCATTCAACTCGTAGATATTCAATTTTGCTAAAATATCTTCTTGATTTTTTATTGTATTTGCCATTTTATATTTCTTGTTTAAGGTACTAAAATTTCGTCAAAGATAGTTCAAGCAGTTTGTGGTTTAAAACTTTTGACACAAATTCACTGGTTACAGTAAAATATTATTGATTTAATTAAAAATAGTGATGAAATTTAAACTTGTTCTCGATATAATTTCGATGAAAAATCGAAATCATTCGAACTAACAATTTGTGTTTTGTAATAAAATTAATAGAAACAGTTTGTCATTTCGACTTTTTAGGAGAAATCACATAATCTTGCTCAACTTTATGTGATTTCTCAATCGCTTAAAAAAGCTCATTTCGAAATGACAAAACTGAATGGAAAACTACATTAAAAAACTTGTAATTAAAAGAATTTTACAGCTTCGATTAATTTTTTAGAAACTTAACTTTGAATAAAATTCAGGCAAAATAATTTTAACATTCTAATTAAAATAATAGGCTAATTTTTACCCAAAATTAAAATAATCCGTCTTTACCTAAAAAAGGTTTTAGATTATTTACTTTTGTATTCTAAAATAAAATTATGTTAGGCTTACAATTCGAAACTGAAACTTCTTGGGCAGAAATTGCCAAAGTAAATTTAGAGCAAATATTAACAGATCATGCTTTTTTAGAGCAAAAAGCGGCTTCAAATGCTGTGTCAATCATCATTAATTATTCTGAGGAAACAGAATTAGTGAAAGAAATGAGCAATATTGCTATTGAAGAAATGCAACACTTTAAAATGGTGCATTTATTAATGG
>Ga0115565_10001791_pt1 | contig 17263 bp, 27 predicted proteins | sample COGITO_mtgs_1105_FD_87199 | JGI IMG/M metagenome (GOLD analysis project Ga0115565, IMG submission 87199) | Pelagic marine microbial communities from North Sea - COGITO_mtgs_110530 | ecosystem: Environmental > Aquatic > Marine > Epipelagic | place: Germany:Helgoland, sampling site Kabeltonne... | reverse complement strand
TCCAGCGCCTGAATAGCAACAACGCTTATCACATACCATGTCGTAAAATGATCCAGCAGGTGGTCGCTTAGCGTGGTATCTTCACTCTTCTCTAACATTTTTTAGCCCGACAATAATGTAACCCCATACTAGTTACTGAATGCGCCCGGGGCAAAGAAAACCTGCACGCCATATCGGCTGCAAAAGCCATAAGAAGATATAGCCCTAACACTCCCCCCGCCGAGGCAGTGGTATGTAACTAGTGTTTTGGGCGCATATCGGAAGTAATGATGACGTTATATGCAGGGCAATATTTAGCTGATATCGCCAGACCACTTGTCCGTTACATACTTATTAATAGTAAGTATTGTGATAGCCGCGGCGAGTGAGCTAATTTTATTTTGTAATGGGTCTAAGTCTTGTATGCTGGATTTTTCGATCATAATGGCGAGGGGTTTTGCTTCTGCCAAGATTGGGTCAGGGTCATCAGGATAGAGCCTGTTATAAGCTGCGCCAACAACAAGAATTGCAGCATTGTAGCCTTCACGATATGGCTCTGAGGACCAAATTTGGTCTCTAACTTCAGGATCTATTAAAGCAACGAAATGCCGTTTTAGCTTGCCCGATGGGTCAATAGTTAACATGGCTTCTATGCTACAGCGCCCCTTTTTTTCACTGACCAGTTTGCACCGCCATATGCAACAGATATTAGAAATGATATCCAGGTGTCCAGAAAACCTCTTATATAAAGATTATCAAAAAAATCATCAGGAGGGTGAAGAGTGAACCTACCGCGATATTGGGTACTCTCAAGGCTTTGCATCAACATTATGCGGCCTGCATTTCCGAGCTCTCTGCCTTGTTTGATGTGACGATTAAAGAACAATCAAATGCCTCAATTTAGGTTGAAGTACTTTTACCAAAATAAAACTATAGATTATATATAAAAACAAATAAAAAATGTTAAATTGTATTCATATTTGTTAAAAGCGTGATGGAAGTAGCGCTCACCCAGAAGAAACATGATTCTGAATTTAGGAACCTGTTCGGCCTAACTGCCGATTAGGCTATTACTTTTTTCGAGAAGTTGTTCTGCACAGATCTTGATAATACGAAATGTGACAGCTTCTTAAGCACTGTTTTCTCAAAACCCCTACAGTGTTCCGATAGCTCTCCTATTACTCATCTAAAAGAAGCGGGACATGTTGCGCCCTAGCATCTCCCCAGCATCCCAGCACGCAAATGCGCGCCTATTTGTTATCTTTGATGCGTTTTCCTATCTTGCGAATGCCGATATAGAGCGCCAAGGCTAGGATGGCGAGGATGAATGTATCAGTATGTGATACGCGCTCACCGCTGAATAGGGCTGTAATTGTGCTGAAAATATCCATTGATAGTTCTTTTCTAATGTTACCAAAGCTGGTCTTCACCTTTGGGTGGTTATGCGGATGAATAGGGCTAGGCAGGGCGCCTTTACGCGTCTGTCGTGAGCCGCATCAGGCAAGATAGCCTAGTCTGAGGCGGGGGTTTGCCGAATTTCATCCTCTTTAACAGGCTTATAGGTTCCGGATGTCTCAAACTTATTTTCGGCATCAATGTGAACGAAGTCTGCTTTGGTTCGGGTGAATATTTCCCGATCAATATCAAACCAGAAGGAGGGCGGGTCAAAGGTGCCGACTGCAATCGCAGTTTTGCCCCGCAAAAAATCAGAGTCGATTTGCCAATGTGTTGTCGTACCGCACGTAACGCAGAATGACGTTGAAACCGTGTTTCCGGACTGTGTCTGATAGGAATGTTGTGTGAGCGTGCCTGACAGTATTTCAACATCTGTTTCTGAGAAATACGCGCCAACACCAAAGGCAGACCCTGTCCGAAGCTGACAATATCGGCAATGACACACAGCATGAATGTCAGGATAGCCGGTCGTTCTGTATCTTACTGCCCCGCAGGCACAGCCACCTTCATGTGTCTCATTTTCAGTCATTTTTTTTCGCCCCATTTTATATTATAGCGCCCATTCAGATTATGAGGGCTATCGTTACTCTGATGGGTGGCGTTGATTTTGCCAACCCCCAAAGAGCGGTGATACTTTCATCATGAGGCGATATAAGAGTAATAATGATTGTCTCAGTCTTGCATGTAGCAGTATTTTAGCAAACTATTAGATGAGCGTGAGAGAGAAGGGGAGGTAATGGATAATCAAACGGCGTGTGCTGTCATGTCAGCCTCAGAGACGGCATCTGATTTCAAAAAATCTTTTATCTGTGCCAATGATGATTTGCATCAGGCATTACTGGACTCGCCATTGGCTATTTTTGTTTATGTATTTGGCGTGCTGCTTGTGATGTTTATTGTGCAGCGTGCCGCTAAACCACTGCCGCAGAAAAAAAATAAAAAAGATAAAGAAGATAAAAAAGACTTATGAAAATAGAAAATATCACACCATCCGCAACACAGCCATCCTGCCCGCGCTGTCACGCTAGTCCACTAGTAGTTGTTGCTGTTCATGGGCATGAGCAATGCAGTATTTGTAAATCCAACATCTTTGAATGCTGTGCAGGAGATACCTGTGACAGTGTGATAGAGTTTGGCGATACTGGGCATGAAAACAGATAAGCGCCTCAGTGCCCCGCAAGATGAAAGCAAAATGCAGATGAACATCACTAAAATAGCACGAATGCTGGTATCCATTCTCTTTCCTGCGGCTGCGTTATATTTCTGTTGGTGGATTATGGGTGATGTAGGAGAGCTCGTAGCGGGTATTATTTTCCTGATAATGACCATCAATTATATCTGGTTAATGCGTAAGCTTGGAAAAACAGGTTAGCTGTGAGCTATCTAGCTGTATTTTTGAGCGCCTTCGTGGCTGCAACCCTTCTTCCGGCGCAATCAGAAGCTGTTCTTTCATTTTATATCCTATCAGCACCGCAGACAGTTTTTGCGCTTATCCTGGTTGCAACAGTGGGAAATGTTCTAGGCTCAGTGGTGAATTGGGTAGTAGGGTTTTATGCTACCAGATTTCAGAATAGAAAATGGTTTCCGGCAACGCCTAGTCAAATGCAAAGAGCAGAAAAATTCTATCGTAAATACGGAAGATACTCATTATTGTTAAGCTGGGTGCCGTTCATTGGTGACCCCATTACTGTCATTGCAGGCGTGCTTCGTGAACCCATTTTCTCGTTTCTGCTGCTTGTAACAATAGCAAAGTCAGCGCGCTATATTGCCCTCTCATTGATTGTTCTTGAGATGATATAAAGGATGCTACTATGCCTTATCGCAGGGCCTCTGAGGTAACACCATCCACGCCACTGAAAGTACAATAAAATGCATGAACTAGAAGCGCGGCCTGCTCTGAAATCTGACCTGCCAGCGATACTTGATCTGCTTGCAGATGATGTGCTTGGTCAGCAACGCGAACAGATTGGGCCGCCTATACCGGCTCACTATCATACAGCTTTTGCAGCCATTAAGGCTGATAAAAACCAGCTTCTGGCTGTATTTGAGTATCATGATACGCTTGTTGGCTGTCTTCAGCTTAGCTTTATCCCGGGCCTGTCTCGGCAGGGTATGTGGCGCGGCCAGATAGAAGCTGTGCGGATTAGCGCAACGCATCGCAGTAAAGGGTTTGGCACAGAAATGATAGGCTGGGCGGTTGAGGAATGCCGGGCGCGTAATTGTGGCCTTGTTCAGCTTACGTCAGATAAAACGCGTGCCAAAGCAGTTGCATTTTATCAGTCACTAGGCTTCCAGCCCTCTCATGAAGGCTTTAAGCTTTCGCTATAATATCTCCTACTACAGCGCCGTTAGCCAAGCGTGCCGTCAATAACATATTGTAATATGCTTACAATTTCGGCTGGGGTTTCAACCACTGCCAAAGCAGCGGCATCAACTTCTTTCAAAGCATGCTGATGCTCAGCGCCATGCATTACAATAAGCGATTTGCCAAGAGCAGATGCGTAACCTGCATCAAAAGCAGCATTCCACTGTTTGTATTTATCACCAAACCGAACCACAACAACATCTGCATCAGCAATGGCTTTGCGTGTCCGGATAGCATTGATCTTAGCGCCCTTATGATCATGCCAGAATTTATTCGGCTCATTCCCTAAAATAGCAACACCGCAATCATCGCTGGCGGCATGGTCTGTCACAGGGCCGGTGAAGCTGACATCCATACCAGCTGCGCCTGAAATGATTTGCTCACGCCAATCAGAATGAATTTCACCAGAGAGATAAAGTGTGAGTGACATGATTAATCCTGTGTTTAAAATACTGTCAAAAATACGGCTTAGGCCATTAGCCCTATAATGACCATATCATAGGCTGATAAAGGGCTATGATTTTTCACCGCGAGATGTAATGTCAGTCATAAAAGGTAGGATGATAAAGTTAAAGCCTTTTTGACATATTTTTCAGAATCTGAAGTTTGAGGGAGTTGTGCCATGAGCATGTTAACAAAAGCAGTCATAACAGGCGCGACAAGCGGCATTGGTTTTGAGCTTGCAAAAGCGTTGACCCATTCGGGTCGTGAGGTTCTGGCACTTGGGCGGAATACAGAACAGCTTAAAAAATTAGCCTCTGAGTTTGGGTGTCATACGCTCTGCGTTGATATCAGGGACGATAAAGCCGTTATCCCGGAAATGCTGTCATTTAAGCCTGATATTCTGATTAATAATGCTGGTATTGGGCATGGTATCGACGGGCTGGATGGGCTGGATGTGAGCCTAATTCAAGAAGCGATTGATATTAATGTATCCTCGCCCATCAAATTAACAGCAGCGCTTCTGGACAGTATGAAAGAGCAGGCACGTGGACATATTGTTAATATTGGCTCGGTTGCGGGATTGCATACGCTCTACTCATCTCTTTATGGCGCGACTAAATCAGCCATTCATCTATTCAGCCAGAATTTGCGCGCTGAGCTTAACGGGACGCCGATTAGGGTAACCGAAATCTGCCCCGGCAGAGTCTCAACAGGGTTTTTTCAAGCAGCGACAGGTAATGAGGAGCGCTTAAAAGCGCTTGGCCATTCCGGCATTAAAGAGCTTACCCCAACAGATATTGCTGATGCTGTTCTCTATGCTTTGAGCGCGCCGGCGCATGTTAATATTGCGACAATAGAAATTATGCCAGTCGACCAGGCTGTTGGGGGCATGAAGCTTAATAGGCCATAATGTTAGGCAGTGGTTTTGTTGTTATATCAAACCCCTTATTAAACCGGCAGCTGTTCAGCCATGCCGAGCGCGGCTTGCGCTGACCGGTTTTCAAAATCTGTTCCGGCGAGCTCCCACTCATTTTGTAACATCCTCGTCATATATTGCTTGTTATAGATGAAGCTGAAAATCAGGTGTGTTAAGCCAAAGGTAAGGAAGCAGAACAGAAAATGCAGCGCCGCAACGCTAAGCTCACCTCTAAACATAGGCACAAACCAGCCAAAAAATAGGTATGTCCAGCTAAACCCATAAGCACCATTTTTCATCATTCCACTATATTTATGTTTTATGATAATACCGGTTGCCATATCCCCTCCTGATGGATGCATCCACCTCCTAGCAGGCGGAGATATGAGTATATTTCACAACTGATTAAATTTTGGTTAAAGATACGAAAAAGCCGTTGCATTCACCTGCAGCTTATCTAAAGCTATCAGGGGGTTGAAACTCCATTATCTATAACCAAACGGTGCCAGACCACACCGACCATGGGAGCTCATATGAAAGCCTTTTCACATTTATTCGGTGCCGTTGTTATTTCAGCTATTTTATCAGCTACAGCGGTCATTCATACTGCATCTGCAGATGGCCATGCAGCGCACCTTGATTATACGCTGGGCGATAAGATGTTTTCAGCCCATATGCAAAAAGCCGAGGGCGATGCGAAGGGGACAATTTATATTATTCATGACTGGGATGGTCTCACCGATTACGAAATAAAGCGCGCTTCTATGCTGGCAGAGCAGGGCTATAACGCTATTGCTGTTGATTTGTTCGGTGTTGATGCCAAGCTGGAAGGCCGCGATGATTACAGAAGAGAAACAGGCGCTCTTTATCAAGATAGAGACGAATTCAGAGCCCGTATATTAGCCGCGTTAAGCGCTGGAAAATCTAGTGGTCTAGAGGCAGATAAATCCTTTATTATCGGCTATTGTTTTGGCGGCGCAGCTGTGCTGGAAGCGGCGCGTGCAGGAATGGATCTTGACGGGTTTGTTAGTTTTCATGGTGGATTAAAAACGCCAGCTGAGCAGGACTATAAAAATACGCCGGCTCCTGTGTTGCTATTACATGGCTCAGCCGACCCCGTATCCGGTATGGACGACCTTGCTGCTGTCCTAACCTTATTGCAGGAAAACGGTGTGCCTCACGACGCTCAGGTTTTTGGCGGCGCGCGGCACTCTTTTACAGTTGAGGGGTCACGTGATTATGACGAAATAGCTGACGCTAAATCTTGGGATGCCTTGCTAAGGTTCCTAAAACAGAACAGTTAGGGGCTTCTGGCTTATTCATATAATGGAACCGGTATTCCTTGAAACAGCGTTGAATGGCCCATGGTCACAGCACCGCCAGCCCTTAATGCCAATAAGTGTTGAGGCGCTTATCGAAGAGGGAATAGCCTGCGCTAAAATTGGTGCGTCGATTATCCATTTACATGTCTACGATCCTGCAACATCTCGCCAATTTGAAGATTTTCAGGCTTATAAGGCAGTGATTGAAGGCATCCGGTCTGAATGTGATGTGATTGTCTATCCAACCTTGCCGCTTGCAGGCTCCCCAGATGCTCTGGCTGACTATTCAGCTGAGGAGCGATTTGCAGTTGTTGAAGACTTAGCCAAAACAGGGCTTCTTGAATGGGCGGTTATTGATCCCGGCACAACGATGATTGCCGGCTTTGATGATATTGAGGCAGGCGATAATGGCTTTATCTACAAGAATAGTGTGGCTGAGATCAGATATGGATTACAGCTAGCGGCACGCTACCAATTTCATCCCTCATACGCGATTTATGAAGCTGGGTTCATGCGGCTTGGTGATGCGCTCTACCGTTCCATACCGAACTGCCCGGCTCCGATTTATCGCTTTATGTTCTCCGATGGATTTACCTTTGGATTTCCCCCCGAGGCACGCTTTATGGAGAGTTATTGCGATCTTCTTCAGGGGATATCTTCTGATCCGTTCTGGATGGTTGCCGGGCTTCGCGCTGATATCACACCGCTTTATGAGGCCTGTCTTCGGCGGGGCGGGCATTTGCGTGTTGGCCTAGAAGATGCTGCCTTCCACTCACCCATTGGTAATGCTGGCCTTACCCAGAATGCTGTAGATGTTATAAGCCGGTCCGGGCGCATCGTTGGCACGGCGTCTCAGTTGCGCCAACGGCTTGCATCATCCGGCTTATAGGCCCCTAAAAATAGCGCGCCTATCACAGGCTATAATCACTAGATTTTTTCAGAAATAACAGTCACTCTTGGGTAATAAACCAAAAGTGAGGGGACGTGATTATGCCATATTTCAGCCATCAGGGCGTAAAGCTACATTATCTTGATGAGGGTGAAGGGCCGGCACTGCTTTTCCTACATGAATTTGGCGGTGATGCGCGCACATGGGCACAGCAAGTCGCAGGCTTCAGCCAGCAGACGGACGCGCCGCGGCGCTGCATTGTGCTATCTGCACGGGGGTATCTGCCGTCTGATGTGCCGGCGGATCCTGCCGCTTATAGCTGGGAGAATAATCGTGATGATGCAATCGCGCTGATGGACCATCTGGGGCTGCAACAGGTTGACCTTATTGGGCTCAGTATGGGGGCTTATATCGCTCTGATGGTAACCCTTCATGTACCAGATAGAATCCGGTCTACGGTTTGTGCAAGTGTTGGGGCTGGCGCGCATCCTCCCTTCCGCGCCGCCTTTATCGAAGATGCCATTGCCAGTGCTGACCATATCCGCGCCACAGGCACCATGCCGGCGCGTGAGATGGCCTTGGCGCCGAACCGTATTCAGCTTCGCTCAAAGAATGAACCTGCTTGGCAGGAGTTTCTTGACCAATTAGCAGAACATGACCCGATTGGGGCGGCAAACACACTTGCCGAGGTTCAGGCAAAACGGCCGGGCTTACATGATTTTGCAGATCAGCTTGAGGCGCTTGAGGTGCCGGTGCTAATCCTTGCTGGTGATGAGGATGAGCCCTGTCTGGATGTCAGTTTATGGCTGAAACGCCAGATGCCTTACGCAGCGCTCAAGCTCTATCCGCGCTCAGGCCATCTCATCAACCTAGAAGACCCTGACCAATTCAATTTAGATATTGCGCTATTCCACCGCGCTCTTGGCGAAGGCCGGTGGGAGAAGCGCTCGCCTACACCCTTTACCTCGATGTTTGCGTCAACTGATGAGCTCCAATCTGATTGACAGGGGGCTTCGAAGCACCGTTAACTTAAACACGGTATTATGAAGGGTAGGAAGATAGCTTTTCTGCTGGCACAGATCGGCGATGGCTCTCATCGCATTATGGGGAAATAAAATGGATAAAATCGGATTTATTGGACTTGGCCGAATGGGCCTGTCTATGGCAGCAAATATTGTCAAAAGCGGAACTGATGTCTGGGGGTTTGATACCCAAACTGCACAGACAGCTGCATTTAAAGAGCGTGGCGGGCATCTTTGTGCATCGATCGCAGATGTTGCGGCACAAAGCGATATCATTATTACCATGCTGCCAAATTCTGAAATTGTTGAAGCTGTCATTGCCGGACCCGGCGGGGTGCTATCCACAGCCAAGGCAGGCGCTACTATCATGGATATGAGTACGGTCCGCCCCGAAACATCTGATAAAATGGCGGCGCTCTGTTTGAAGCAGAATATTGGGTTTATTGACGCTCCTGTTGGCAGGCTGGCATCGCACGCTGATGCAGGCCAGTCTCTGTTTATGGTTGGCGGCGAGGTATCTGATTTTGATAGGGTGTTGCCGCTATTGAATGTAATGGGCAGCGAAATCTATCATTGCGGCCCTGCTGGCGCTGGCACGCGCACCAAGCTGGTCAATAATTTCCTTGCAATTTCTTATTGTCAGATGAATGCAGAAGCGCTTGCTCTTACAGCCAAATTCGGTCTTGATCTCGATAGTACACTGGATGTCCTCTATGGCACGACAGCTACCAATGGACAGCTGAAAATTGCATGGCCTGCCAAAGTGCTTAATCATGATAGTGAGCCGGGGTTCACCATCGATTTGGCGCATAAGGATTTAACGCTTGTTGTGGAAGCTGCAAACGCAGCACAAGTCCCAATGCCGATGGCTGCTGCCGCACGTGAAGCCTTTAGTTCAGTTAGGGCACGCGGGTTTGGCGGAAAGGATTTTTCAGGAATGCTCGAAGCGCATTGCGAGTTAACAGGCTCCGATGTTCCGCGGCTATCGCATAACTCACGTCATAAAAGCGGCAGTTAGCACTCCGCTCATCTTAGGGTTTTATGCTTAACGCATCTAGAATAGGACAGTCCGGCCTGTCATTACCTTTACAGCCCTTTGCAAGAAGCTGAAGCTGGTCTTTTAGGGATGTTAGCTCGGTAAGCTTGCTATCAATTTCGGCTATCTTGGCGAGGGTGAGGGTTTTGACTTCCTGACTGGTTCTGTTTTTATCTTCATATAACGAGAGCAATTCCTTGCATTCCTCGATGCTGAAATTAAACCGGCGTGCCTTGCCGATGAAATGGAGCTTGGCAACATCATCATCTGCGTAATCGCGATAAGATGTCTGCGTGTTGCGCTGCGGTGAGACCATTCCGATATTTGCGTAATATCGCACTGTTTTTACGGATAGGCCGGCCTTCTGTGCTGCTTTGCCGATATTCATCACATTTCTCCTTTACTCTCCCCCAAGGGGAGGCCGTATCTCTTCATTCCTACCCTCTAAAGTGGCAACAGGCAAACGGCATAATATAAATGGCAACATTATCACAAAATAGTGCGTTTACATGGCAATGCCGGCATACGTGGCGCAGGGCGTCAGTCAACACCTTATGGTGCTTGTTGGGATGTTCGATAGGCGATTTTGGTACCATTGCCTTTTTTCAGCTTTCGGGGATTGGCTGGCCTGTCTGGGCAATTATGGCTCTGGCAATTCTGAACGGTCTGCTTACCTCAATCCTGCTTGAAACAGTAATATTGAGCCGTCAAATGGCTTTGGGCTTAGCGTTCCGCACAGCTGTTGGGATGTCTCTTATCTCAATGATTGCGATGGAACTTGCAATGAACCTTACGGATGTCGCTTTAACTGGCGGCGCTATGCTGACATGGTGGGTGATACCCCCTATGCTTATTGCCGGCTTCATTGCGCCGCTTCCCTATAATTACTGGCGTCTGAAGGCACTTGGAAAGGCCTGTCACTAGGATGGCAAAATTATCTACTACCATGATGTTATTGGTTGCGGGCGGCGCCTTACTGAGTGTGGTGGCAGCATATTTTATAACCTCTGCTCCTGCTGGCAATGCCCGTATTCAGCTCATGCCGAACGATACAGAATTAGTCAGCCTCGGCGGCGCTGTCTATGTCCAGAATTGCGCTGCCTGTCATGGCGCTGCTCTGCAAGGGCAGGCAAACTGGCGCTCGCGTATGGCAAATGGCAGGTTGCCGGCACCGCCGCATGATGAAACTGGTCATACGTGGCACCATCCTGATGACTATCTTTTCGCGGTTACCAAATATGGCATTGAGGCAATGATTAAAAATACCTATCCCAACAATATGCCAGCTTATGAAGACCAGCTATCTGATAGAGAGATTATTGCAGTGCTGTCTTACATTAAAAGCCAATGGCCTCGGAAAATTCAGCGCCAGCATGACCAGATCTCCCAGCGGTCGAGTAACCAGTAACATGCTGATGGGCTACTGGGATGTTGTCACAATCGCTATTCCGGCAAGCACTAAAACCAAAGCCCCACGGGTAATCATTGGAACGATTTTCATCACCGTTGGATGAGGCGGGACTGCCTTTTTAGCGCTAGAGGCAAGGTGGTAATTCAAAAATGAAATAACCAGCAACAATATAGTAGCGCCGAATAATTTCATATGAAAAGCCCAGCCAAGGTCAAAGCCACCATAGATAGCATGGCCAAGCCCGATGCCCGTCACCCATAAAATGAGTATTGCAATTAGTCCAATACGTGCCAGCATCATCATTGTCTTCTGGACAGGCGGGGCAGGCGGCATGCCAGCCTTCTGATGCGCCTTTGCAAGCAAGCTATTTGCAACGCCTAAGCCGCCAGCAAGAAATAATGCGATATAGTGAAAAAATTTCAGCACAATGATAAGCGACATGGAACTCTCCTGGCAAAGGCGCGGTTAAAGATAACAGCAGAATAACTGTAACAATAGTCTGCCTTTTTCATAACTAGCATGAAAGGGTTATCCTTCCTGTGCTAGCATTATGCCCCCGATTAATGCAGTCGCAAATCAGATTTTTTATCTATCAGAGCTACAAAACGCTGTTATACCTGCTGCATTGCCTTTATGCGATGGCGCGCGTAGGCTATTATTCGCTAAATATCATCCCTTTTTAAGACCAAAAGAGTTCGTTCGTGATAGAAACATTCATCACCGCTTTCATTATTTATTTTGTGGTTGTTGACCCTATTGGTAATGCGCCGATTTTTATTGCTGTGACATCTCATCTAGGCAAAGCAGCCAGAACCCGCACAGCCATAGAAGCAACCATTGTCGCAACTATGATCATGCTGTTCTTTGCGACATGTGGGTCATGGGTATTGCATTATTTGCGGATTGGGGAGCCTGCTTTTAAAATTGCTGGCGGGCTTATTCTGTTTCTGGTGGCATGGGACATGCTGAACAGCAAGCGCCAGGCCCGTAAAAAGAAGGAAACATCTCCGATTGGTGAAGCAGGTGACGATGAGCCTGAAAATGTGGCTATCTTTCCGTTGGCGATCCCGCTTCTTGCAGGACCTGCCGCTATTATGTCGGTGATGGTCGTGTCTGCCGATTTTGATAAGGGCCTTGCGATGACACTGGCCGGATATGCAGCCTTGCTAGCTGTGATGGTTGTGACAGGATGTATCCTAACAGCAGCCTCTCTGGCTGAAAACCTGATTGATCAGCGGGTAACAAACGTATTTTCGCGTATTACCGCTATTATTCTGGCAGCCTTATCTGTGCAATATATTGTCGATGGGATGACAGCCCTTAATATCGTTTCAATGCGCTAATGTGCCCGTGCGGCTATGCGCCGAACATTAAGGCTTAATAATGCGGCGGCGGTACATCTTCATCTGGCCTGAGAATGCCGCTTTCCTGCGTGCTCTGTAACTTGGTGGTAAGAACTGCTATTTCCATACGAAGGGCTGTAATATCCTTCTGCTGAGCATAAAGCTCTTCGCTCATCTGCGCGATTTCTGCCTGCATAAAAGCGGCCTGTTCCTGAATTTCTTGTAGTTTTTTATCCATAACGCTGTTCTATCATCATGCGTGACGGGCGGCAAAGAGTTATGCGTTATAGGCGCGATAAGATTATCGGTACTGAGCAGAGTTATTTTTTGAAAATAAGGATATTTGGCGCGTTATGAAGACAACGCAGATAATCGGGTAAAAATAGTTTTCAAGCTATGCATAATCCGCTTTCCGATATAGCGTGATAGGTGTTCCATTACAGGTGCGTAAAGGCGGCGCGATATGAGCGATAAACAAACAATTGAGGTTTATAACCAAAATGTTGAAAAATATCGGGCATTGGTTGATAAGCTTCCGAATACCAAAACGCTAAAATCTTTCATGAGCCGGTTTAAGGCTGGCGCAACTATTCTTGATTTTGGCTGTGGGGTTGGAGATTCGGCTGCCGCTATGCGGGCTGAAGGGCTGCTGCCTGTCTGCCGTGATGGGTCAGCAGAAATGGTTAGAACGGCAAATGAGCTGTATCAGCTTGATGCCTCTGTTGCCCTGTTTTCTGAGCTTGATGATAACAATATCTATGATGGAGTATGGGCTAATTTTAGCTTGCTCCATGCCCCTAAATCAGAATTCCCACACCTTATTTCTGCGCTTCATACATCCTTAAAACCGCATGGCTGGTTATTTGTTGCTCTCAAGCTCGGGGATGGGGAAATGCGTGATAAATTCGGGCGACATTATGCCTATTATGAGGAGGATGAATTGGATTCCATCCTGATAAAGCCAGGCTTTGCTGTAGATGAGAAAATTTATGGCAAATCAAGAGGTATGGCAGGCACAGATGAGCCATGGATTGGCGGGTTTTATCAAAAGTCTGCCTAACAGGCTTTATTTTTTGGGCAGAATTTTGGTGAATGATGCCTTCCAGAAAGGTAATGGGGGCAACTTAGATATCATTTTCTTTGTTTTATGCCGAAAAAAGGGCATAAAAATAGCTGGCTCGGCTAAGCTTTGAGCGCGTTCATTATCCCTTTCCTGAAGAGGTTACATGTCAGATCATCAGCCCCCCTCTGTTCAGCTTCTTTGCCTTGACGGCGATGGTATTGGTCCTGAAATTACGCAGGCCACAATTCATATTATCACAGCAGCTGCTGCTCGATGCGGCTTTGATGTTGATATCAGGCATGCTGATATTGGGTTAACAGCGCTGCAACAGAGCGGCACCACCTTTCCTGATAATGTGCTGGAAATGGCGCGGTCCTGCGATGGGATTATACTTGGTCCGGTATCTCATAATGATTATCCGCCAGTGGCTGAAGGCGGCATTAACCCGTCTGGTAGTTTGCGTAAACAGCTCGACCTCTATGCTAATATCAGACCGGCAAAATCTTTTGAGGGGGTTGCAACCCCTTGCGGCATCCCTGTTGACCTGATTGTGGTGCGCGAAAATACCGAAGGGTTTTATGCTGACCGTTCGATGTCACTTGGGCCGGGCGAGTTTATGCCAACAGATGATTTAGCATTATCGGTTCGCAAAGTAACACGCGACGCATCACTGCGGATTGCCCGCTCAGCCTTTGAGCTGGCCGCACAGCGCCGCAGTAAGGTAACAGCTGTCCATAAAGCAAATGTATTGCGTGTCTCAGATGGGCTGTTTCTAGAGTGTGTGCGAAATGTTGGCGCTGAATTTCCGAATGTTGAGTATGAAGAACAGCTTGTTGATGCAATGGCAGCCCTTCTTATCCGTGATGCAGGTGCCTTTGATGTGATTGTCACAACTAATATGTTTGGCGATATTCTGTCTGATGAGGCATCGGAGCTTGCTGGCGGGCTTGGGCTTGCTGCATCGCTAAATGCGGGCGAAAAATTTGCAGTAGCGCAAGCTCAGCATGGCTCAGCACCGTCACTTGCCGGTCAAAATAAAGCTAATCCATGCTCTCTTATTGGCTCGGCAGCAATGCTGCTGCGCTGGATTGGCGTGCGTAGGAGCGAGCCTTGTTTCGGGCAGGCCGCTCAGATGATAGATGATGTCATGGCTGATATGGTAAGCCAGCCTGAAACACGCACGCCCGATTTAAATGGCACATGCGGTACTGACGTGTTTGCAGATATCTTTGCAAAACGGCTATCAGGGAAAAGCTGAGTATTATTTATAATGGGCACGACGGTCTGAGAATTGGCGGACCCGTTTGCGCCATGCTTGGTAGCTACCACGTTTCAGAGATGATCGCATCAGGGCTTTGACCTCCTTTTCAGGCAGGCCATAAAGCATCTGTATCTGAGCAAAGCTATCATGATCAGATAACGCCATCTGAATGATATCGCTTATTTCGGCTTCGCTCAGGGCAGGGCGCATCGTCATTATAGGATTTCCCTTAAAGGCAAAAAGCGCTCCTTACTGGCGGAGCCACATAACGTCATATAGCGCAAAAATCAGAAAGCAAAGCCTTCTGCCATTGTTTTATCGTGGTGTTTTATCGTGGTGTTTTATTTTAGCGTTTTAGAACTTTTGCGCCTTCGGCTGTACCATCATGAAATGAGCCATGCCATTTATCGAGCGGCACTTCGGCAGTTCCATAATTACAATCATAATAGCGATGATGTAGTTGATGGAAAAAATCGCCCATTTTCATTCTGCGCTTCTGACCAATAACCAGCCCTTCATAACCGCTATGAGACACAACAGCGCCCAGAATAGATAAGTGCTGAGAGAAGATAATATGGAGCGGATTGCAGGAAATGAACGCGTAAATAAACACGCCAGACAGCCAGATAACATGCTCAATAGGATGCATTGCATTGCCAGACCATGGCCCGACAGACACATTGCGGTGATGCACATGATGCGCCAGCTTATATAGGGGCGGCCAGTGCAAGGCGCGGTGAATGACAAAGAACCAGCTACTATTCCAGACCGGCACCAGCATAAATAACCCAATAAACCAGAGCGGATTATCAGCATAGCTCATCGATGCGGCATAACCATTTGCATGTAGCCAGAGCAAGGTGCATTCGGTCGCTGTCCAGACGGTCACACCGCTCGCAAGGGACCAGAAAATATTATCGCGCACCTGATTGCCAAAGGTGAATTTTCGGCCATCCTTATTTGCCATGCTATTATCGAATTTTAGCGACCGGCCTTGCCCCTTAAACCGATAGAGATATAAATGAAGCCCGCCTGCAATTAGTAGCATTAGCCCCAGATTTTTAAGATAGATAGGCACAATCCAGCTTGCGCTGATGGTCACGCATAGCTCTAGCGCAGGGGTTAGATAGACCCAGCTAAGTATCGCCAGACCAAGAAATAGCAGGCGCTCTGTCAGCGGCAACCATGAGCGCACCAGCCATCGTAACATTTCGGTAAGCCGAACTGGCAGGATGAAATAGGGCGAAATTTTCAGCGGTAGAACAGGATGAAAATGCCAGCCCGCCATTCGGGGCTGCTGTGTTTGCGGCGTATCATCAGACGGGCTCATAAGACCACCTCCACTCTCATCAAAAACCAAATCTTAAAATCATGCGTTACTCAATAAGACTGCCACCAAGCCAGCTATGTTTCAAGCGTGGGTGCAACAGGGGTACGAATTATATCTGGTTACTGTTTGGCGCCGGCGAACATAATGCTGTTGCGCAGCTCTCTATCTGCAAGAGCCTCAGCAAAATCATCATCATCAAGAAAGCCGCGCGGTGGCTGGCCGTGAGTGAAATGACCAAAGCTATCGGTTCCTGAGATTTTTGTAACGGTTAGCTTTTCTGCCCCGCGTTGCTTCATCACAGGCGTAATCAGCCGGATGGCAACACCGATGCGTCTATCATCACTGCTATTCGGGCCAGAGGCATGATATAAATGGCCATGATGGAATGAGGCTTCACCAGCGCGCAGTTCAATATCTGTTGCATCGGCTGGGTCAACATCAACCGCTAGTTCCTGACCCCGTGACAGCAAGTTATTGTCTGCAAAGCTATCATGATGCGGCTGGATAATCTCATTATGACTACCGGCAACAAATTGCATACAGCCGCTTGTTGTTGTGGCATCTGACAGGGCAAGCCAGCAGGTCACCTCTTCATTATTATCAAGACCCCAATAGGTCAGGTCCTGATGCCATGAGACTATTTTATCTGTGCGCGGCTCTTTGATAAAGGTGTTGGAGCCCCATACAAGAAGGTCTGGCCCAAGCACCGCCTGTCCTGCATCGCGAATGGCAGGATGAAACAGCACCTCATAAAATGATGGAATAAGCCGCTCAGGATAAGCGCGGAGTAGCTTTAGCCTGTCGATATCATCACCGACAGCTTCTTCTGCACGTTCAAGGTCATATCGCATGCTGGCGGCATCTGCTGTGCTGAGCACCGGCACCGGAAACGCAAAGCCATCACGCTTATAATCATCGCGAAAAGTCGCAGTGGGGGAGCTGGCGGGCGGCTGTTCTGTCTGATATGTGGCCATTATATCTCCTTTTGGTTGCTTAGCCTGCTAACGCTAGGCTCCTTTTTCTCCTGATATTATCTCTTATGCACCGCCGCGCCCCCTTTGGGTGGCGGGCAGATAACCTCCTATCAAGACTGTTCTTCAAGCCGGTCTGTTGCAGGCGGCGGTGTTGGCACAAGTGCTGATAAAGCTGCATAAAGAGCGTCATCCATCTTCACGTCCATAGCGCCAAGTGAGGGGCGTAGCTGGTCGGCTGTACGGGCGCTGATAATCGGTGCTGTAATGCCGCTATGGGCTGCAACCCACGCAACGGCCAGTGCGATAGGATCATAGCCAAATTCGCTGCCAATGAGTTGCAGGTTTGCCGCCGCCTGATGCATCCAGTTCTGAGCGTATCGGGCTGTATATTTGGGGTCCCAGCCAAGCCGGCCAGCCTCATCTGATGGCGCAGTGCTGGCATATTTACCGGTT